>ENA-ORXT01000908-ORXT01000908.1-marine-metagenome-genome-assembly--contig:-NODE-908-length-42788-cov-9.061108_pt1 | contig 42788 bp, 37 predicted proteins | sample MGYA00237868_ERZ511482 | MGnify/ENA metagenome assembly ERZ511482
ATGGCGATTCCAGTTGAGCTTGTTCCGGCGGTTCGTGAGCTACTTGCGAAGTATTACGGTAGTGGTCAATTGCCTGCAAGTTTAAGGTAATCAAAACCATTTGCTAGCGACATTTTGTTGTCACGGGAGTAGGGTATTTGCCATGTGGCAAGACATTGAATTTCTCAAACAACGTGTTAGACAGCTAATCTCAAAATACGAATCTCTCGCTACCGAGCAAGGTGACGTCGAGTTATTGATTGACGATGAACGGATGCGATATATGGCTTTACGCGTTGGTTGGGTAGGTCATAAGCGCATTCATCTTTGTTTGGTTCATATTAATATTTGTGATGAACAAGTTGTTATTCAGTGCAACAATACCGAGGATTTGCTCATCGATGAATTGGAAGAGATTGGGATTCTAAGGCAGCAGATCTGTTCTGGATTCCTGCCGCCAGAGATGCGTGCTTTGGTTGAGGAGCGAGAGGCTCAAAGTGAGTTGGAAGCTGTTTGATGTGTGAAAGTAGAAAAACCCGTAAATGCTCACCTATTCATATACAAAAAGATAATAAAATCTCAGTCGCACCGACAATTGATTGGGAATGAAGCTAGCACGAATCTAAATATGAAAAACAAACTCTTGTTAAAGTCCTATAAAAGTAATGCAACACTTCATTTACGGGATGTTGTCAGCGTGCAACATGATCTTGATACTGTAAACAAATACTTAGCATTAATAAGCACTGGAGTCGAAGATGATCAGAAGCAACAGACAATTAGTCAGGCATTATGGACCTCTGCAATAGTTACTTTTTTTAAATGCTTTGCAGGTGGTGTACGAAAATACAAGCTCGATAAAAGCATTTTTTCCATGTTGCCGGGCGAACCTTTAGATTTCTATGAATACATGAAAAATGTTCGTGATCGGCATATCGCACACTCAGTCTCAACACTTGAGGAAACTATTGTCGGACCATTGCTTGATCCACGAGAAAAAAGACTAACTGGAACTGCCCGCATTACAGCTAAGTATGTAATGGGATCAGATGAAACGCTCATTAATTTTCAAAAATTGGTCCGCCTAGCGAGAGAAGAGGTTCAGGTAGAATTTGCTAGTGCAAACAAAATTGTTGAGTCAGAATTAAATGAGTTTAGCTACGAAGAAATGGGAAAATCTAACCTATACTATTCCAGAATTGGGTAACGCTGCATATAAGCCGCGTATTCAAGCAACCTAGTGAATTAACAGATCACAAATGCTATTCTCATCTTTCAAATCGTTAGTAAAAAGGCTGAACAATTTCCGGTGGCAACATAACCATGAAAGAAAAATACGATTTTACAAATGCACAAAGAGGCAAATTCTACAATCCAACTGCTCAGTTCAATTTACCGGTCTATCTAGAACCAGATGTAGATGAGTTCATAAACAAGCTTGCAGAGGAAAAAGAAGTGGATGTTCAGCTATTGGTCAATGAGTGGTTGCGGACAAACACCAAATTAATTGAAAGTACGTTGTAGAGTTTTGTTAAAGTATAGGGTGAAGCGTAGCCTTGAGGATAAAGGGTACAACGCACCGATCTGGCTCTATTTGGACATTCTAACTGTGTGTGATCGGTGCGTTGCACCCTGAGTTTCTTCCAACCTCTGCCGCCAAATTGAAAAATGTCCACATTCTCGAAACTGGGTAGAATCTGCCCAGTTTTTCTGTTACAAACAAAAACGCTCCCCTACCCCAACAGCCGCGCATAAACCTCCTCATACGAATCGATCATCGCCTCTTGCGAAAAATCCTGCTGCCCAAACGTCACCGCATTATCCGCCAAGGCAGCATATCGATCCACCAATGCACGTACGCCCGCAACCACAGCATCCACATTCACCGTGTCGATCACCACGCCCACATCACGCTCCGCCACATAATCGGCCAAAGCCAGCGCCGAACTGACCAAAACGGGCTTGCCCGCGGCCAATGAATCGAGTAATGAATGTGGGTACGCCTTCACAATGTTTGAGTGCGTTGCCAGCACAACCGATGCGTGAACCGTTGCCAGGATCTCGTTGACGTTAACTAGCTCGTTGATCACGCACACGCGATCTTGCAAGCCCAAAGCCACAACTCGCTGTATCATTTCGCTGTACAAAACGCCACGCCACAGAAAGGTCAGATGTAGATCGGGCAGTTCACGCGCCGCAGCTAGCAGCGCATCGATCCCCTTACTTGCGAACTGTTTATCGCTCCACGGTGCCGAAGCCATCAACAAATGCACAGTCGGATCTGCCTCTGAGTTGGTATCTGCTGGTGCCGCTAATGGCGCGTGCGTGAACTTTTTCGTATCAATGCCCGACTTGACATAAACCGCATTGGTGATGCCCCACTCTTGCAGTTGATCCACGCTGCGCTGGTCGTAAACGGCCACCGCGCTCATTGCATTAAAAAAATCAACGTTAGGCCGAACGGTACCCGCGCCACCGCTTAGCACATAGACCACCGGCTTTTGCAACGTACGTAGTATCGGATATGAAAACGGATCGGGGTTATAAAATTGATGTAGATCCACAGCTTGGTCGATTTGACGTAATCGTCGAGGCTGATGGTAGCCAAAAAGGAGGCGCGGCACGCGTAGCAGTGGCAGCCGTCTGCGTAACGCTTGCGGTAGATGTCGATTTGGGTTTAAAAAATTCGGATTCGAAAATGATTGCACGCCACCAAAGCGCGTTTGCAATGCAGCGATCTCTTGCGAATAGGCCTCTACTTCTGGCTGGGCAGGCGGCAAAATGGGTAAATGATAGTGGATTGTTAATCGGCTCTGCATGAAAATAATTTCTCAATCTCTCGCCTGTTCCAGACTCTGTGGTAAAATTACGAATATGCGTATTTTACACGTCACTCATCAATATCCACCAGAGTTTGTAGGTGGCGTCGAAGTTTACACCCAAACGCTCGCGCAATTGCAAGTGCAGCAGGGCCACAGCGTTGCGATCTTTACCCGCGGCACAACCGACGGGCGTGCAAGCAAAATCGAATCGACCGATGGGTTGTTAATCCACACAACGTCCGGTGACGGACTAAGCGCCAATCAGCGCTTTATGGCCACGTTTGGATGGTCTAAACAAGATGCGGCCATTGTCCAGCATTTTGCGACAGTTCTTGATGAGTTTAGGCCAGATGCGATCCACATTCAGCACATGATGGGGCTGCCCATTCGTTGCATTGATCTCATTGTCGAGCGCAACATTCCCTTTGTGATTACGCTGTGGGACTTTTGGTGGGTTTGCGCCAACGCCCAGTTGTTGACTAATTACAGCAACGAAGTTTGCCAAGGTCCGCAAGCGTATCTCAACTGTACGCGCTGTGCTGTTACTCGCGCTAACCAGCCAGCACTTTGGGCGGGTACACCGCTGTTGACCGCGCTATTGGGCTGGCGCGGGCGGCTGCTTAAGGCGGCGGTCGCACAGGCAGATGCGCTTATCGCGCCGACAAATTTCGTCTATCAGTGGCATTTTCAACGCGACCTGATTGCAAAAGAGATACGCGTCATAAAACCCGGGGTCGAGGGCTTTTTTATTCAGGAAAAACAGCCTCAAAACGAAAGACCCATTCGATTCTTCTACCTTGGTGGCATCTCACCGCAAAAAGGGATCCATGTAGCGCTCGAGGCGTTTGGACAATTAAATGGAAAAGCCGAATTGTGGATCGCGGGCGATCCAACGATTGATGCGACATACACTGCGCAACTCGAAGCGCTGGCCACCCCAGCCGTACGATTTTTAGGGCGTTTAACGCGGGCAGAAATCGCCGAGATTTTGGCACAGGTAGAGATTTTTCTTGCGCCATCAATCTGGTACGAAACTTTCTGCTTTGTACTACACGAAGCTTTTTCTGCGGGCGTGCCTGCGATTGGATCGAATCTGGGCGCAATCGCCGAAGGAATCAACCATGGTGTTGATGGCCTGTTGGCCGAGCCAAACGATGTGGAATCGTGGCGCAGTGCAATGCAACGTGTTGTGGATAACCCAGCGCAAATTGCCCACTTTCAAGCTGGGATCCACCGCCCGCTGAGCCAACTTGAACACACGCGCAAAATTCTCGCCCTCTATCAGGAGCTATAGCTATTTCAACCCAAAATTTATCGTCCCAATCCACAGAGCACACCGTCTATAAACCGCACAGTCGTTTCCTGATTTTTGCCATTCTAAGCATCTTTATGACTGCCGCATCAGGCTGGGAGATGTTGCGCATCCGCGAAAGTGGCAACGCCGAAAATCTGGCAAACGATGGAATCATCTTCTTTGTCATTAGCCTCGGCATCCTGATTTGGTCTATTTGGACACTCTTCAGTCGAGTGGAATTGCGCAACGAGAGCGTGTCGGTGCGCAACCCGCTGGGCAAGCGCAAAACCGTGGAATTTCGCCAAGTAGTCAACGCCATAGAAAGTGGCCGTATGGGTAACAGCATCAGCGTGCTCTATCACCCCGCCGATGAAAATGGGCTAATCAATATGGATAATGCCGACACGCTCTTCCTGCCCAAAGTAGCGAATCAATCCGAACTATTGCAGTACTTCCGCGAGCGCATTCCAGCATGATTCCCGTTAGACCAGACATTACCATTCGCCGCTTAGAAGCAAACGACGCGGAAGCGCTCCATGCTTTTCTCAACATCGCGATTCACGCCCTGCCCTACAGCACGCCGTTTAGCATTCAAACCGTTCACCAGCAGATCTTTCTGCGCAACCCAAGCTGCATCTATCCCGTACGCTGGCAGAACCACTTCCGCTTTTGCGCGTGGCGTGCGGGCAAGATCGTTGGCTTTGCAGACGCGGCAACTGGCTTCGACAGCGCCAATCTAGACAGGCCAGAGCATCAACCTATTGGGCTGCTGCGTTTTCTTGCGCTCCCACCAGGCAGAACCGATCTCATCGACGATATTGCGCTCGCCCTGCTGCGCGCTGCCGAAAAATTTTGGCTCGATATGGGCACGCGCTACATTCGCGCGTTTGATGTCAGCACCGGATACCCTAACATTCAGGGGGGCGCAGGCATGTTGCCGGGCGAATGGTCCGAGCACTTTCGGCTGATGACCGTAGCCGAATATACGCTGGTGCATCGCTATCAAGCCTTTGCGCGCCAGTTAGACAACATGGTCGAAGAGAGCTACCCAAGCGAAGAGCTGATTAGCCTACAGCCGCGCGGCACTATCACAGATCGGCACTACCAACTTTTCCATCGTCGCCTCGATCAGATTGGCAGCGCCAGTATGGCCGGAACCGTACTCGAACATGCCGCCAATATCGATCAGCCCGATCCCCGATTGCAGATAGCCAACAGCAAAGTCGAATCGTCGCTGCCAACTCGCGTCGCCGTGCTCACGGGGATACATGTGGAGTACGAATGGCGCAGCAAAGATCTGGGCAAGCTGCTGCTGCGTCGCGCCATTAACGATGCGGTGATACTTGGCTACAAACAGATGCTCGTTTACCTGCCGCAGGGGCAAAATGTAGCGTGGGGGCTGCTTGTGCGCCATGGGTTCAAAGAGCTAGATTATCGTGGCTACGTCTTCGAAAAAACCTTGTACGACGAATAAAATGAACATACTATTTGTCACCGGAGAATACCCCCCACAGCAGGGTGGCGTGGGTGCATATACAGCCGAGTTGGGCCAAGCGTTGATCGAGATTGGGGCAACCGTCCACGTGCTGACCACTCAGGAAAATGCGGCGGATCAGTCCGCCTCGCCCACAGATCCAGCCATCCTGACAGATCTACCCACGGTCCATCCGCTGGTGCAAAAGTGGGGCTGGTTGACGCCAGCTACTATCCGCAACGTAGCGGAGCAGGTAGACGCCGACTGGATTCATGTACAATACCAAACCGCCGCGTTTGGCATGAATCCAACCATCAACTTTATCCCCTACTGGTGGCAATCGACTATATACCCATCCCGAAAAGTTCCGTACCACATTTCAAAAAACAGAAATGGGACAGAACTTTTCTTGGAAACTATCAAAACCCAAGCCAAGCGCGGCACAACGCAGCAGCCCAACATCGCATGGACCTACCACGATTTGCTGGTCCCCTACCTGTTTCCCAAGGCAGGCAGTCGCATCCGCCGCTGGATCACCGAGCGGCCCGCGCGTGATTGTGACTTGGTCATCGCAACCAACTTGGGCGACTATCAGCAGCTTGTCGAGCGCCAGCCAGATCACCAGCGTAAGTTTGCAAACATCCCTATTGGCAGCAACATTGTTGGCCAGACCCTAACCGCAGCAGAGCGAAGCAGCCGTCGCCAACTGCGTGGCTACACGAATGATGAGTTTGTGATCGCCTACTTTGGTTTTCTCAATCGGAGTAAAGGAGGCACAACGTTAATCAAAACGCTCCACATACTGGTTGAAGCGCACACCAACGTGCGGTTGTTGATGATTGGCGAGCGAGTCGGGGCCAGCGACCCAACGAACTACGCCTATCTGCAAGAGGTTGAGGCGCTTATTCGGTCACTCGGGGTCGAAGACAAAGTGCAGTGGACGGGTGGTCAAGAAAGCAGCGCAGTGAGTGCAGATCTAGCAGCGTGTGACGTTTTGCTCATGCCATATGAGGATGGGGCCAGTTTGCGGCGCGGTACGTTAATGGCGGGGCTAGCAAACTATTGCGCCATTGTCACCACAACGCCCGAAGCGCCACTCTCCGAGCTGGTTCATGAGCGCGATTTGCTTTATGTGCCGCCGCACGATCCGGCGGCAGCAGCGGCAGCCATTGACCTACTTATGGCCGATCCAGCTCTACTCGACACGTTGCGCAAAAACGCGGGGGAACGCAGTCAACTTTTTACGTGGCAAAAAATCGCCAAAGAGCATCAGGCTCTCTATGAGCAATATGCGTAAACTGTCGTAGGGGCATGATATTTTTGTTGCAAAATCCTATCGGCTAACGCATAATCTACCCACAATGACGGTGCCCAACCCAAACACTCAAATATTTTATAACGGCTCAAAAAAAATGTGGCTGCGGCTCTTGCTGCTTGGCTTTATTTTGCTCGCTTTTGCGCGCCTTGTGTGGCAACTGGATGCGAAAAACTTCTGGTGGGACGAAAGTCTGACGCTGCAACGAGCCGAGTCGGAGTGGTGGCCGCTGTTGCGCGGCACTTTATTAGAGCATGATGGCTTCAACACAAGGGCAACCACTGATCAGCACCCGTTTCTCTATTTTGCACTGACCAGCATCCTGATCCGCTTGGCGGGGACAAGTGAGTTTGTGGTGCGCTTCGTCTCCGTCATGGCTGCAACATTGCTGGTACCCACGGCTTGGGCCTTTGCCCAGCGTATGGTGCAGCAGAAGCTGGCTGCACAAACCACCCCCACTTGGGCAGCAGGGTTTGTTTCCATTAATCCTTTCCTCCTATGGTATGGGCAAGAGGCGCGGCCGTACACGCTGTGGCCGCTTTTGGCCTTAATCGCTACTTATTTTTTAGTGCGGCTTGTGGCAGAGTCGTCGTTAAAAGAGCCAGTTGCCCGACGCTATTTTGCGGCCTATCTTATCGCATTGTTCCTCTTTCTGAGCACACAATATCTCTCGCTCTTGTTGTTGCCTGTCCATGCAATTTTGCTCTTTTTTTGGTTGCGTCGTATCAACCCCAAGATAGCTTTCTGGGTGGCGCTTTTCGCCCTTGGTGGCGGTCTACTGCTTGGTATTGGAATCGCCACCATGCTGCTGAGCCAAGGTGGTGCTGGCAGTAACTTTTACTATGTATCGCCGACCATTCTGATCCCCGATCTGCTTAATGCGTTTAGCCTTGGTCTTAGCGTGGACATCGACCAAGTTTGGTGGGTCGATCTGCTCTATGCGCTGGTTGCGCTGATTGGCGCGCTGTGGGCCATTCGATCACGCGCGGCGCTACGGGCAAATGGTTGGCTGCTGCCTGCGTTTGTTGTGCTGCCATTGGTGGGCATATTGTTGATCAACTTAGTGCAGTCCGCGTATATGAATGCTCGCCATATGAGCCTTTTAGTTGGTGGCTTTTTGCTGCTTTTGGGCTGTGGGATGGGGTGGCTGTGGCAACGGCAGCGGATCGTTGCGGCTGCTGTTGCCGCGGTGCTAGTCGGTACAGCGGGGTACAGCACGGTCAATTATTTTAGCACGCCAGAATATAGCCAAAAATATGACGATTATTCGAGCCTTGCACGCTTTATGGAAAAGCGGCTTTTGCCCAACGATGTGGTCCTGTTGAAGCAACCCTCTTCGTGGCGAATTTTTGATTACTACCTGCCGCTGGATCAGGCCGAAAAATATGGCGTTCCTTTTATGGGTGTTACGATGCAGACGACGCTCAATCAAATTGATTCCTTGGCAACCGATGCGCATCGGGTGTGGTTGATCACCTCGGGCACGACGCCACCACGCGACAAAGAGAAGCTGATCGAGGCGCATTTAAACGAGACAATGTATCGCGTGCAGGAACGGATCTTCTACAGCCATTCGTCCTTAACGGCGCAGCTATTTTTGCCAACCGTTCCCGTATATAATGAAGTAATTGAGCCGGTTGGCACGCCAATCGACGTGACTTTTGGCGACCAAATCCGGCTGATTGCGTACCAAGTGGATGAGCCAAGTTCAGCGGCTGCGGCGATTCCGGTTACGCTTACGTGGCAGACGTTGGCCTCAACAGAGACGCGCTACAAATACATTTTAGAAGCGATTGATGTGGATGGTCGACTGTTAGGCATTACCGAACGCGAGCCGTACGAAGGTGCAATTTCGACGAACTTTTGGCAGCCCGGTCAAACCATTGTGGAGTTTAGCGAAGTGCCACCAGATATAGCGATGCCCTCGCTGGATCAAGTAGAGATCCGGATTCAGCTTTATGCAGCGGATACGGGCGAAAAGTTACCGATTACTCAGGCCGACCTGTCAGTCGGTGGCGGCGTTGAGTCCGAGACCGCGTTGATTTTGCCGACCATTACGCCTGCGCAGGATGAGTAACGATGGACGTACCAACGACAAAATTGAGCAATCGAATATGGGCTGCGCCAAATATACTTTTTGCGCTTATCTGTCTGCTTTATGTTGGATTTGGGCTGTGGTATAGCCTGGTCGTGCCGCCATTCGAAACGCCCGACGAAATTCACCACTATGCGTACGCACGTCATCTTTCGCAAGGCAATCCGCTGCCTGTTCAGCTCGCACTTTCGCCAGAGGAGATTGGCGATCAGATTGTGCCGGATGATTATGCGGATAAACTTTGGGCGCACGAAGGCAGCCAAGCACCACTCTACTATTATTTGGTTGCGCAGCTCATTTCGGGCATCGATCAGAGCGACTTTGAGCAGATCAACACCTTTAATCTGCGCGCCAACATCGGCAATCCGCTTTTCCCTGGCAACAAAAATATTATGCTTTACAGCGCGGTCTCCCATCCGTTGCAGGGGGCTAATTTGGCCTTGCATATTGGTCGCTGGTTTTCGCTGCTGCTTGGGTTGATTACGCTTATTTTGACCTATGCACTCGCAAGAATGGCGATGCCCGGCACGAATGCCGCAATGCTGTCGTTGCTGGCAGCCTTATTGCTGGCGGTTATTCCTCAGTTTGTCTTTATTAGCGCGGCGCTTTCGAATGATAGCCTGATCATCGTGATGAGCACTGCGACTCTTTTTTGGCTGGCCAAGCTATTACTTCGATCGGAGGCACGCGCGGTGTCGATCTTCGAGTGGCTAGTCTTGGGAATCTTGCTGGGATTGGCGGCGCTGAGCAAGCTGCATGGATTGGGGCTGTGGCTCTTGGCGGCGCTAACCGGCGTTTGGATCGCGACCATTCGGCGCGATTGGCGCGTGCTGGTGCAGGCGGCATCGCCTGTAGCCGTGCCTGCGGTGGCAATTGCGGGGTGGTGGTATTGGCGCAACTATACGCTCTATGGCGACTGGTTTGGCCTCACAACGTTGCTCGCCATCGAGGGTGTGCGCACGGATAGCTCTAGCATTGGGGCAATGATGAGCGAGCTGCGCGGCATGAAGTATTCATTTTGGGGACTATTTGGTTGGTTTAACTTATTGCTGCCGATTTGGGTTTATCGTCTGATCGATCTCTTTACCATTGTCGGACTTGTTGGATTAGCGGCAAATATTTTCGAGCCACTCTTTTTCAAGCAGAGAACAGAAAAAGTCAACAAGAGCTCAAGCCGTTACGTGCAGCTTTTGCTTCTGCTCTGGCTGCTGATTATTAGCCTGATTTTGGCCTACTGGCTACAGCGCTCGATTGGCAGCCAAGGGCGCTTAATTTTCCCTGCGATTAGCTCGTTTGTGATTCTTCTTGTTATCGGTCTCAATACGGTTTTTACGGCGCTCTTTAGAAATAGAGCGACAAAAGCGAATCAAAGAGCAAAGTGGCTTTACAAATCTGCGTGGGCGCTGCTGCCACTGATCTTGATTAGCTCATCGATTTATAGCCTAACGTGGTTGTTCCCGCGCGCGTATGGGATGCCTGCTACCGTTGAAGCGATTCCAGCCACTGTCCAGACGGTCGATGCAACGTATGGTGATGATGAATTCTTTCAGATTTTGGCGCTCGATGTGCCAACCGAACGCTACAAAAGGGGCGATGAAGTACCCGTCACACTCTACATGAGCACCGACACGCCCTTAAAAAATGACTATCAACTTTTTATCCAGTTTTTGAATCCGCAGGGTGGCGAAGTTGCTAATCTTACGTCGCACCCGGGTTGGGGGCGCAACCCAACTAGTCTATGGCAGCCGGGCGTGATCTATGCAGATACCTATCCGGTGCGCGTAGAAGGCCCGATTAGCGAGCAGTCTCCGCTGCTGGCGCGCGTCTACATCGGCTTTGTCGATCCCCAGACAGAACGAAGCGGACGCTTTCCAGTTGACGTAGTAGATGAGGGCGGCAATAAGATCGAACCGATGTTGGCGACCGTTGCTCTCAGCGCGCCCCAGTCAGATAAATCGCCCCCTCCAATTGATGCGCCGCAGTTTGGCAACACCATTCAACTTTCCGATGCCAGCTTTCCTGCGCAAATTGATGCAGTGAGCAAACCGTTTGTGGTAGATCTTGTGTGGGACGTAGTCGACACGCCTGCCGCGGCATATGTTGCGTACGTCCATTTACTCAATGTAGCGGGAGAGCGCGTAGCGGGTACGGATCAGCCACCGGCAGCAGATCGAATGCCCACAAATTATTGGCGGGCGGGTGATCGGATCCAGAGTCGCTTTGTGCTGACGCTGCCGGATCTATTACCCGCAGGCAGCTACACGGCGTGGGTCGGTTTATACAAAGCAGAGAGTCAAGGCGCTGTCCGGGTTCCGGTGACGGAGGAAAGTGGTCGTATGGTTGAGCATAACCAGGTGTTGATTGGTTCGGTCCGTAAGTAGGTTTAGTGCTTTCGCATGGCTCAAAAGGCCCATGCCGCCCCGCCCACTGTCTTCGCATACCTAAGGGGCATAAAGGGGCAGGCTCCAACAGCGGAGCTAAAAGAACAACGTTTCCTAGTTCGCCATACAATTACAACATAAAGTTGAACAAACATCTTTACCACTTACAGAGATCTGTTGCTCCACCTCCTAAATAATGAATCCTCATCAATAGCCTAACAAACAAATACAGGATATAATTAGCAAACGACCCCCTTCCCCACCAAAATTATCGGCTTCTATATATCTTTTCAATAAATGGTGGTAGTGTCGGTTGAGTACCCGCCGCTGACGCTATGTCGAGACCAAATGGGTCGATGACCGTCACTTATCGAGAAGTAGCTAGGTTTGAGAAAAGGCAGTGACCACAATAAGGAGATATTCATGGCTGGATTTGGTTCTCTTGCAGAAATTGAAGAGATGGAAAAAGTGCCGCTGGCAGATCGAAATTTGCCTTCGAGCACCTACGAAGTATTAGTGCAGGCCGCCAAAAAGAGCCCAACGGTTCCGGCGGTGACATTCTTTTTGCAGGCATCAGATTACGAAAACTCGGTTTCGTTTACATTTAGCGAATGGCTGGGCGAGATTAACAAAACCGCGAACATGCTGCACGACTTGGGCGTGGGTCCAACTGATACGGTTAGCTACATTTTACCCAACCTCCCTCAGACCTACCTAGCACTTTACGGGGGCGAAGCAGCGGGGATCGCAAACCCAATCAACCCACTGCTCGAGCCGCAGGTGCTGGCCGATATCATGAACCACGCCAAAACAAAGGTGCTAATTACGCTTAAGCCTTTCCCTAAAACAGATATTTGGGAGAAGGTGGCGCAGATTGCGGATCAGGTGCCAACGCTGGAAACCATTATTCAAGTGGATATGGCGAATTACTTAGGCGGCATCAAAAAGTTGGTGGTAAAGTTTATGCAGTGGCGCATGGGCAACGGTGGGACCCGCGCCAAGATTATCGACTTTGATGCGACGCAGGCCAAATACCCTAGCGATAAATTGACCAGCGGACGCGTGATCAAAAAAGATGATCCGGCGGCATATTTTCACACGGGTGGCACGACGGGCACGCCAAAATTAGCCGTACATACCCACTTTAACCAAGTCTTCGATTCATGGGCTGCGGGTATGGCGGGTGGGCTTGAAGAAAATTGGCAGATATATATGGGGCTGCCGCTCTTTCACAACTATGGTGCGATTGCGCTTGGTTTGGGTCCATGGCAGTATAGTTCGGGCGTTGTGCTGGGTACGCCATCCGGCTTTCGCGGCGAAGGTGTGATGGACAATTTGTGGAATATTATGGCGCACTACAAATGCAATACGCTGGGTGGCGTGCCGACGGTTTTTCAGTTTTTGAATAATCTGCCCTTCGGCGGTGCAGATTTGAGCAATTTATCTGTGGCAACGTGTGGTTCGGCTCCGTTGCCCGTGGAGGTTGCCAACCAGTTTACAAAGAAGACAGGAATCCCGATTCTAGAAGGATACGGCCTAACGGAAAGCACGTCGGTTGCGTCGGTTAATCCACGCGTGGGCGAGCCGCGAATTGGCTCGATAGGCTATCGGCTTCCCTATCAAGATATGGCAACCTTTATTCTAGACGATGGCAAGTTTAAACGCGTGTGCGATCCAAACGAAGTGGGTGTGGTGGTATTACGCGGCCCAAATGTGATGCCAGGCTACTCGGACGATACGGCCAACGAGGGGCTGTTTATCGACAGCGGTGACGGCAAAGGGCCTTGGCTTAATACGGGTGACATGGGGCGGCAGGATGAAGATGGCTATTTCTGGCTGACAGGCCGCATCAAAGAGTTAATTATTCGTGGCGGGCACAATATCGATCCGATGCTGATCGAGGAGCCAATGCACGAACATTCGGCGGTAGCTTTAGCCGCAGCAGTCGGTCGACCCGATGCACGCGTGGGTGAGTTGCCGGTGGTCTACGTCGAGTTGAAGCCAGAAGCGGCGGCAACCGAGGCAGAGCTACTTACATTTGCCGAGGGACGTATTGGCGAGCGCGCGGCAATCCCAAAGCAAGTGTACATCATCGACGAGATGCCGTTAACAAACGTGGGCAAGATTCTGAAATTGCCGCTGGCACATGCGCAGATTAAAGACGTATATGAGGCCGAAGTTGCTAAAGTAACGGGTGTTGATTCGGTGGATGTAAAAGTGGAGGCGGACAAGCGTTTGGGCAAAATCGCCCATATTTCTGTAGAGTACAACAATACGGCAGATGAGGCCGCAGTGAATAGCGCAATCGATGAGGCGCTTGGTCAGTATTCGGTCCACTACCGGATCCAGTAAGGCTAAGTTCGATTCTGTTAGATAAAAAATAAGTATCAAAAAGGCCCACGTGTGCAGCACGTGGGCCTTTTTGATACTGAATCTATAACTGTATAGTCCCGTAGACAAGCCATTGCCTGAGCGATTGGCTTACCAATCTGGTCGAAGGTAACAGGGGGGCTTTTGCCCCGTGATAAGGTCTGACATATGGCTAGGTGTAAATTTATACCGACAGCATTATGACATTTGACAGATAGGTTGCCGCCAGCGGATGGGTAGCCAAATGACACCAAGTTTCACATTTTTTCTCGGTACACTTGATTCAACGAAACGAATCAACTTAAACCGGAAAAAACATGAACCACATCAAAACAACCCGAAATCAACTTTTAGCAATTGGCTTCATCGCAATCATACTTTTTATGGTTACACCGCAGAAAGCGTTTGCCATTGTTGGTGGCGAAGAGGCAACAGAGACCGAGCAAGGTTGGATGGTGGGTATTGCACTAGCCGATGAAGAGAATGGCTACTACGCTCAATTTTGTGGTGGCACATTGGTCGCAGAAATGTGGGTGCTAACAGCCGCACACTGCACATATAATATGAATGGCGAACTGTTCGATGCAGCCGAACTAGATGTAATTATCGGTCGTCACACCCTAAGTAGCAACAATGGCGAGCGCATCGCAGTTGAAAAAATCATCCGCCACGAAGGCTTCGATGGTTATACTTACAACAATGACATTGCGCTGCTAAAATTGAGCAGCCCATCCTCTGCGCCGATTGTGAGTCTAGCAACAACCATTCGCGGAAACGAAAATGCAACCGCATTTGGCTGGGGCGTTGCAGACAGAGGCGATGCGGTCAATACACTTCGTCAAGTGGACTTGCCACTCACAAGCAACCGCACCTGTCGCACAGCTTATAAAGCCTATAATCGCACTGTCACAAAGAAGATGTTTTGCGCAGGATTTGCAAATGGTGGGAAAGATGCCTGTACGGGCGACAGCGGCGGTCCGTTGATGATGCAAGAAGGCAATGGCGAATGGGTTCAGCTTGGGATTGTTAGTTGGGGCGAAGGCTGCGCAGAGGCTGGTGCATACGGGGTCTACACCAATATTGCGACTTTCAGCAGCTGGATTATCTTCAAAATGTTAGTAAACAAATAAATTATAAAACAAAAATAGACGAAAGAAGGCTGGGCACATGTGCCCAGCCTTCTTTCGTCTATTTCCCATTGCGCACAGCCACAATCTCGGCAATAATCGACACCGCAATCTCTTCTGGCTTGCGTCCACCCAAATCAAGCCCAATCGGCGCATGGATCCGAGCGATCTGCTCATCCGTAACGCCCTCTTCCTGCAACGCCGTCACGCGCTTGGCGTGTGTACGCTTCGACCCCAGCGCACCAATATAGCGCGCCGGGCTGCGCACCGCCACCTCTAGCGCCGGGTTGTCCAACTTCTCGTCATGCGTCAACACCACAATACAGGTAGATTCATCAATCCCCAACTCGGTCAACGCATCTGCCGGCCACTGCGTAACTAACTCATCCACATGCGGAAAACGCTCAGGCGTAGCAAACGCAGAACGCGAATCTACCACAACCGTATGAAATCCCAAAGAATTAGCAAATGTCACCAAATGAATCGCAATATGGACCGCGCCCACCACAATCAACTTGTGTGGCGGTACGTAAACCTGCACAAAGATCTCGCTAGTGCCCTCTTCGTCTTCCAGGGAAAAACGTTCCGTACGCTGCTCGTTCATCAACTCCTGCGCTCGGTGCGTAACTTTCTCGGTCAATCCATCCGAGCCGATGGTGCCCATAGTTCTTCCATCCGGCCAAAATAGCATAGTTGCACCAAGATGATCACCCGCTATCACCGTGGCCGAAGTCACCAAACGGCCCGCTTTGATCGCGTCGCGCAACGCATCAAATAGCTCGCTCATAAGCTCCCTCTACTGCTCCACTGGCTGAATGAAAACTTCGATATTGCCGCCACAAGCCAGCCCTACATCCATCGCCAGTTCATCCGTGATCCCATATTCGATCAACTGTGGCTGCCTGGCAGAAAGCACCTCTAGCGCAGCCTGTGCCACCGCACCTTCCACACAGCCTCCACTTACCGATCCGCTCATCTCCCCCGCAGAGGAGATCGCCATCTTGCTGCCCAGCGGTCGCGGTGCCGAGCCATACACTTTCACCACAGTCGCCAGCGCAACTTGCTTCCCTTCACTTTGCCATCGGTCAATTTCTGGAAGTAGATCTCGCATTGGAATCTCCTCTTTTGAAAAGTATCTTTTTAATAATTTGAGGTGCGGATAACTATAGACGAGCTATCACGTTAGCGAATTAAAAAATCAATCAAGTAATGCTGTAGCCCGTCCATTTCGGGCGGGAGGATAAGGAATATCCACACAGCCCTGTCCTACAAGAACGGCTACAATAGTCATGAGATGTGTCTCTCATTTTCCACCCGATTAATTTTGGCTCTTCATCCTTTAGTGTGCTGAAGTGGCCGAAGCGAGCACCACCATTTATTGAGAAGGCACGTTAAAAAGACAAAATCTGTTTTCATAAGGCTATATTTTCGCCAGCGTCTCGGCCAACTGCTCCAAACTAGCCAGATTATGTACGGGCAGAAAATCATCCACGTGCGGCAGCGCGGCTTGAATACCGCGCACAAGCGGCTCATACTCATCTGCCCCCAATAGTGGATTGAGCCAAATCAGTCGATGACAGCTACGGTGCAGCCGATCCATCTCGCGACTGAGCACATTGATATCGCCCCGATCCCACCCATCGCTAATGATCAGCACCACTGCGCCTTGACCGAGCACGCGCCGCGCCCAATCATAATTAAAGGTACGGATCGACTCGCCAATGCGCGTGCCGCCCGCCCAGTCATTGATCAACCCGGACGCTTCGTCTAGCGCTTGATCCACATCGCGATGTTGAAGCTGGCGCGTGATGCGCGTCAACCGTGTGCCAAAGACAAAGGACTCAACTTTGTCCAGTTCACTCGTTACGGCATAAATAAATTGCAGCAAGACACGTGAATAGCGCTCCATTGATCCGCTAATGTCGCAGATTACCACAAAGGGTCGACGTCTGCTTTTGCGGTCGCGTCGCGCCAAACGCATCATTTCGCCGCCATGACGCATATTTTGGCGAAAGGTGTTGCGCAGATCCACAACGCGGCCGCGCGACTTGCGCACAGTGCGCCGAGTCAGCCGCTCTTCCAGATTCCAGTCTGTCTTCAACATCATCTGGCGCAGCGCCATCATTTCGGTATCTTGTAGCTTTGCAAAGTCCTTTTGGCGCAAAATTTCGCGGCTGCTGTAGGTGTAAACCGTATCTAATTCCGGCTCAAGCTCATCATCGCCATCATCCTCATCATCCTCATCATCAGAGCCACCCGGATTTTGGGCTAGTTCCTGAAATTCGATTTTATCATCTTCAGGTCGTTGCATCAGGCTGCCCAGATCAATATCGAGCAGATCGCCTTCTTCGCGCGCTTGCCAAAAGAGATCAAAGGCAGCTTCGAAAATTTCGAGATGGGTATGACGATTCACCAAAATTGCCTGCGCGCTATATTTAAAGTCGCGCCGATGACCAATATTGACGTGCTTCAAACTCTCAACCAGATCAACCATCTGTGTTGGCGTTACTTCCACACCACAAGCGCGCAGCAATCGCCCAAAAAGCACGCAGTTGCGCAACAAATATCCTGATTCTTCTGGCAATACAATTTCGTTTATGCTGCTCACTATTTCTCGCTTCGTTCTAAACAAAGAGGGTGACAAGATAATACTGCCATCTTATCACCCTCCCCCCTTCCTATCAAATCATTGTCTCTACTCAAATGTAGTCTTTACTCAAATGTAGTCTCTACAGCCGATGCCCGAAACTCGGTCAGCAATTCTTCCACCTCTTGCGCGCTGCTTGTTTGGTGCATCCGCTGCCGCAGCTTTCGTGCACCAGGCACGCTTTTGATGTACCAGCCGAGATGTTTGCGCATGGGCAGAAAGTGATATCTGGTTTCGGCGTAGAAGGTCTCTTCGTAAAGGTGGGCGTGTTCCAGCGCAATGTCAAAGTGTGCGTCAGCGTTGGCGTACGGTTCCGATTCGTCAAAGCTCTCGGCGTGCTGGCTGCCTTTTTGATGTTGGCGCTTAATGCCTCGAAAGAAGAAAGGGCTGCCGTACGTGGCGCGCCCAACCAGTATGCCATCCACCCCAAATTGCTCACAATAGGTATACGCTTGATCCATCGACTTGACATCGCCGTTGCCGAGCATCACTGTGTCGGTTCCGCGTGCCACCTCCGCAGCCACGGCAATCTCTTCCCAATCCGCCGCACCACGATACATCTGCTGAAGCGTTCGCCCGTGGACCCCAATTGCCACTGGTTCGACCTCTAGCAGCGCCGAAATCCACGCTTCTGTGACCGGTTCGTCAAAGCCGATGCGCGTCTTCACGCTGACCGGCACGGGCCGCCGCTCGCTGAATGGCTCCACAAGGTCGCGCCGTTTTTCGGCCACATGTTGGGCAAAGCGCTTATTCAAATTTGTACAATCCGCAAGGGTCGCACCATTCTGCCAAGCGGCCACCCCAGCCTGCGCTTGACGCACAATTTCCTGCGCCACATCCGGCGTACGGATCAAGCCCGCACCCGCACCATTATTGGCCACGCTCTTTGCCGGACACCCCATATTGATGTCTATCCCATCAAAGCCTAACTCGCACAGCAGAATCGCCACCTGCCAAAAATAGCGCGGCGTGTGACCGTAGATTTGCCCAATAATTGGACGCTGTGTTTCATCATAGGTAAAGTGACGCAGCGCCCGCGTATCGCCCGAAATGCAAATATTTTCCACGCTGGAAAATTCGGTATAGATGAGCATGGGGTCGCCATACTTTTTTTGAATATAGCGAAACGCATGGTCAGTTACGCCATCCATCGGGGCCAACCCAATAATCGGCCTTGCTAGTTCATGCCAAAAGTTCATTATATCTGTAATCTACAAAAGTTATTCAAAAAGTGAGCCTATTCCGCCAAGAACAGAGCCTTCCCCAGCGCTGCCGCCCGTGCCTGATGTTTGCGAAAGGACCCGATCTGCGAGACGCGAGAAGGGAAGCGATTGCAGCCAGACGCGCCCATGCCCTGTTAGGGTAGCAACAAAGAGCCCCTCGCCACCGAAGACCATTGACTTGAGGTTGCCGCTGCGTTGAATGTCGTAATCAATGGTAGATTCGAATGCGACAATACAGCCCGTGTCCACGCGTAGACGGTTGCCGTTAAGCCGCTTTTCGACAATGGTGCCGCCTGCGTGGATAAAGACATTGCCGTCGCCCGTCATGCGCTGCAAGATGAAGCCTTCGCCACCAAAGAAGCCTGTGCCAAGTTTGCGCTGAAACGCAATGCTCAATTGTGTACCCATTGCGGCAGCCAAAAATGCGTCCTTTTGGCAGAGCAGCTCCCCATTCGCTTCATCCAAGTCGATGCCGATAATTTTGCCCGGATAGGGTGCGGCAAAAGCTACATGATTTTTGCCTTCGCTGTGATTTGTAAAGTGTGTCAGGAAGAGCGACTCGCCCGTTAGCACGCGCTGACCAACATTGAGCATCTTGTTCATAAAGCCGCCAGTCGCCTTAGATCCATCGCCCATTTTGGTTTCGAATTCGATGCCGTCTTCCATGAACATCATCATGCCCGCCTCGGCGATTACTGTCTCTCGCGGGTCAAGCTCGATTTCGACAAACTGCATGTCGTCGCCATAAATTTTATAATCTACTTCATGACTTCTTCTTGTCATTTTTCATATCCTTAGTTCGGGTTTTACAAGATTTATTTTAACATACCCACTACATAATTACTCTTCTCGGGCCACAAATTCGACACGAACCGTAAAATCGTCCTGAACAGTCAGCGTGTTGGCAAAATTTGGTGGGTCAATACCAAATGAGCTCATCAACAGATCGGTTGTGGCAACACCCTGAATCGTGTTGCCAACCAAGCGCGCGGTCACGTCGAACGTTGTCGGTTGATCAATATCGCGCACGGTCAACGTTCCGTTTAGCTTAAAGTTAATTTCGTCACCATCAGCATAGTTGGCGGGCGCGCCGTCGATATCGGTTCCCACAAATTCAGCAGTGGGAAACTTCAGCGATTCCAAGCCATTCTTGCGCAGCCACTCATCTCTATCCGACTCTTCGGTGGCCAATGTCGGCAGGTTGACGGCAATGCGGTTTTCGCCCAGTGCAGCGGAAAGATCGTCGAAGTTAAGCGTTAGCTGCCCCTCGATATCATTGGTCGATCCAACAATATCTTGTTTACCGACCTCAATGCCAAGTTTTTCCAGCGCGCCGGAAAAGAACTCTTCGTGAACGATATATGAGGCGGTTGATTCATCCGGCACAATTACGTAGCGATGTTCGCCACTTATCGACTCGCCGCTGCCCGCTGCAAGCTCAGTCACAGTTCCGGTGGTTTCTTCTTGCGCAGTGGTAGATTCGGTGCCAGATATAGTACCAGATGTGGCGGTATCACCACCGCCGCAGCCAGCGACGAGTAGGATTAAAAAAACAGAGAGCATGGTCAATAGGTATCGTCTATTTTTCATTTTTCTTCCTTTTCGAGTAATGGGTTGTTGTGAAGGCCGTCAGTGTATCTGACAAGCACGATATATCATATCGCGCTCTTGCCGCTATTTATTCTCCCGCATCAAAGTTTAGATCCCAAACAATCTCACCTTCGAGCAAGCCCCAATCCTTATATTCGCGGCTGTGTAGCTTACCATCCGCACCGATATACGTAATATCTTTCAACGTTTCGCCATTACCATTCTTGTGGAATGAGACGGTCACAATATCTTCATAATTACGCAAATCATCGGGCAATTCGACACGCTGAGCGCGTCCCGTCCAGCGCGAAATGTCGCGGCCTTGATAGCAAGCGCTAACCCCACCAAAGAGCATAACCGAAACCGCAATGCCAGCTACGAACCATTGCCAACCCCGAAGCGAAACGCTAATGGTGGGTGGTTCTTTACCTTGCACCTCATTCGCTTGCGATACGTTTGTTTGCAAATTATTCATTCCTATTCCTTAATTTGTACATGGGCCATATCGCCCAATGTTATCGCACGCCACGAGCTATCCCGAAAGTCGCCATAGCGTACAATGTTTAACGAGGTATTACCAATAGCAAGTGGACAGGGCCGATCCATTGGAATACCTAGTATATGTTGAAGTAAAACGCGCATGGTGCCACCGTGTGAAACAATAGCAATTCGTTCGCCCATGTGTTTCTTTGCTAGTTCCATCAACGCGGGCAGGCTTCTCTCTTGCAATACAAACGCGCTTTCTGCACCGGGTGGAGCAAAATCTGCTGCCCATGTCCCCTTCATCTGTGCAGCAATTTCAGGATGTTGCTCTTCTACCTCGGTGGTTGTTAAACCTTCCAAAATGCCGCCTTTGCGCTCCCGTAGACGCACATCTTTGATCATATCTAGCTTGTGGTGGACAGCAATTTGACGGGCTGTTTTGTAGGCGCGTGTTAAATCGCTTGCGTAGATTGCCGCAAATTCACGTGTGGAGAGCCGTTCGCCAATTGCCTTCGCTTGCGCAATGCCAACTTTACTAAGCGGGCTATCTTTATGTCCTTGGTAGCGCCTTTCCACATTCCACGTTGTCTCACCATGTCGAATCAGATATATTTCTGTATAGTTCATGAATCATAATTCCACTAATTATTATAGTACGTAATTGATCATAAGTTAGTTGCTACCCGATGCCACTAACTCAAAGTGTGGGGTACCGACATTAAGTTAATGTCTATTGAATAGTTCATTATCAGTGTATCATTTTTAACCAAATGTCGACGAACTACCTCCCTCAGCTTCAGGCAATCGCATACTTAATGGAATAGGGTAGCCTACGACACATTGGCGCTGATTTATGGCATGAAAGAAAGCATGTAAAACCAAATGCGATATAGAAAACACACCTGTAACCATTATCTTGCCGTGTCGCTGCGGTAACAAATATTTTTCAAAATAGTATTACGTTTTCCAAAAGATATTACATAATGTAGGGTAGCCGTCTTATTCGAGTCCGTATATGGGCTAGCTTAATGGACAATAGTATTATATAATTTTGCAAGAGCAGATATTTAGAAAATCTATTTTTAGATGATTTGGCTATCGGCTCTGCAGAAATTCGCGAAGTCGCCGCTCAAATGGCTATTCCATCGATTCTTCCTCGCTTATAAAAGCGTATTTCTTCTCATAATACCCAACTTTCAACAATCTTACACACATTTTCAGCCCGAGCATCTAAAACGCGTTCTAACGTCTATGCCATTGTTGCCAACGTTACCGAAAGACGTATTCGTTTATACATGTATTCGTTTACAGACGTATTCGTTCGCAGACGTATATCCTATTGCTGCATAAAGATATTCGGCACAAATTGCTAGATAACAGTGCTCAATATTTGCTCTTTTAAATGAAGCTTAGGAAAAGCGTTCAAATAACTCAGCCACTTCTATTCGGTCAACTGTCTTATTTCGCCTATGACAGACAGGTACTACACGAGCATAATAATGTCGTGGTCCGAAGTGTTCGACTTATTTAATCGTGATTCCTTGAACAAATTTATTTTGAACTATCGAGAAAATGCTCGAGACCCAAATAAATTTCTACGCCTCATAATGAATCGCTATTGTGACAACAGGTATTTACTGCATGCTCTCCAAAAAAGACAGGTTCTATTATGCTCAATGGTCATCTTGTCCATCTAGCCCTTGGCAGCAATCTGGGTAATCGAGTAGGCCACATTTATACGGCATTAAATGCCATCAACGAATATGCAGCGATCGAAACTACTTCATTTTTATATGAAACCGATGCTGCATTCTATACAGACCAGCCTAATTTTCTCAATGCTGTTTGTAAGGCAACAACGCATTTGTCGCCCATGGAATTACTTTATGCTATCGAAGACACAATGGATAAAATGGGACGCAAACGAACAATCCCAAACGGCCCGCGGGTTATTGATATTGATATCTTACTCTATGAGGATCTTCAATTCGAATCACCCGAATTAATTATTCCGCACCCGGGTATTGCAGAGCGTGATTTTGTGCTAGAGCCGTTATGCGATGTGGCTAAAACCGCACGTCATCCAGTACTCAATACCACATTCTTTGATCTGTGGCGCAGGCTTGGCACGCCTAATTTACAAAAAGTTATGCCCGTCGGGGATAGAGTTTGGCCCTGGAACGGTTCATCCAAGTCATATGTAATGGGGGTGCTGAACCGCGAAAAAGATTTAGCCATCGATAGCTTAGAGTATGCGGTTTCGAGCGCTGAACAGATGGTTGCCAATGGTGCAGATCTGCTTGATATTGACGCGCATATGACAATGCCGCAACAGACTCCCTTAACTGTCGAGCAAGAGATTGGGCGAATTGTGCCGATTGTAGAAGCAATAACGCGCTCTGTAGATGTGCCTGTATCGGTTAATACCTATCAATATCGAATCGCACAAGCGGCGGTTGAGGCAGGCGCACAGTTTCTTAACTATCGCTGCAACTTACAATACGCAGAGCAGATCTGCTCGCTTATAATAACGAAACAGGTTCCGCTTGTTTTAACCTACAATCCCAAAAATAGCCGCGACTATAATTCACAGAGCCATTTATCGACTCAATCGGCCACAGAATACACGCAGACAAATGGTCACTTTATAGACGAAGTGCGGCATGAACTGCGCCAAATGCGTATTGTTGCAAAAGCGAATGTTGTACCGCGCTGGCTATTGATTCAGAATCCAGGACTCAGTTTGATGAGTGAATTAGGCGAAGCGCGCCAGTTGATGCAAAATTTGAATGAGCTTGTGCAGACCGGTTATCCTATATTGATCGATCCATCGCGCTCGCGGCTGCGCTGCCCAGACAAATGTACTGAGGAGTTGATTGCGCTGACTACGGTGGCCGCATTAAACGGTGCGATGATGATTCGGACGTTTGATGTAAAAGCGACAAATCGAGCGCTACGAATTACGAATGAACTCCGGCAGGCGCAAAACTGATAACAAATGCAAATCATTCCACTCGCACCTAACCATGCGGCGACCGCTGCCCGTCTTCACATTGCTGGGCAGCCCGATACTTTCCTTACCGCGCTTGGCCCCGACGTGCTGACTGTCTTCTATCGCGCGCTGCCCCGATCACCCGCAGGCTTTGGTTTTGCCGCAATTGATGAGCATAACGAAACCGTTGGCTTCGTCGCGTCGACCACGAGCGTGGGGTCACTCTTCCTCGAAATGGGCACCAAACACATTGTGCGATTCCTGCCGCCTCTGCTAAAGCGCTACATACAGCGGCCACGACTATTGGTTCAAAGCGTGCAGACCGTGCTTTACCCCTTTATGGTGGGCGGGGATGATGAGCAGCACGATTCTTCTCAAAACAAACTCGATGCTGAGCTTCTCTCGATTATGGTCGAGCCGAGCGCCCGCAGCAGTGGGATCGGCGCGCAATTGCTACACGCGTTGGTAGATGAATGCCGTACACGCAATATCGATCTGCTCGACGTGACGGTGGACGCCAACAACGCGGGCGCACGCCGCTTTTACGAACGCCATGATTTCGAGTATCACCACAACTTCAAGCTTTATGGACGCGATATGTGTCAATATAAGGGGGCTGTCCCACGAGGTGTGTAAATGACATTGTCGGTTAAATAATCTAATGTCATTTACACACAATTTGAGACAGTCTCTATAATCTACACTGAGACTCAGCCGAAGCGCTCTAACAACACCGTCTGCTCCTTAATCGCTTCGGTGAACTCGCGTTTCAATTGGTCAACCAACTCGTGGACAGGCAGCACGTTATCGATAGTTGTCACACCTTGACCAGCCGACCAGATCGATTTCCACGCTTTTGCTTCAGAATCTAGCTCTTCCCCAAAATCCACTTTATTTTTGACATCCCACATCTCTTTTGTGATGCCCATCGTCTCAAGACTTGGTCGCAAGAAATTAGCGGGCACGCCAGAAACGGCGGCAGTATAGATAATTTGATTTGTACCGCTCTCTATAATCATGCGTTTATAGTCATCGTCAGCTTGGCTTTCTTCCGTGTTGATAAATCGGGTGCCAAGATAAGCTAGATCTGCGCCCATTTGCATTGCGGACGCCACATCGCGCCCCGTGCTCAAGCAGCCCGAAAGTAGGATCGTGCCATCGAAAAAGCTGCGCATTTCGGCGATAAAGGGTATGGGGTTAAGCGTACCCGCGTGACCACCTGCGCCCGCAGCAACACAGATGAGACCATCCACACCTGCCTCGGCCGCTTTTTCTGCATGACGCCGAGTGGTTACATCGTGGAAGACGAGACCACCGTAGCTATGTACCGCATCGACTAGATCAGAGACTGCGCCAAGCGATGTAATAATCAGCGGCACTTCATGCTTAACGCAGATTTCTAGATCGGCCTGCACGCGCGGATTGGTGTGGTGGACGATTAAGTTGACCCCATACGGGGCAGCCCTCTTGCCAGACTCCGCTTCGTAGTTGCTCAGGTCGTCTTTAATTTCTTGCAGCCACTCTTCAAACCCTTCGGTGGTACGCTGATTGAGCGCAGGGAATGTGCCAACAATGCCGTTTTTACAGCACTCGGTAACCAGCTTTGGCCCAGAGATTAAAAACATTGGTGCTGCTATAACAGGTAGCGATAAAGTAGCGTTAAATGGATTACTCATTGTTTGTTTTACCCTAATTGTTCTTTACGGAGAAGCTTTTGGGTAATCGTACTGACCGACACGAGTATTGTCAATTCCACTTGGAGCCAAATGGAGTATGCTATTTTTTACGAACGTCATAGTTTCGAGTATTATCACAACTTCGAACTATACAGCTATCATCAAGACAGATAAGGTAGTATCCCGCTTTTTTTGTGCCCTTTGTGTTTTTGTGGCTAAAAAGTCAGTTTCAACCCATGACCCAAACCCAAACTTCCCAAATTGATCTGCGTCTAGATCGCCGCCGCATTTTCATCATGATCGGCCTCGCGCTGCTGACGATTGCCCTGCTGCTGACGCTCGGCAATGGCCGCGATGCATTGACTGCGCTCGCCGCAGCTGACTGGCGTTTTGTTGCGCTCGCTGTGCTGATCCACTATAGCGGGTTCGCGGCCCGCGGCTGGCGCTGGCAGCGGATCTTGGCAACGCTAGGCCACAGACTGTCCTACCGCTACGTCACTAGCTTGCTAATCAGCGGCTGGTTCATCAGCGCGTTGATCCCCGCGCGCGCGGGCGATCTTGTACGCATTGGGCTGCTGCGCTCGCCCCAAAGTATTCAGCACAATCCTGTCTCCGTCCCAACCAGTATCGGATCCATCGTGCTCGAACGAGCGTTGGACATCCTGACTATTTTGCTGCTGGGCGCAGGCTTTGGCTACTTTGTGCTGGCGGATATCAATAGCATCCAGACTCCACGCTGGATTCTTGTTAGCTATGGTGCGGGCATTGCGCTTGTCGTCATCTTTGGCGTTGCGATTCTTGCATTACCCGCGATTTTAAAGTGGCTACGCGAATTAAACAGTCGTTCACTTTGGCACAAACTGCTCGACTTTGCCGACGAACTTGCCACCAGTTTGCGCACCCTGCTTGCGGATCCGGTCGCAGCACTGCTCATCCTTTGGTTAGGCATATACATTTGGCTGTGCGACGCATTTTTGCTTTGGTTTGTGCTGCGCAGCCTTGGCCAGGTAGCGCCCTTTAGCAGCGCGGCCTTCATCGCGCTCACCGTCGATGTGCTCGCCGCAGTGCCGCTCACGCCCGGCGGCATCGGCCAGATCGAAACCGCGTTTGCCGCGCTTCTTGCGCTACTGGCGCTGCCCGCCGTTAACATCTCGGCCACTATTTTACTCACTCGCGCCATCAGCTATTGGACCTTCCTCATTTTTAGCGGGCTGATCACCTTTGCCGCTGGCATCGGCCAATTTTTCAGCGCGAACAAATCTATCGCACCGCCATTGGACACACCGCCATTGGATACTGCGCCATGATTCAATCGCTGCGTGCCAAATTTGAAACCCACCAATCCTTTCTGATCGTCTTTCTGCTCTTCGTCAGCTTTCGATTTTTGGCGATCATGCTCTTTCGGCCCGGCGGCTTCATCGCCGATAATTCGGATTACGAATTCTACTACGCATGGGGGCTGCTCACGCCCCAAGGATACCGCGCCTACGACAACTTGTGGACAGCCTATCCGCCGCTCTTCCCGCTGGTCATGCTCAACGTTTTCGAATGGTCCAGCCGCATTCCGCCATGGATCGACCCGCGCCTCTTTTTCCACACGCTTTTTGGGCTAACGCTGCTCCTCTTCGAAAGCGGCAACCTAATCCTGATCCACCGAATCTCGAACAAATTAATTTGTACGGGCACGATATATCGTACGCCAGTCAAAGAGAATCGTGCCTCGATTAAAGAGATTCGTGCCCCCCTTGAAAGAAATCGTGCCGATCACGGCCTCGCACCGCCCACGCTCTATGCGCTGCTCTTCGTACCCGTCTATACGCTCATCGGCTGGTTCGAATCCATGCCCCTTTTCTTCATGCTGCTCGGGCTAGATCTGCTGATCCGCCGCGGCAAAGTGGGCATCTATGGTAGCGCGCTCACGGCCGCACTCGGCTTCCTAACCAAGCTCACGCCCATGCTGCTCGTGCCAATCGCGGTCCGCTGGCTGGGCAGCAAATTCAGCCTCGATGCCGCCCGCACCGAGTGGTTCAACAAAAGGTCTAGCGGAAACCTACTTCGCCCAATCATCTACACGCTTATCTTTTTCGGCACCATTATCGCCGTGGGCATCGTCCTCATTCCAGACAAATCGCTGGCCTTCAACAGCTTTACCGTGCAGGGGATGCGCCCACCGTGGCAGAGCATCTGGGCGCTAATCGACGGCGAAGGTTTCTACGGGTATGGTCTCGTGCCGGTCGACATGCGCAACCTCATCGCGTTCGACGAGCGCCGCTGGCAAAGTCAACTGCCGTGGACGGCCATCACCATGGCATTCATTGCGCTCTACCTCTGGCTCTACACCCGGCGCTACGATTGGAGCAATCCACGCACGCCCGTTGCTTTTGCGGCCATCAGCGTCATCTGGCTCTTCCTCTACAGCAAAGGCTGGAGTCCCCAATTCCTGCTCTGGATTCTGGCCTTCATCGTGCTGCTGCTGCCCACCCTGCGCGGCGTTCTGGTCGCCATTGCGCTCAGCATCGGCAACTTTATCGAGTCTAACATCTTCCTCATTTTGCTGCCCGACGAACATTGGATCATGTGGGGCACGGTGCTATTGCGCACGGGGTTGCTTATTCTGCTGGCGCTCGAATTTCTCGGTCAAATTTGGCCGATACAGGAACGTGATCGACAAAAAACTCCGTCTCAAGAAAACCGAGAAGGAAAATTGCGGCGGTTCAGCGCAATGCTGACCTATCTGCTGCTCCTAGCGGCTATGGTTGGTACAGTCGCATCATTGCCCCGTGCAGCCTCGGCCTACCAAGCACGCAGGTTCGCCGAGAGCCCGTGCAGCGCGGCCATCACCTTTCTGCACGAGCAGGCCGTGTGGTCGACTGACACGATCATCAGCGATCAACCTGTCCTTTGGCAGGAGTTGTATCCGTGGCTGCATCGGGCGTACGAGTTCCACATTATCGACACCTACAGCCCCGTTGACCAGCCAGCCGAGGAAGTCGCGGCTGAACGGCTGACGCAGATACTCGAAGAAAAAGAGCGTGACGGTATTCCCAATTCGACGGCTTTTTGGTGGGTCACCAAAGAAGGGGCGGCAACCACATCGCGGCAACCCAACATCATGGATTCGTTCTTCGAACGGCCAACTATTTACAGCTTCGACCCGCAAACGTTTGGCTCATGCACGCTACAGCGCGTCTATACAAACCTATACGAATCGCGGATCGCCATAACGAGCGAGCTTACACCCGATCAACAAGGTGGCCCAATTCAGCTTCAAAAAGTGGATGTCGAACGAGAAGTGGCGGCAGGCGAGGCGCTCTATGTGGAGCTTTACTGGCTCACCGAAACGCCGCTAACCGAAAGCTATACGGTCTTCACCCAGCTGATCGATCCGTCGGGCGCGCTGGTTGCGCAGCAGGACAACCTGCCCGTTGAGGGGCTTGCGCCCACCAACACGTGGCAGCCTAACGCGCCAATTCGCGACCCGTATTGGCTAGAGATTCCGGCAGATGCGGTGGCGGGCGAATATCGATTGTTGGTTGGGTTGTACAATGAGGCTGGTCGGTTGATGTTGGAGCAACGCGATGGGTCGGGACAGGATTTTGTGGAAGTACAGATCAGTATTCAATGAAAATTCTTTGCCGCTATATTGTAGAGATTATGACAAGTACAAAACGGAGTGATTAAAGTGGCACTTAAACCAGACGCAGAATTAGAGAAAGAATTGGTAGCCTTGGTTTCCGCTGCACGTACGATAGATGCGATACGTACCTATCACAAAGCTTCGGGAGAAAGCCTTAAGCAATCAGCACAGGTTGTCGGAAGGTTAGACGAAGAGTTGAAAACAGAGTCTCCTGACAAATTAACCGATTACTGGGAAATTCCAGATGAAACCCGCAAACTGTTTGTCAACTTTGAATTAGAGAACATCAATTTAAAGGTTGAAGGTCAAATATTTGACTTACACAATAAATTTGTGCTCCAAGGATATGCCTATGACTCACCAAAACGTATCTTTGTGTTATCTTTCTATAGTGAAGCTTATAATGTAGGTCAAGTACAAACTGATTTGAAGTTAATTTTTCATAATGTGAGTTTTCTCCGCGTTCATGACAAACCATTTGATGGAAAATTTGATGGAGAAAACGTATCCTTTAACAAAATGGATATGGAAGTGTACTTCAACAAGATGGAAGTTGTAAGTAGCATGTTTATGAAACCAGAGATAGCACTTCAGGTAGAACAAGAATTAATAGAATTTCAGGTAGACGAGGAATTAGCAGCGAGCGCAGACGAGGGCCGCGAAGCAGATGCAAATTATATTGAGAATATCATTGCTGATATTGACTGGAGTCAGTATCTGTATATAGATTTTAGTTGGGGAGCAGAGATCCTAATTTGTGCCGAAACTGTCGAGGTAACTTATCAACAATCAGCAGTCCCTGAGTAAATGACCAAGAAGTTCGCCTTTTTCAAGGCTAGTTTTGAATCTTCTCAATAGAGTAATACAAAACTGGGTATCCATAGCTCAAATTTAGCCCCACAATGCCACAATAAAGTATCATATACCTATGAGTATCGAAATTAGCGTTCGAGATCGCAGCATTGCCTTTTTGATCTCGGCCTTTCTGTTAGCCTGTTATTTAATCACCTACACTGGCGTCATTCAAAGCAGCGATGGGCTGGCGATGTTTGCCACCACCGAGAGCATTGTGCGTCGTGGAGAGCTGGACGCCAACCAGCTTTTGTGGATGGATTTGCAGCAGGGCAGCTATGGCCCAGATGGCGAGTTGTATAGCCGCAAAGGGTTGGGGATGCCGCTGCTGACGTTGCCCCTAGTTCTGCTGGCGAAGCTATGGTCAAATATTGGTCTTGTGCAGACTGCGTTGCTGCTGAATCCCTTGCTAACCGCATGGACAGGCGCATTTCTCTTTCGGGCAGGTCGGCGCTTAGGCTGGACTCGGGCTGCCGCGATTTTTACGGCGCTGACCTTTGGTTTGGCAACGTTGGCATGGCCCTATTCGCAGACCTTTTTTAGCGATCCGGTGTCGGCGTGGGGGCTTTTTGCGGCCTTTTACTGCTTACTTAGCTTTTCGCAGACGGGGCGAAAAGGGTCGCTCTTTTTGGCAGGGATCTTCTGGGGGCTGGCCTATTTAGCGCGCACGATCAATTTGCTCACGCTGCCCATTTATCTGCTCATTCTCTTCGTTGTTGTCCGTCGCTTTATTTTAAAGGGGTTCGAGTTTACCACTTTGCAGTCGGCCCTGCGCCGCTACTGGCGCGAAACGGCCAGCTTTATGATCCCCGTGATCATTTCGGGGGTTGCATCATTGTGGTGGAACTGGATACGCTATGGTAACGTTTTTGATAGCGGCTATTTAGAGGTAGAGAGCTTTAATGGCGACTGGATCGCGGGTATCTATGGTCTGTTGTTAAGCCCCGCGCGGGGCTTGCTTTGGTATAGCCCGATTTTGATTTTGTCTGTTCCTGGCGCAATTTGGTTTTGGCAGAAACAGCGCGCGATCTTATTGATGTCGCTTACGCTTATGTTGGTTTATGTGCTGACCTATGGCAAGTGGTTTATGTGGCACGGCGGCTTTAGCTGGGGGCCACGTTTTTTGGTGCCAGCGCTGCCATTTTTGGCCTTGCTTATTGGACCAGTTTTTCAGTGGCTGACGGTAAAAGAGAATGGGCAGCCGCGCACCGCAATGAAGTGGATTGGGACGATCACGGTTGCGCTGTTGGTGGCAGTGTCGATTGGTGTACAGTGGCTCGGCATGTTGGCCCCGTTTAGCCTCGTGCAGAACTGGCTTGCCGATAGTGGGCTGCCCCTTTTTGCGCCCGAAACATTTACGCAGTTACGCTACTCGCCGCTGATTTTGCAGCAGCAATTTATTACACCCCAGTCGGTTCCGTTTGCGTGGTGGAATGGTGGCATGATCCGCTGGTTTGGTCTATTGATGCCGCTTATAGGTCTTGTTGCGGGCCTTATTGTATTGTTGCGGCAGATACGGGCAGAAGATATCAATCACGCGGATGAGACACGCGGAGTCAATGCGCGTACGGCGGGGGATACTTCGCGCAATCTGCTCTATGGATCGGCGTTGTTGATGATTATGTTGGCCTTGTTGACCTATTATTATCCCACGCTTGAAACAAGTGAAGCACGGCGCTTGGCAGAGCAGATTGAAACGTTCGAAAAACCGGGCGATGTGATTCTGGATCTGCGCCCCAGCCAGACACAGTACTTCGCGAACGTCTATCATGGCGAGTTGCCAGTCTACGGGCTTTTTGCCAAGGCAGAACTGGATGAAGTTGATAATTTGTGGCTGACTCGGCTGCAAGATAGCTATGGACGGCTGTGGTTGCTGCCAGATGGTGGCTTGCCAGAAGGATCGGCTTGGGAGCGTCCACTACGGATGGAAAATTTCCTCGTGTGGGAGGGTCGTCCGGCGGGTATCGATCATGCTGGGGAGGATGAATCGAGAAGGAATAAGCGACAGAGATTGGTTTTGTATGCACTGACGGCCTCGCAGCGGTTGATCAATAACGGATTGGGGACAATTTTTGGTACGCCCGGCGACACACCAAGTGAGATTAATGCCGATAACGGGCAGATCCGCTTAAGTCAGTATGCAATTTCGGCAAATGTAAAGCCTGGGGATGAGATGTTGCTGGCGCTACGTTGGGAAAGTTTGCAGCCAATCGAGCAGAATTACCACGTTTTTGTACACATCATGGATGGGGCAGACAAAAAGGTAACGCAGCGCGATGGTCAACCTGTGCAGTGGCTACGCCCCACGAGTACATGGCAACCGGGCGAGATTATTGTTGACCGATATGGCCTACTACTGGATGAAGATTTCGAATCGGGTTCTTATACGATTAAAATTGGGTTATATGATCCAGTGACGCAAGAGCGCATTCCAGTCAATGCGGGGACTGGTGAATCGGACATTCGGGTCGGGCCGATCCACGTTGGGAGTTAGTAGATAATCACGTATTGATGTGCCTGCACTAGGGCTGTTTATAGTTTTCTACCGTACGATTATATTTATGATTTAGGTAGAAAATAATGGATGAAATGAATTGAAGAAAGAGACTTTACCCAAAACTTATTTTTTGACCAAGCAGTTACACCCCGCGTCTATGCTGGGGCTACTGATTCTAGCATCGTTCCTGTTGGGTGCGTGTGGCTCTGGCCCGCCGCCTGATTCTGGCGCAGAGATAGCAGTCGAGCCTACGGCCGTGGTGGTTGCGATTAGCACATCGACTGTTGAGCCGGTTCTCGCCCCTGCCCCAACCCCTAGCGCGTTGCCAACCTCAGATGAAGCAGCCGAGCCAGCAACGGTGGCAACGGATTCAGATTCTGTCGCTTCTCCTCCGCCAGAAAGTGTGCCAACGGCGGAGGTGCCGACAGAAATTTGCGAGATGGAACCCGATCTTGATTTTTTTGGGCATCCAAACTATGCGAATTTACGGGAGCTACTGGGCTGTGCGCTGGATGGGGCAACCTTTGAACCGGTGGCGATTAATGAGTTTGGGCCAGGACCAACGTTTGACCGTTTTATGCTGTGGAATAGCATTGATAAGATGATTTACATATTGCGCCCTGATAATTCGTGGGAAACTCGTGTTGATACATGGACGGATGATCAGCCGCAAATTGCGTGTAATCCATTTAATGCTACTTTCTCGTCCCCGCCGCTGCCGCGACGGGGGTTTGGCAAATTGTGGTGCGAGGTGGATGGTTTGGCCGAGGTGATGGGGTTGGTGGAGCGCGAGGAGCGGCTGTGCCAACATGCGGTGCTGCAACAGTTTGAGCATGGACAGCTTTTGGCTTGCTTTGAAGACGCGACGTATCGCTATTTTCGGTTGATGAACGATAATTCGTGGGAGACTGTTTTTGTTCAATAATTATTTGTGGATATTTTGTCAATATGTTTCAGGCAGAAGGTTGCTGGGGCAGGGTTACTAATATGAGCATGAGGGTGATTACGGGCAGCGCAAAAGGCAGACGGCTACAGTCGGTGCCGGGCGATACAACGCGGCCGATTACGGATCGTGCGAAAGAGGCGTTTTTTAGTATTTTGGGTGATTGGATTGTCGATACGAGGGTGCTCGATCTTTTTGGCGGGACGGGTGCGGTTGGTATCGAATCGCTGAGCCGGGGTGCAACCTTTGCTCAATTTATTGATTTGGAACGGAAAGCCGTTGAGACGATTCAGAAGAATTTAACCAATTGCAGGTTGTCTACGCTGGCCAAGGTGGATAAGGGTGATAGTTTCGCCTTTTTAGAGAAGTATTCGGGCGAGTCATTTGATCTGATTTACATTGCACCGCCTCAATATAAGGGGATGTGGCTCAAGGCGCTGAAACTTGTGGATGTTCGCCCAGAGTTGCTGGCACAGTATGGCGCGGTTGTGGTGCAGATTCACCCGCGCGAGGAAGAGCCAGTGGATCTGCACAATTTGGAGGAGTATGATCGTCGCAAGTATGGGTCGGTGCGGATAATTTTTTACGCGGCGAAGGCGGATCTGGACGAGGAAGAGTAGGGAAGAAGCTGTTTGTAACTAGAATGATGACGCATGAGCATTCCGCAAATGAATCAGTACAAGCGAGGAAAACGAAAGATTATTTGGTTCATTCGCGGAGTGCTCGACACAGATCAGGGGTTTACAAATAGCTTCTAACGCTCATATTACCTTTTCCAGTTCCACTTCTACTTGACGGGCATGCTTTTGAAGCAGTTTGTGAAACGAGCGTTCGAATTCGACGTAGGCTCCGTAGCGTAGCAGTGCAAGGCGCTGGCTTTCGACGAGGTCGTACCAAAATTCGGCCCGTTTGCGGAAGGGCGGGATTTGGCGTTTCACCTCTGGGCGCATGGATTGGGCAAACTCGAGAAAGTCGGCATATTCTGGACCAAATTCTTTTTCAAAACGCTTGCGCAAGGTGGCGGCCAAAGCTGGTGCCGCCCCCCCAGTGCCAATCGATATGGTTAGCTGCCCCCGACGCACGAGCGAAGCCGCGTGAAAATTACATTGCGGCAGGACATCCATCACATTGACCAATTGCCCGTTGGCAGCCCCTTCTGCCCACACCGCATCATGCACATCTTCATGACCGGTATTGGCAATCACCAAAGCGGCACCTGTTAGATCCCCGTGCTGATATGGTCGAGCAATCCATTCTATCTGTTCGTTTTGCACAAATTCATGCACGTACTCATCGATCGATGGTGCGATGACGCGGATGATCGCGCTCACATCGAGCAGCCCGGGGATTTTGTGGGTGATTTCTCCCTTGCCGCCAATCAGAATGACAAGTCGGTTTTGTAGTACGAGGTTGATTGGGTATGTGTGCATAGTTTTGAGTTTCCTTTATTTATATTTATCGATAGTGCTGTGCAAGGGTTAACCGGGCAGTGGCTTTGCCAGAATTAATGCTTTCATGTACCTGAACCATGCCCTGCTCGATATCGGCCACGACGCCGAGGAGAGACAAGATTGTGGCAGTCGTGAAGATCACCTGATCCGCGGCTGGCCCTTTGTCGCCAGAGAGAAGTGCCAGATTGAGCTTGGCGTGGATGGCGGCGACTGGCTCGACGTGAATCTTTTCGCGCTCGGGCAATCCGACCGCAGCAGGGGCTAAGATGATGTCATCTGCGGCTGATTGGGCAAAGATATGAGTTTTTCGACCCGATGCCATTTCGATAGAGCCTTCTTCGCCTTGTACCATCCAACTTTGCTTCGTGCCACTTTGAGATTGGCGGATCCGCTCGATATAGTTGGCATGAAAGAAGCCGCTGATTTGATAGGCCGCATTGGCCGGGTTGAAGAATTTTTCGATTGTGTTGAAGAGGGTCCGCAACCCAAACTGTCGGCGGATAGGCATGAGTCCATGCCACTCGGGCACATATTCCGCGGCGGAGATATAGCCAAGGCCAATCTGCTCGACCATGCGTGTGACGTTGGCCCGATCTAGCGTGTCTGCAACGCCCAGCGCGGCCAGGACGCTGCCCGGTCCCACGCCCGCTTTGGTGGGGACATCGTTGTCGCCATGCAGTAGAACCGGTACGCCAGATTCGGCTAGCAACATGGCGATAGCGGGTGCCAATTGTGCTGTTTTGGCCTTGCCATCGTAGGGCACGGCTAGGTCTAACAGGTTCTCTACCTTGGGTGAGAGTGGGCGCACAAACTCGCCCCGGATGAGGTCGGTAAAGCCGTTGATCTCGTCTACAGCCTCGCCCTTAACGCGCTGGCTAATGAGAAACGCGCCCAGTTGTGCATCGGTGGCTTGGCCGGTCAGCATGAGTCGCATGGCGTCGACCGATTCGTCGTAGGTCAGATCACGTTTGAGCTTTTCGCCGCGGCCCACAGCTTTGATAAAGGGTTTAAATTTATCTATATCGATTTTTTGGTTTTCGAGTAATTCGTTTTGCATAAGATTTTTTGATTGGACCGAATTAGACAGCAACCAATGTTCTCTCCAGCTGAATCTCGATTGTTAGCGGTCGGCGGGGATCAGTGACAACGTGGGTTAGATCAACATCTGCGTGTCCGTGGGCAGACGCAACCACCGCTCCGACAGCCCCCTTTACACTATCAAATATCTCGGCGTTGTTTGGGTATTGCAGCCGATCCAAAATTATGATCTGAATCGCTTCATCAGCAACCCGAAGGCCCAGTTCCGTTTCGGCTTCTAGGGCTCGACGTGCGGCGGTTACCCCCTCCATCACCAAGCGGATGCTCTCGCTCAGTTCACTGCCGGTTTGGCGCTTGCGATCATAGACCAAACTCAGCCGACCATCGGCCTGATCCAGGCTATAATCGCCCTCGTCACCGATGAGTAAGATGCCCGGTCCATTGGGCACGTGTTTATAGTCGGCCACATCAATAAGCAGCCCGGGCACACTCTTATTATGAATCCAACGGTGAAAGACGGGGATGATCGACGCAATGTCGAAGTCGTTTGGAGCGAGTAAAGGCAATCGTATTTTTAGGCGTTTTGGTGCGTTCATGGTCTATTTCCTTATAGCTGAGGCTCTTCATTATTTAGAGTTCCTCGTAGGGGCGTACCCTTGCGGTCGCCCGTGGCGGGCGGGGGCAAGCCCAGCCCCTACGAGGAACTCCCATTACAATTTGACTTTCTTTGATTAAACAGTAGCCCCACGCGTCAGCGCATCGGCCAAACGTGCATCACAAGCGTGGGCGGCTTCGATAAAGAGATTGGCTTCTTCAACTAGGCGATGGGCCGCATCATCATCGGGATTTGCCACGGGGTTGGCGTGGCGGTCAAAGAGATAGTTGGCGAACTTTCCTTTGGCATACTTATCAAAGAATTTTTGGGTATCATAGAAACGGGTGCGGAACTCATCGATGATACGCTCTGGATCATCACCCACATCTAAGTATTCGTTTAGGACCAGTGAACGGGCCGCCAGCAACATGGCCTGATACGCTTTCTGATCTGCGAGGGTGTAGTCACCATCGTCTAGCGCAACCAACCCATCAAATGCAGCAGCCTCGGCTAGGGCAATATTCATCGAAAAGAGAGAGACCACTTCGCCAGCACACTCGCCAATGCCAATGTCACCAATAGAGAATTCACGCGGATCTCCCCAGTCGCTGTAAAGCTTTGGCTCAATCTCGTAGATGGGCACGTTGGTAAAAGGGTTGACCATGGCCTTGATCTCTTTCTTGCCCAGCCGCCCGACCCACTCTTGGAAGGATTCATTGCTCTGACGTTCATCTGCATAGCGATGGGTGATCAGTTCCAGCACATTGGGGACATTGCGAGAGGGAACAGCACCCAAAGCCAACCCGTAAGCCCCTGCATTCTCTTTCCACTGGCCACCGAGCACAACCTGAAAGTGAGGGACAGCCCGGTTGTTGCGACGGCGACTATTGCCAAAGAAACCGATGTCGGCAACATGATGCTGCCCACACGAGTTGAAGCAGCCGCTGATCTTAATCTTTAGATCGTTGATGGCTGCGGGCAGCGTTGCATTTTGAGCGGCCAAGCGCGTGCGCAATTCACCTGCCAGCCCGCGCGAAGAGGCGATGCCCAGCTTGCAGGTGTCTGTGCCGGGGCAAGATGTGATATCGACAATCGTGCCTGCCCCCGCGGTTCCTAACCCGGCAGCCGCTAATTCAGTGTAGAGTTCTGGCAGATCTGCTTCTGACACCCAACGCAGAACAATGTTCTGCTCAACAGTTGTGCGCATAGTATCGCCCACATATTTGCGTGCAATGTCGGATAGCTGCCACGCTTGCTCTGACGAAATATCCCCAAGCGGCAAGTTGACCGTGACGACGCAGTAACCGGGTTGGCGCTGATAATAGACGTTGGTGACAAGCCATTCTTCAAATCCAGCGGGCTTTTGAATGCCGTTAAGTGAGATCGCTGGCCGCAAAGGTTGCTCGGTGTGGCTGTCGATGTTTGCGAGGAAGGCTGTCCAGCGTGGATCGTATGGCAGCGTGGCGCGCTCATCGTCAATCAAGCGGCGCATTTCATCGATGCCAAGCTTTCCGACTAGAAACTTGAGTCGTGCACGGTTGCGATTTTTCTTCTCGCCCAAACGGGCAAAGACACGGCTGACAGCCTGGGCGACGGGCAAGGTCTCTTCCTCTGGCACAAACTCATACAGTACTTTGGCTTGATGGGGAACCGTACCAAGCCCACCACCCAGATAAACAGCAAAGCCGCGCTTCTGCACCCCATCAACCTCTTTAACCCGCGCCAGATAGCCAAGATCATGCATTTTTACCAATCCACACGCCTCGTCGGCACAGCCCGAAAAAGCAGGTTTGAGCTTACGCCCAAAATCCTGCACATCATCATGCCCCAACAGAAACTCCATCAACGCATGAGAGTGGGGAGTTACGTCGAATGCTTCTGTGTTACAGACTCCCGACAGCGGACAAGCCGTTACGTTGCGTACCGAATTGCCACACGCCTCTCGGGTTGTGATCCCCACCGATGCCAGCCGCCGCATGAGATCCGGGGTGTCGTTGATCGTCGTGTAGTGGAGTTGAAAATCCTGGCGCGTGGTGACATGGAAGATGCTACCCGAATATTCATCCGCCAGTTGCGCCAGCAGGTCTAGTTGCACGGGGGTTAGGCCGCCATAGGGCATCTTGATTCGTTGCATGCCTGGTGCGTCCCAAACGGTATCTGGTCCTTTGGTCAACTGGCCCGAGGGGAACGCTAATGTTTGAGTATCGATACCATCGTGGCGTTGACCGTTGTCATAACGCTGACCATAGGCTCCACGGCGGAGTCGAGTTTCGGCAAAGACTTGATCGCTCAATTTGCCTTGCCGCTTCAATTCCATCTGATTCTCAAAAAAGTCGATCTCTTCGCCCAACGAGTCGGGGATGAGCTCATCTAATGAATCTTTCCAAGATTTGGGTAGCTCTAGCGTGATTGTACTCATTTGTTTTCCTTTTGCTCATCTAGTAAAAAAGTGCGCCTGTTTTGTTGGCTCGTCTGAAACGCCATAGGACGCACACTTTTGACAGATAAGCGTTTCCTTTTGTGTGGTTGTTCTTTGTTTTGCACGTTTTTACGGCTCTTCATCATCGAGTGGGATGATCTTCGTAGGGGCGTACCCTACGAGTAATCCACGCCATTTTGGTTTCTTCCCACTAAATGACGAAGAGCCGTTTTTACCTGCATGATTCTTCAAAACTTCGTTCTTTCGCGCCTATTTCTCTCGATTCTCCATAATTTTGGGTACAAAAAATCCCGCATAGTCAACAGCGACCGGCATTCCAGCAATGGAATGTAGTGAATTTCACGAATAATTTTCCGTCACCATTAGGTGGCAGAAGATTTAGCTCAACTCAACGCGCTTTTGCGTTGAGGGAGATTGGTTCAATAAATTCGCGAGAACAGTGGTCTCTGTGACGATGCGGGATGATTTCACGCAGCCACGACAGATTCTAATTTAGTTAATGCGCATCGTTGCGCTTCATGCTTTGGCTCTTGTTCAAAGTAAAAATAGAGCCTCAATATAGTTAACTATATCAGCGAGACCTGTGATCTCGCGTAATACAGATGCAATAGTTTGTTGGTTTCATCATGGTTTCCATTTTTTTTGGGAAATAAAAAAGCCTGTCGATTGTTCGACAGGCTTAGGTTTACAAAGTTTGTGACTTCTCTTTCAGTCACCGATTACCCAGTCAAGCAATATCCACCAAAGGACGCGCAACAACAGCAACAAGTGCATTCAAAGCTGATTTGGTTGTGAGCGGTGGTTGAAAATTGCATAAGGTCTATAATAAAGGATATTTAGTAACGGGTAATTAATTTGAATAGTAAACTTGAAAATATGACAAGCAACAGTAAGCTAAATTACTTTGCACAAGGATTACAACTATACTCGATTTTAAAATAAGTGCAAAATCTTGCTTGGTCCGTTTTGCACTATATCTTTTATGGATTGGCTATTGCCTTGAATATTCAACCAAAAAGGCAATCTAGCCGGCGACGTAGTTATGCCATCTTTCACAGTGCAAATAGCTTACCAAAGACTGTGGTATAATTTCTGAAAGACTTCATTTTTTGCAGGAGGAAATAATGCCACCTATCTTTCCCGGTATGGACCCTTATATCGAAGGTCCGTTATGGACTACATTTCACTTCACGCTTGGTTCAGAACTTGTACGTCAATTAGCGCCACAACTACAACCTAATTATCTAGTTCTGCCAGTTGAGCGCTTCGTTGTAGATATGGTCGAAGATATATCAATTACGCGCTCGGATGTTATTCCAAACGTAGGCGTTGCGGAAATTGAGCCAGCCTTGGCTCCGGCAAATATTGCGAATATTTCAGCACCTCTGCAGCTTGCAACGATTATTCCACCGTCAACGCCACATGTCTCAATTGAAATTCGTGATGTGGCGCAACGACGATTAGTAACGGCCATTGAGATACTTTCTCCTACGAATAAACGCAGTCAAGGGCGCGATGAATATGTCGAGAAACGCACGCGAATTCTGCAAAGCGACACCCATCTTTTAGAAATAGATTTACTTCGTGGCGGCGTCCGTATTCCAATGGAGTCCGCGCTTCCCACGGCCCCATACTTTGTCTTTCTTAGTCGGTCAAACAATCGGCCTATCACCGACATATGGCCCATTCATCTCAATCAGCCATTGCCAGACAAAATTCCTGTTCCATTAGCTAACGGTGACTCAGATGCAATAATCGGTCTGCAAGCGGCGATGACAGCAATATACGATTTGCTGCGCTATGATTTAGCAATCGACTACTCGCAACCACTCCGCCCGGCGCTCGATGCTGATGCGCAGAAATGGGTAAAAGATCTTCTAAGTAGCAGATAGCAGATTGATTTAATACTCAATCCCCGGCTGCGCCCGCACCCCTTGATCCGTGAACGGGTGTTTGATCTCGCGCATCTCCGTGACTAGATCCGCATAGTTGATCAGCTCGGCGGGTGCGTTGCGCCCCGTGATGATCAAGTGCAGCATTGGTGGCTTGTTCGCAGTCAGCCACGCCACAACCTCGCTCGGATCTAGCCACCCAAAGTGCATTGTGTAAGTGAACTCATCCAAAATCAGCAGATCATATAGGCCGTTGGGTCCACCATTGAGGATCCGATCCTGCGCCAGTTGCCAGCCATATTTGGCGCGCGCAACCGTCTCGTCCTCATCTTGACTAGTCCACGTCCAGCCGTCACCGGTCGCGATCCAGTCGATCTTGCCCATGCGTTCCGCGGCCTTGATTTCTCCAAAGCGGGCGTTCTCGTTCTTCAAGAATTGAAGCACGCCCACGCGCATGTCGCGCCCCCACGCCCGCGTCATGATTCCCAGAGCGGCGGTTGTTTTGCCCTTACCGTTGCCCGTGTTGACAATCACAAGCCCCTTCTTTTTGCGCGCCTTTCGCACTGCGCGTCGCATCTCCTCAGCCTGCTCGCGACTTCGTTCAAATGCATTTTCGGTTTGCGGCAATTCGCCAGACTCGCGCAGCGCAGCCTTTGCTTCTGTCGCGCTTACTGGCTCAACTTCAAATGGCTCATCATCGCGCAGATCGGGCGCGTAGCCTGGTTCTTCACCTTCGGGGTACAGACCATGAAAAATTAGATTGCGCACCGGCTTGCCACCTAGCACATGCTCTGCGTAGATCCGTTCCAGCGCGGCCTCATCCACATTGCTATACCACACGCCATCGGGATAAACTGTCACAATGGGGCCGCCTGCGCAGACGCCCAAGCAGTCGACTAGCGAACACTTGATCCGCTCGGGGTTGCGTAGCTTGTTGCGCGCATGTTCCTTGTTTAGTTCTGCGACGCGTTTGTGCAGCGCCTCGGCCACTTCGGGTTCGGCACAATCACCACGGTTGCAGATCAGCAAATGGCGGCCATAGGGTCGCATAGTTGGTTTCATATTGGTTTTTCCGGTAGGTGGAGTTAATCAAGAAAGGAAACAAGTGAGCGAATGAAGTCGAGCATGACGCGTACAGATTCATGTCCGAGGTCCCATAGGTTTGCGTGAACGCTTTGGCCGAGTGTGTAGCCATCTTTGTGGGTAGTTGCGATGATACTACGAACGATCATCTTTGCACGGGCATTATCATTGCGAATTTTGTCTGGGTCTATACAATCATAAAAATCTTGCGCACAGTTGAGAACATTTTGGTCTCTGACAGCATTCAGGATAGCGTGTTCCAGACAGCCCATATCAGCATCATGAGGAATCAATAAGTATGAGATGGCTATCGATTGGCTGGTATCAATCTCCTGTGGTTTTTTTGGAGCGGAGAAATCATATCCATTTAGAACGGATCGCACCGTCGCAATTACGTTCCGTCTTGAATTTTTGCCTGTTTCTGCTTCGATATCCCGCATAATGCCGAGAGCTTGAATGTGTTCAAAGTCTCTATGTTTACGCAGGGTTTCGAGAAATGAGCCAAGTTGTTTAACGCCTTTAAAATCGTACAGACGAACATTCTCAAATTCTGGCTTCATTTTCGGTCCGTCTGTGATTTGCTCTCGTAAAAAATGAAACCAATCAATACCCTCAACCAAAATTGCCACAGGCTTATCAATTACAAGGGGCCGTTTGTCTCTACTCATCGTACATCAAATCCAAATCCTAGCGCATTGTCAAACTGTCTTGGCGAATACTCTACACAGCTTGTTTCACTATTTTCATCACGGTCAATTCGGTAGATTTTGAATAGATCACTTTCAGGGCCAAATGCATCGAGCAAGCTATCAAGCATCTCTTCATTGTGTGTAGTGCAGAAAATTTGTTTACCTTGATCCACGATTCTGCCTACAGTACTCCAGAATTCATC
>ENA-ORXT01000909-ORXT01000909.1-marine-metagenome-genome-assembly--contig:-NODE-909-length-42705-cov-6.365581_pt1 | contig 42705 bp, 34 predicted proteins | sample MGYA00237868_ERZ511482 | MGnify/ENA metagenome assembly ERZ511482
CGCCTTTGCGGGGTCGAAAGTCGCCTTTATCGAGGCCACCCGCGCCCCCGGCATCCGCGACGGCCTAACCTTGCAGGCGATCAACCCCAAGGCCTACGCGGTCAGCACGGCGCTGTTCTCGGGCTTTGCCTTCATGCCGCAGGCACCGGCAACCGAAACGATCATCAAGATCGTCATCATGAATATCCTCTGGGTGACGCTGCATGTGCTGTGGTTGTGGGTCGGCGTGACCCTGCGGCGGCTGGAGCTGGCACCCCGGACCCAGCGCATGATTAATATCGCCATGGCGGTGTCGATGCTGATGGTGGTGGCGCTGGCGATCTACGCCCAGACCTGAGTTCCAAATCTGCGCTTCCAATACATCGCCCAACACCCTATAAGCCGCGCTTCGAGCCGCCCACACCCTTGGAGGGGGCGGTCGATTTTGTATTTCAGGAGAGACAGACATGGCCGATATGGTGCCAATGAAGGTCGAGGCGCGTTCGGGAGTTGGCAAGGGGGCCGCCCGGGCCGCGCGTCGTGCGGGTTATGTGCCCGGTGTGATCTATGGTGCGGGCAAAGACCCGACCACGATTCAGATTCTGGGCAGCCAGTTGCTCAAGACGCTCAAGCAGGGTGGCTACTACACCACGATGTTCGAGCTGGACGTGGATGGCGAAAAGCACACCGTGATCCCCAAGGACATGCAGAAGAACCTGCTGAACGGCCTGCCCACGCATGTCGATTTCCTCCGCCTCGCCAAGGGCGCGACGGTCACCATCGAGGTGCCGGTCGAGTTCATCAACGAGAAGGATTGCCCCGGTCTGGAGCAGGGCGGCACGCTCAACGTCGTGCGCTATGCCGTCGAGGTGGAAGTGCTGGCGACCGCGATGCCCGACGGCTTCGTCATCGACCTCACCGGGTACGAACTGGGCGATTCGATCAACGCGAGCGCGATCACCCTGCCCGAGGGCGCGACCTTCACCATCACCGACCGCGATTTCACGGTCGCCACCATCGCCACGCCTGCCGGCATGGGCGGCGGCAGCGACGACGACGAGGACGGCGAGACGACCACCGAGACCACCGAAATGGGCCCGGACATCACCGTCGACCAGGACGAGCCGAAGGACTGATTCTTTCGGGTTTCGTGATGCGATAGGGAAGGCCCGCCGGTGACGGCGGGCTTTTTTAATTTACAATATGCATAGAAAATTATAGTAGCTAAATTGAACTAAATCAGTTTAAGGAAAGCGAATGACGACGTATATCTTATCTTACGATTTAAAAAAAGAAATGGATACAAAGGACTATGCAAGACTTACAAAAAGTCTCAAAGACCATGAATTTGTCAGATTACAAGGGTCAGTCTGGTCAGGTAGGCATACGGGCGACGCCAAAGCCGTACATGATTACTTCAAGATGTTTATGGACGAAAACGACAGCTTGATCGTCACAGAACTTTCTACTAACCGCTGTATGTCAGAAGTCAAAAAAAGATAGTTGAACATCTAAATATACTATGAGAACTTCACACAGCTCGCCCTCACCGGCGAGCTTTTTGTATTAATCGATGGCATGCCGTCCAAGCGTTAAACTCGGCTTCCTACCAACCGGAGACTCCCCCCCCCATGCTCATCTTCGTCGGCCTCGGCAATCCCGGCAGCCAGTATGCGGGGCATCGGCATAATATCGGCTTCATGGCCGTGGACCGGATCGCCGACGCGCATGGCTTCGGCCCCGAAACCCGGAAATTCCAGGGGCATGTGCGCGAGGGGCGCTTGGGGACGGAGAAGGTCATCGTCCTCAAACCCGGCACCTTCATGAACGAGAGCGGGCGCAGCGTGGGCGAGGCGGTGCGGTTCTACAAGCTGGACCCCGGGGATGTGGTCGTGTTCCATGACGAACTGGATCTCGCCCCCGGCAAGCTGCGCTGCAAGACGGGGGGCGGGCATGCGGGGCATAACGGGCTGCGCTCGATCCATGCCCATATCGGGGCAGACTACCGCCGGGTGCGTCTCGGGATCGGACATCCGGGGCACAAGGCCAAGGTCGCGGGCTACGTGCTGCACGACTTCGCCAAGGCGGACCGCGACTGGCTCGACCCCCTGCTGGACGGCATGGCCAAGGCCGCGCCCCGGCTGGCGGCGGGCGAGGGCGACCGGTTCCAGAGCGATGTGGCACTGGACATGCAGGGGGGATCGTCCAAGGCGCCCCCCTCGAAGCCCGCCCCCTCACCGAAGAGGGCGGAGAAACCGGAGAAGGGGGGCGTGTTCGATTCACTGAAAGGGCTGTTCCGCGAGTAGCGTGCGGCCCGATACGGGAGGCACGACATGCTGGAAACCGGCCCCACATCCCTGATCGGGCGCGCGACCGGCGCAGCCCGCAAGATCGGCTCCGTCTTCGGCAACGACGGCGCGTCCTTCGTCTCTCTCCGGCAGCAACCCGTGCTGATGTGGCTGGCCGGGGCCGGGTACAGCCCCAAGACCGTCGCCAGGCACAAGGGCATGACCCCCGTTGCCAAGAGCGCGGAGGACGCCGCCGAAAAGCTGTTCGAGGTCGCCCAGCCCGACGAGCCGATCCTCGCCGCCCGCATGCGCGCCGACCTGCTGGTCGCCCTGCACCGGGATGCGGCGGAGGACCCGCGCGCGAAGAGCATCTTCGACCACGACACGATCCTCGCCGCCGACCCGGATACGGGATGGCTGGTCACCGAATCGATGCTGGAGGCGCGGATCGGGCTGTTCGATTCGGTCAATACGCTGCTGGAGAAGCCCGATCTGGGCGCGTCGGCCATCGACGACATGCGCGACACGCTGGTCGCGGCCTTCGCCTTCCTGTCCCCCGAAAGCCAGCGGGAGTGGAGCTACAGCGAGGTGCGGCTGGAGCAGGGCCTGATGTTCCTGGAGGAGCGCCGGCCCAGCGACCTGCTGGCCCTGGCGGAGGAGTTGCGCCCGGTGGATGCCAGACTCGGCCTGTGGGATACCGTGCGCCTGTTCAGCCTCGCCGCGCAGATGAACGACACGAGCGGGGCCGATACCGCGCCGGTCACCAATCTGCTGACCATGGACGACGCGCGGGGGTGAGCCGGCGGTATCGGCGGCGGGTGATTTCTTCTGCGCCGCCGCGCCCCATCTGGTATGCCTGACGAAAATCTTCGGGTGATATGATGGCGCACGGCCTGCCGACCAAGGACGAATTGCTGACCTTCCTGCGGGAGGCCCCGGCCAGGACCGGCAAGCGCGAGATCGCGCGGGCCTTCAAGGTGAAGGGCGCGGATCGCATCCGGCTGAAGGAGATGCTCGCCGAACTGGCCGACGAGGGGCTGATCGCCCGGGGCGCGCGGCGTACCTATACCGGCGACCCCGCGAACCTGCCCCCCGTCACCATCGTCGATATCGTGCGCATCAGCGTCGACGGCGATCTGGTCGCCAGCCCCCATGTGTGGGAACACGCCGACATCACCCCCCCCGCCATCGTCTTCGCGGCCCAGAAGAAGGGCGACCCGAGCCTCGGGGTGGGGGATCGGGTGCTGGCCAAGCTGCGCGCGCTGGACGAGGGCGACGAGTACCGGTTCGAGGCGAAGGCCATCCGCAAGCTGTCATCCAGACGCCTCGCCGTGGGGGTCTTCCGGAAGCAGGGCGACGGGGGCCGCATCCAGCCCGTGGACAAGAAGGAAAGCCGCGAGTTGCAGGTCTCCGCCGACCATGTCGACGGCGCGCTCGACGGCGAATTGGTGCAGGTCGAGGTGCTGGGCGGCGCGCGGTTCGGCCTGCCCTCGGCCAGGGTGCGCGAGCGGATCGGGGATGTGGGCGCCCCGCGCACCATCTCGCTGATCGCCATCCACGAACACGGGATCGAGACGGAATTCTCGGAAGAAGCGCTGGAGATGGCCGCGAATGCGCAGCCCGTCACCTCGCTGAAGGGGCGCGACGACCTGCGCAAGGTGCCTTTCGTCACCATCGACCCCGAAGATGCGCGCGACCACGACGATGCGGTCTATGCCGAGGCCGACCCCGACCCCGCGAACGAGGGCGGGCATATCCTGTGGATCGCCATCGCCGACGTCGCCCATTACGTGCGCCCCGGCACCGTGCTGGACCGGGAGGCGCGCTCGCGCGGCAACTCCGCGTATTTTCCCGACCGGGTGGTGCCGATGCTGCCGGACAGCCTGTCCGGCGACCTGTGTTCCCTGCACGAGGGGGTCGAGCGGCCCTGCATCGGCGTGCGGATCGTGCTGGACAAGACGGGCCACAAGCGGGATCATGCGTTCTTTCGCGCGCTGATGCGGTCGGCGGGCAGCCTGACCTACGAGGATGCGCAGGCGATGGCCGACGGCACGTATGACGGCCCGCACGATGCCCTGCGCGAGGGGGTGGTCGAGCCGCTCTACGCCGCCTATCGCGCGCTGGTCGCGGCACGGGAACGCCGTCAACCGCTGGATCTGGACCTGCCCGAGCGGCGCGTGATCCTGAACGAGGAGGGCGAGGTCGAGAGCATCCGCCTGCGCGAGCGGCTGGACGCGCACAGGCTGATCGAGGAATGCATGGTCCTCGCCAATGTCTGCGCCGCCGAGACGCTGGAGGAAAAGCGCACCGATCTGGTCTACCGCGTCCACGAACCGCCCCTGGAGGAACGTATCGAGGCATTGCGCGAAACCGTGCGCTCCATCGGGCTGAGTTTTGCCAAGGGCCAGCGCATCGCGCCCGCCGTCCTGAACCGGGCGCTGCGCGAGGCGGCGAAGACGGAATTCTCGGAGACGGTCAGCATCGCCGTGCTGCGGGCGCAGACGCAGGCGTATTACGGGCCGGACAATCTGGGCCATTTCGGGCTGAATCTGGCCCGCTACGCGCATTTCACCTCGCCCATCCGGCGCTATGCCGACCTGATCGTCCACCGCGCGCTGATCTCCGCGCTGGATCTGGGCGCGAACCCCAAGCAGGACGGTCTGAGCGCCGAGGAGGCCGCGCGGCTGGGCGACACCGCCACCCATATCTCGCAGACGGAGCGCCGGGCGATGCTGGCCGAGCGCGACAGCACCGACCGCTACCTCGCCGCCTATATGGAGGAGCGCATCGGTGCGGATTTCGAGGGGCTGATCTCCGGCGTCGCGCGGTTCGGCCTGTTCGTGAAGCTGGACGAGACGGGGGCCGACGGGCTGGTGCCGATCTCCTCGCTGGGCGACGACTACTACCACCACGACGCGGAGACCGGCACCCTGACGGGCGAGCGCGGCAACCGCGTCTTTCGCCTCGGCCAGCGCGTCACCGTGCGGCTGGAGGAGGCGGTGCCCCTGACCGGGGGCCTGCGCTTTACGCTGCTGGATGGCGGGGCGGCGGGCGGCAAGGGGGCGGGGGCCAAGGCCGGGCGCAAGCAGTCCGGGCGCGGCAAGGGACCGCCCCGGGCGCGGCGCGGCAGGGGTTCGCAACGGCCCCGGGGATAGGGCCGCGCGCGCCCCCGCTGCCCCATGCGGGGATTCCGGCCCGGGGCCGTGCGCGGTATCCAAGCACCTCAAACGACTCAAGAAAACACGATAAGCCGCTTCCAGTGCTGAAAAAAATTGGTTTAGAGTGTCGCAAATGTTTGTAGCCTGCCGGAAAGTGGTCTACGGTATGGCGAACACGCAACGACGTGTTGGATTGAGACAGGAGAGCACGAGCATGAAAAACGCAGCCAGCGGCGTCATCGCCGCAGCTGTCGCCGTCGTCGTCGCGAGCACGGCATCGGCACAGAACACCACCACCTACCAGTACCAGCAGTTTCCGTCCGCCCAGACGCAGACGCAGACCTACCAGAACCCGGCGTTCCAGACGCAGCAGGGCGGCTCGGTGACCTACGGCGCGCCGACCACGACGTACCAGGCACCCCAGGCCCAGCCTCAGGCCCAGCCCCAGACGCAGACCTACCAGTCCCCCGGGTTCCAGACGCAGCAGGGCGGCTCGGTCACCTATGGTGCGCCGGCCCCGACCTATGGCGGCGGCACCGCGACCTTCCCCGCGCCCCAGGGCTTTCCGGTTCCCCAGCCCTACAACCCCGGTGCGCAGCCGCAGACCTTCCCCGGCTATCCGGCCCCCCCGCCCCCCGCGAACCCCAACCCGGCCCCGCGCCGGGGTGAAGTCGCGGATACGGATGCCTGGACGTTCGCCGTCGCGCGCTACTACCCCGCGATCAAGGCATGCCTGCGCAACACGAAGGTCAGCAACCCCGTCGTCGCCAACATCCAGGAACGCCGCAACGCGACCGTGATGCTGATCGGCCAGGGCGGCACCGCCGAATACCAGGTCTGCCGCACCGGCCTGAACGGCACCCGCGTCCGCGAAGGCAAGTCCGAGCGCGGCCTGCCGCCCGCGTTCTACGCCCCGCTCCAGTCCAGCTTCACGATCACGCCGGACCGTCCGTTCCAGCCCGTCGTCGATACCGGCCAGCGCCTGCTCGGCTGGATCGTGCGCACGACGCCGGTTCGCCTCGACACCTATGGCGGCGGCCGCACCTTCGACGGCCAGTTCATCAAGCCCGTCACCGTGAACCCCGACGCGCAGTAGGCGTCTCTTCGGTTCCGTGCCATCGAAACGGAAAGCCCCGGCCCTTCGGTCGGGGCTTTTTGCTGTCGGAAGATTGCGCTGTCCTTGCCCCCTGTTTCATGACAGGGAGAAAGCGAGCATATCGGCGATGGCGTCGCCGGGGAGTCTTCCCTCTCGCTCGTTCACCATCCTGAACGCCGGGACTTTCAATCGGAAGATTGGAGGTACCCCAGCGGGTTCGCCTCCGGCCTTCCGTGTTTTTGGAGGTCACGCGATGATTACCCGACTCCACACCACAAAACCGTCCATCCGCCCGGATTTCTTCACCTTCCACAATGGCGAGAAGGCACCCCTGCCCTTCAGCCGCGCCGAATACGACCGGCGGCTGACCGGCCTGCGCGCCATCATGGCGGCTCAGGGGGTCGAGGCGGCGCTGCTGACCTCGATGCACAATATCGCCTATTATTCGGGCTTTCTGTATTGCAGCTTTGGCCGCCCCTATGCCTGCGTCGTCACGCAGGACCGTGCCATCACCATCTCGGCCAATATCGACGGGGGCCAGCCGTGGCGGCGAAGTGCGGACGAGAACATCGTCTATACCGATTGGCGGCGCGACAATTACTGGCGGGCGGTGCGCGAGGCGGCGGGCGGCGCGAAATCCATCGGGATCGAGGGGGACCACCTGACCCTCGCCCAGCATACCAAGCTGGCCGAGTTCCTGGGGGCCGAAACCCGCGATATCGCCCCGGCCACCATGACCCAGCGCATCCTCAAATCGTCCGAGGAAATCGCCCTGATCCGCGAGGGCGCGCGCATCGCCGATCTGGGGGGCGAGGCCGTGCGCGAGGCGATCCGCGTCGGCTCGCGCGAGATCGACGTCGCCATGGCGGGCCGCGATGCTATGGAGGCGGAGGTTGCGCGCGCGCATCCCGACAGCGAAATGCGCGATAGCTGGGTGTGGTTCCAGTCTGGCCTGAACACCGATGGCGCGCACAACCCCGTGACGACGCGGCGGCTGGTGGCGGGCGATATCCTCAGCCTGAACAACTTCCCGATGATCTCCGGCTACTACACCGCGCTGGAGCGCACGCTGTTCCTCGGCGAACCGGACCCCGCCTCGCTGGCGATATGGGAGGCGAATATCGGCGCGCACGAGCTGGGCCTGTCGCTGATCCGCGCGGGGGCGACCTGTTCAGGCATCTGTGCCGAGATCAACGATTTCTTCGCCGCGCGCGACCTGTTGCAGTATCGCAGCTTCGGCTACGGCCATTCCTTCGGCATCCTGTCGCATTACTACGGGCGCGAGGCGGGGCTGGAACTGCGTGAAGATATCGACACAGTGCTGGTGCCGGGCATGGTCGTCTCGATGGAACCGATGCTGACGATCCCCGAGGGGACGCCGGGCGCGGGCGGATACCGCGAGCATGATATCGTCGTGCTGGGCGAGGACGGGCCGGAGAACATCACCGGCTTCGGCTACGGCCCCGCACACAACATCGTCGCGGCCTGACGAGGAAGGCCCCGGCCACACGGTCGGGGCCTTCGCCATCTTGAAGGGCGGCGAGGCATGGGTTATGGCTCGCGCAACCTGTTAACATTTCATGCACGGAGCCTTCCCCATGTCCAACCGCTCGCTTCTCGTCCTTCCCGGTGACGGCATCGGCCCCGAGGCGATGGAACAGGTCAGCCGCGTCATCGGCTGGTTCGGCGACAGGCAGAGCGTCAGCTTCGACGTGACCGAGGATCTGGTCGGCGGGGCGGCGATCGATGCCCACGGCAAGCCGCTGCACGACGACACCATGGCGGCGGCGCAGGAGGTGGATGCGGTGCTGCTGGGCGCGGTGGGCGGGCCGAAATGGGACGATCTGGATTTCTCGATCAAGCCCGAACGGGGCCTGCTGCGCCTGCGCAAGGAAATGGAACTCTTCGCGAATCTCCGCCCCGCCATGTGCTTCGACGCGCTGGCCGATGCGTCGTCGCTGAAGCGCGAGTTGGTCGCGGGTCTGGACATCATGATCGTGCGCGAACTGACGGGCGGCACATACTTTGGCGAGCCGCGCGGCATCACCGACCTGCCGAACGGCGAGCGCCGGGGCGTGAATACGCAGGTCTACGACACGCACGAGATCATCCGCGTGGCCCGGGCCGCGTTCGAACTGGCGCAGAAGCGCGGCGGGCGGCTGTGCTCGGTCGAGAAGGCCAACGTCATGGAATCGGGCGTGCTGTGGCGCGAGGAGGTGACCAGACTGGCCTCCGACTACCCGGATGTCGAATTGAGCCACATGTATGCCGACAACTGCGCCATGCAGCTCGTCCGCGCGCCGAAGCAGTTCGACGTGATCGTCACCGACAACCTGTTCGGCGACCTGCTGTCCGATTGCGCGGCCATGCTGACCGGCTCGCTCGGCATGCTGCCCTCCGCGTCCCTGGGCGCGGCGGACGAGGGCGGACGGCGCAAGGCGATGTACGAACCCGTCCACGGCTCGGCCCCCGACATCACCGGCAAGGGCATCGCCAACCCCATCGCCATGGTCCTCAGCTTCGCGATGGCCCTGCGCTACAGCTTCGACCAGGGCGACGAGGCGGATCGGCTGGAGGCTGCCGTGCAGTCGGTTCTGGCCGACGGCTACCGCACCGGCGACATCATGCAGGACGGGATGAAGCAGGTCGGCACCGTGGCCATGGGCGATGCGATTCTGGCGAAACTGGATGCCGGCGCCTGAACGACATGTACGGACCGGCGCGATTTCGCCCCATTCGGCACTAAGTCTGACGGCATCACCCGGCGTTAATCCTCCGCTAAGGGAAGCGCGGCATTCTTCGTTTCGTACCTGGAACGGCTGTGCCGCGCGCCTCTCTCTCCCCGCGCGGTACGGCCCTGACGCAGACCGGAGCCGAGCCGATGACGAGCCTGTCCAGAATCCTGATCGCCGCCACCCTCGCCACCACCCTCGCCGCGCCCGCCCTGGCGCAGAGTGCGGGCATCACGCCCGCCTCGACCCGGGGCAGCACCCTCTACGGCACCGACCGTCCGGGGCCGTGGGGCGAGAGCGCGTACACCTTCGCGCTGAAGGTCAGCAAGTCGATCTACAAGACCGTGAACCTGCACCGCAAGAAGAAGGGTCTGGGCGAATTGCAGGCCGATCCGGGCCTGGGCGTCGTGGCCGGGGCGTATTCGGGCGACATGATCACCGGCGATTTCTTCGGCCATTTCGCCCCGGACGGGCGCGATCTGGGGGCGCGGCTGGCGGAAGCGAATCTCGCCCATTACGACAAGGTCGCGGAAATCCTGTGGGATGCGAGCGACGCGAATATCGACTGGCGCATCGAGGAGACGGTGCGCAATTCGGTCACCGACTGGCTGCGCTCGCCCGAAGGCCACCGCGAGGCGCTGATGGACCCCGAGGCCCGCATCGTCGGCATCGGCACCGCCATCCGCGACGAACGGGTCGTCATCACCATGCTGCTGGGCGCGCGGTAGAACACCGGTTCAGCCCCGCATGCTTCGAAGCCCCCGCCAGAAGGCGGGGGCTTTTTCGTGCTGCGTCGCGGAAAAGACCGCTCTGCGGCGGCCTTGGCCCGGGGCGGTGGCCCCCTACGACAGCGACACCCCCACATACAGGCTCCGGCCGTCGCGCTCGATGCGCATCAGTACGGCCCCGTTGCCCGTGACGGCGAGGGCGCCCTGCACGTCCTCGGGGGTCGAGACGGGGCGGTCGGCGACCTGGGTGATCACGTCGCCGCGCACGATCCCGGCATCCCGGGCCGCACTGCGCGGATCGACCGAGATCACCCGCGCCCCGTTCGCGGCGGGGGCGAGCTGCACGCCCAGATCCGGCATCGCCGACGCGGTCTCGTATGTCGGGGCGGTGGAGACCTGCGGCACCAGCGCCGCCTCGCGCGCCCGGGTGCCGATGGTCAGGAACAGCGTCTGGCGCGTGCGGTCGCGCAGGATCTCGACCGGTACGCTGGCCCCGGGCCGGGTGCGCGCGACGAAGCGGGGCAGGTCGCGGCTCTTCTGCAACGGCTGGCCGTTGAACGACAGGATCACGTCCCCCTCGCGCAGCACCCCGACCGAGGGACCGCCGGCGGAGACGCTGGAGACGATGGTGCCCTTGGTTTCGGGCAGGTTCAGCGCGGTGGCGATGGCGTCGGTCACCGGCTGGATGCCGACCCCGATCCAGCCGCGCGATACCGTGCCGTCGGCGCGCAGGGCGTCGATGATGCGCGACACGATGGCCGAGGGGACCGCGAAGCCGATGCCGACCGATCCGCCCGTGGGCGAGAAGATCGCGGTATTCATCCCCACGACCTCGCCGCGCATGTTGAACAGCGGCCCGCCCGAATTGCCCCGGTTGATCGAGGCGTCGGTCTGGATGTAGTCGACATACGGCCCGCCGACCCGGATATCGCGCCCCTTGGCCGAGACGATCCCGCGCGTCACCGTGCCGCCGAGGCCGAAGGCGTTGCCGACCGCCACGACCTCCTCGCCCACGCGCAGGCCCGCCGAATCGCCGAAGACGACGTAGGGCAGGGAGAACCCCGATTCGATCTTGAGCAGGGCCACGTCGGTCGCCTCGTCCGACCCGATCACGGTGGCGTCGAATTCGCGCTCGTCGCTCAGCGCCACCTTGATGGTATCGGCGTTCTCGATGACGTGGTGATTGGTGATGACGTAGCCGGAGGGGTCGAAGATGAATCCCGATCCCAGCGAGCGCGACGGCTCCCGGTCCTGCATCCCGCGACCGCCCGGCCCGCCGAACCGCTTGAAGAATTCGGCGAGGGGGTGGCCGTCGGGCAGGTCGGGCATCCCGTTGGCCGCCGCCCGGGGTGCATCCTGGGTGGTGAAGATATTGACGACGGCGGGGCTGACCCGCTCGGCCAGATCGGCATAGACCATGCCGTGGGCATCGGCGCGGGGGGTCAGGGCCGGGGCCGTGACCAGCATCGCGGCTGCAAGCGCCGCAGGAACAAGCTTCATTACGGTGAACCTCCAGTTGAGAGCATGCGTCATATCTGCCGCGACAACGGGGCGATTTCTGGACGAAGTCGGGCATGAACCCGTCCTTTCGCGTCATATTCCTGCGGCATTCCGTACCGGATCGCCTATCCCGACCTCCGCCCCCGCGCTTCGGCAATCCGTCGCAGAGGGCGGTTTCCGGCGGCGCGGCCCGGACCGTCTTGACGCGGGCGCGGAACGGCGCGATCCTTCGGGGAACAGCAAAGGGTTGCCCCATGAGATACGTCCTCGCCCCCGCCTTCGCCCTGATCCTCGCCACCCCCGCCGCCGCCGATATCCGCGTGGCCTTCGACGAGGGCGCGCCGGTGGACCGGTTCACGGTCCTCAATGCCGGCACCTGCCCGCTGGGTGCGGCGGTGGTGACCATCGATCTGGCCGGGTCCGCCGGGCGGCTGATCTTCGACGTGACCGGTGCGGGGGCGGGGATCGAGGTGTTCCAGCCGTTCCGCGTGGTGGCCGGGGGCGCGTCGCTGACGGCCCTGCCGACGGTATCGGATGGCGACCGCGCGGTCGCGCTGGGCCTGCACGGCCTGGGCGCGGGGGAGCGCGTCGCCTTCACCATCGACGTGGACGACACCACCAGCGCGCGCGGCATCATGGTCGCCGGCTCCGAGATCGAGGGCGCGAGCGTGCGGGTCGAGGCGGGCGGAGAGGTGGCCGAGGGGCGCTTCGGGCGGGAATCGACGGCACGGGTCGCGGTGGAAGAGTGCGCGTCGTGAGTTGAACAAGTCCCTGCCCCGGACTTGATCCAGGGCCTTTCTCCCCTCCGAACAGCCCCCGCGTCTTGCGCCCGGTGCGGAGTAGTCCCCGCGACCCTCACCCCGCCACGATCATCCCCTCCAGCGCCTCCACCCGGTCCGCCTCGTGCGGGGGCTTGTCCCAGCGGATGCGCTTGATGCGGGGAAAGCGCATGGCGATGCCGGATTTGTGGCGGGTCGAGCGTTGCACCGCGTCGAAATTCACCTCCAGCACCAGCCCGAACTTCACCGCGCGCACGGGGCCGTAGCGGTCGGTGGTGTTGTCGCGCACCCATTTGTCGAGACGTTTCAGTTCCTCGTCCGTGAACCCCGAATACGCCTTGCCCACGGGGGTCAGTTCGGCCCCCTCCGGCCCGTCGCGCCAGCAGCCGAAGGTGTAGTCCGAGTAGAAGCTGGACCGTTTGCCATGCCCGCGCTGGGCATACATCATCACGCAATCGGCGGTCAGGGGCGCGCGCTTCCACTTCCACCACGGGCCGGTGGGCCGCCCGCCGACATAGGGCGCATCGAGGCGTTTGAGCATCAGCCCTTCCTGCTCGACATCGCGGGCGGTGGCGCGGATGGCGGACAGGTCGGCCCAGGTCCCGAACGGGATCACGGGCGAGAGATCCACGCCGCCGTTCAGGGGCTGGCGCGCAAACCACGCATCCAGCCGCGCCCGCCGCGCGCCGAAATCCAGCCCCCGCACGTCTTCTTCGCCATCGTGCAGCAGGTCGTACAGACGGATATGCCCCGGCGCGTCCTTCAGGATCTTCGGTCCCGGCGATTTGCGCCCCAGCCGCTTTTGCAACTCGGCGAAGACCGCGACCGCACCGTCCTTCACGACCAGCAATTCGCCATCGGCCACCCCCTCGAAATCCATCGCGGCGACCACATCGGGGAAACTGCCCGAGATTTCCTCGCCCATGCGGGTATAGAGCCGCCGTTCCCCCCCCAGCGATACGGCCTGCACGCGAATCCCGTCCCATTTCCATTCGGCGGAGTATTCGGCGGGGTTCATCTTGTCGGTCAGGCGGGCGACCGTGATGGCGTCGCTCTCGTCGCTCTCGTGCAGGCGCTCGCGGCGTTCCTCGACGGAATACAACCCGTTATCCAGCGGATGCGCCAGCATCATGGGGCGAAAGGCGTGGGTCAGGTCGACCTGCGGGGCCGGGGTGGTGCCGTCCAGCCATTGCAGCAGCGGCATGTAGGGCGGCTCCAGCCCGTGCCACATCTCCTCGATCCGGTCGAGGGTGCCGTCTTCGCCGTGCATCGCGGCCAGCGCGGTCTTGGCGAGGCGCTCGGACACGCCGACCCGCAGCCCCCCGGTGGCCAGCTTCAGCAGCGCCCACCGCTCCGACGGGCCGAGGCGGTCCATCCATCCGGCCAGATGCGCGATGGCTTGGGGCCGGGTCGCGCTCGCCAATGTCTCGACGACCGTGGACAGGCGCAGCGGCGCGGTTTCGGGGGGGGTCTCGGGGGCGGGCCAGATCAGCGCGACCGTCTCGGCCAGATCGCCGACATAATCGTAGGACATGCGGAACAATACCGGGTCCACCCGCTCCTCCGCCATGGTCCGCAGGGTCGAGCCGGTGACGTTGCGCAGTTCCAGCGACCCGGCGATGCAGGCCAGTGCCCAGCCGCGATCCGGGTCCGGCTGGGTGCGGAAATACGTCGTCAGCAGCGTCAGCTTCGCATTGCGCGACGGCGTGGTGACGAGGGATTCGAGCAGGCGGGCGAAGGCTTTCATGGGATGGGATATAGGGCGCGATTTCGGGTTGCCCTCATCGCATCCCGTTCCGAGCGCCCGGTCACAAGGCGGCCCTGTCCGCCCGAATCGAGAAGGGCGCGGCCGTGTATGGCCGCACCCTTCCCCTAGGTCAGTATCCCGGAATATGACGCCTCACTTCCGCGTCTTGTTCCGGCGCATGCGCAGACCGCCCCGCAGACCGCCCCATAGACCGAATGGCAGGAGGAGGGCGAGCGATCCGGGAGCGGGAACCTGACCGCCCCCCGAGGAGGACGGGGCGCCACCGGGCGAGGAATTCGCCGCAGCGACGTTGAACGAGCCGGACAGGTCGTACTGGACCTTGCGCTTCTCGCCGAGCCAGTAATCCGTGGTTGCCGTCAGCAGCCACTCACCGCCGGCGACGATGCCGTCGAAGGCGTCGGTCACGAAGTTCAGCGTGTTCCCGCCGAAATGCGTGGTGTTCCCCAGCGTCGCGGTATCGGGGGAAAACGCCTTCGTCACACCGCCATGCGAGATGGTGAAGTCCCAGGAATTGATGGACTCGACCATTTCCTGCTCAGAGGTGCGCCCCCGGCTTCCGGTGCCGACGAGTTCGTTCGTGGTCGTGTTGTAGAAGCCGTCGGACCAGAAGATGGTATCCGTGAAGGACAGGTTGACGGCCCCGTCGATGACCTGGTCGAGCTTTGCGCCCGTGGAATAGGCGGCGGAACCCGTGCCCGACTCGGCGACCAGCATGTGATCGGTGTCGCTGAACTGGATCACGCTGGCCTGTGCGGTATGCGTCAGAAGCATTGCCGAGAAAGCGGCGATCAAACCAAAGGTTTTCATGATATAATACTCGTCTTGTTGATTATGCTATTGCCGGAGACCGAAGCAACTATTGCCGAAGACAGAAGCAACTATTACCGGAGGCAGAAGCAACGCGCGTGCCAGATGCGCGGCAAGGAGGGCAAAGCCCGCAAGTCCGGCATCCGATCCCGGCAAGACGGTCGGACGATCCGGGTGCGGAGGCTTCCTTCCGGCGGCGGCTCTCACCGTTTCCCGCGATGGACCATGCCGGAGTTCCATTCCGGTCCATCGACGTGCTTCCCTCCTCCGCCCGACCCCGCTACACCCGCCCCATGCTGTCATACCAACACGGATACCACGCGGGCGGCCCCGCCGACCTGCACAAGCATATCGCGCTGGCGGGTCTCCTCGGGTTGCTGACCCGGAAGGCGCGGCCGATCACGTATATGGAGAGCCATGCGGGGCGGGGCCTCTACGACCTGTCCGGCGAGCAGGCGTCCAAGACCGGCGAATGGCGGGCGGGGATCGGCGCGGCGCGGGGGGGCGAGGGGCCGTTCTGGTCGGCGCTGGAGAGCATCCGCGCCGAGCATGGGCCGGATGCCTATCCCGGCTCGCCCGCGCTCGCCCGGGCATTGCTGCGCCCCGCCGACCGGGTGGTCCTCATGGAACTGCACCCCGCCGAACACGCCGCCCTGATGGGCGCGCTGAAAGGGCCGAACGTCGAGATCCACCGCCGCGACGGGTGCGAGGGGCTGCTGGCGCTGTCCCCGCCCAAACCGCGCAAGGGCCTCGCGCTGATCGACCCCAGCTACGAGCGCAAGGCGGAATACGACGAGATCGCCGGGTTCACCCTCGATCTGGCGCGAAAGTGGCCGGATGCGGCGATATTGCTGTGGTATCCGATCCTCGGCACCGCGCGGCATACCCGCATGGTCGAGCGTATCCGGGACCGAGCGCCGACCACGCTGGTACACGAAATCGCCTTTGCGCCCCATGGCGGGCGCGCGGGCGGGATGACCGGTTCCGGCCTCGCCCTGATCAATCCGCCCCATGGCGCGCGGGAGATCATGCTCGATTTCGGGGTTCGTACCGACCCGGAATGAGAATAATGAATAATTTTTTTATTTTTCATTTACTCCCCCGGCAATCGGCGTAAACCTGTCCCCGCAATTCCTCGGGGGGGACGAAGACCATGGATCGATCGACACATTCGGGATGGGCGGGGTTCATCGTGCGCACCCGCTGGCTCTGGATCGTGCTGGGCCTTGCGCTGACGGTGGCGATGGGCGCGGGGCTGGGCAAGCTGGGCTTCAACCCCGACGCGCGGGTGTTCTTCGCCGAGGAGAACCCCGACCGCGTCGCCCTCGACAGGTTCGAGAAGGAATTCGCGAAGGACGACAACCTGATCCTCGTGATGAACGCGGCGGAGGGGGAACTGTTCACCCCCGAGATCCTGTCCGCGATCCGGGATCTGACCGGGCAGGCGTGGCTGCTGCCCCATGTGCGCCGGGTCGATTCGCTGACGAACTTCCAGCATACCTATGCCATCGGCGACGAGATGATCGTGCGCAATCTGGTGCCGGATGATGCCGAGATCACCGTCGCCGATGCTGCGGAGGCGCGCGAGATCGCCCTGTCGCGGCCCGAACTGGTCAACGCCATGATCGACCCGACCGGGCGCTACGGCTCGACGCAGGTGATGTTCCGGTTGCCGGGGATCAACCCCGAAACCGAAGTGCCGATGATCGTCGAGGAGACCCGCGCGCTGGCCGCCGAATTCCGCGCGCAGCATCCGGAGATCGAGTTGCGCGTGACCGGGTCGGTGATGGTCAGCAACCAGTTCGCCGAATCCGGCCAGCAGGACGGCATGACCCTGACGCCGATGATGTTCGGGGCGATCCTGCTGATCGTGTTCTTCGCCTTCCGCTCGGTCGTCGGGGTGCTGATGACCCTGGCCGTCATCGCCATGTCCGCCATTATCGGGCTGGGGGCGCTGGGGTGGTCCGGGGTGCCGCTGAATTCGGTCACGGTGCTGGCCCCGCTGATCATCATGACGCTGGCGGTGGCGAGCGTGGTGCATGTGCTGGCGAGCGTGCGCCAGACCATGACCGAGACGCCCGACCGCAAGGAATGGGCGCGGGTGGCGCTGGCGGAGCATGGCGGCGAGATTGCGGTGGCGTGCATCACCACCGCCATCGGCTTCCTCGCGCTCAACTTCTCGATTTCCCCGCCGTTCCGCGAACTGGGCAATGTCGTGGCGGTGGGCGTGATCGGCGCGCTGTTCCTGACGCTGACCTTCCTGCCCGCCCTGATCGCCATCGTCCCCATGAAGCGGCGCGAGGAACTCGCCTCGACCGACCGCATCATGCGCCCTATCGCCGAATTCGTGATCGGGTGGCGCAAACCCCTGCTGGTGGTGATGAGCGTCATCGTCGTCGCGCTCGCCTCCGGTATTCCGAAACTGGCGCTGGAGGACGACTTCATCCGCTATTTCGACGAGCGGTACGAATTCCGCCGCGACTCGGACTATTTCGAGCGCAATCTGGGCGGAATGAACGTCCTCGAATACGCGCTGCCTGCGGGGCGGGCCGACGGGATCAACGATCCGGCCTATCTGGCCGATGTGAAGGACTTCACCGAATGGCTGCGCGCCCAGCCCGAGGTCACGCATGTCCGCTCGATGACCGACGTGATCCAGCGGCTGAACATGAACATGCATGCCGACGACCCGGCCATGATGAAGCTGCCGGAGAACGACCGGGCCGCCGCGCAGTTCCTGTTCCTGTACGAACTCTCGCTCGGCTACGGCATGGATCTGACGGACCAGATCAATGTCGACCGCTCGGCCATGCGCATCTCGGCCTCGATGGCCGAGGCCACGACCAGACAGATGCTGGCGCTGGATGCGAAGGCGCAAGGGTGGCTGGCCGACAACGCCCCCGCCATCGCCACCCCGCCCACCGGGATGAGCCAGGTGTTCAACCTGATCGCCTATCGCGACGTGCGGGCGATGCTGACGGGGACGGTGCTGGCGCTGATCGCGATATCCGCGCTGCTGCTGCTGATCCTGCGCGACGTGAAGCTGGGGCTTGTCAGCCTGATCCCGAACCTGATTCCCGCCGCCATGGCCTTCGGCCTGTGGGGATACGGCGTGGGGGCGGTGACGCTGGCCATCGCCGTCGTGATCGCCATGACGCTGGGGATCGTGGTGGACGACACCGTGCACTTCCTGTCGAAATACAAGGAAGGCAGGCGCAAGGGCCTGACCCCCGAGGATGCCGTCCGCTACACGTTCGGCAAGGTCGGCATGGCGCTGTTCGTCACGACCTTCGCGCTGGTGGCGGGCTTTGCCATCCTCTCGACATCCGGGTTCGCCGTGAACGGCGACATGGCCAGACTGACCGCCCTGACGATCTCCCTCGCGCTGGTGGCCGACTTCCTGCTGCTGCCCGCGCTGCTGATTACCATCGACCGAAGGAAAGACACCATGACCGCACCCACCGTTTCCGGCCCCGTCACCGCCGCCCTCGGCGCGCTCGTCGCCCTGGGGCTGCTGAGCGCGCCCGCCCCCGCGACCGCCCAGACGGCGGAGGCGAAGGGCCTTGCCATCGTGCAGGAGGCCGAACGCCGGGATCTGGGCTGGGGCGACTTCACCAATGACGGCGAGATGATCCTGCGCGATGCGGGCGGGAACGAGACGCGCCGCGTCTGGCGCGGCATGAATCTGGAGCGCGATGCCCGGGCGGGGGAGGGGGACTGGTCCGTGATCGTCTTCTCGGCCCCTCGCGACATCGACGGCACCGCCACCCTGACCCAGGCCAGGATCGAACCGAACGACGACGACCAGTGGCTGTACCTGCCCGCCGTCAAGCGCGTCAAGCGCATCTCGTCGTCCAACCGCACGGGCAAGTTCGTCGGCTCGGAATTCTCGTTCGAGGATCTGGGATCGCAGGAGGTCGAGGACAATACCTATCGCTGGCTGCGCGACGAGCCGTGTCCCCCTGCCGCCGGGGGCCTGACCTGCCATGTGGTCGAGGGCGTGCCGAAGAACGCGCGCTCGGGGTATTCCAGGCGGGTCACCTGGGTCGACACGACCCATTACAACCCGCACAAGACCGATTTCTACAACCGGCGCGGCGATCTGGAGAAGACGCTGACGGTCAGCGGATACCGGCAGTACATGGGCCGCTACTGGCGCCCCGCGCGGCTGGACATGCAGAACGTCCAGACGGGCAAGTCCACCACGCTGCTCCAGAGCGCCTACACCTTCGGCACGGGCATGAGCGAGGGCGATTTCAACGCCCAGCGCCTGCCCCGCCTGTCGCGGTAGACCGCCGTGACGCTGCGACCCCTGCTGGATGCCGCCCCGCCCATCCCCGTCCACGTGCTCGTCGCCGTGCTGGTTGCGGTACTGGGGCTGTGGCAGTTGACGGCGACCAAGGGGACGCGGCGTCATCGCATCGTCGGGTGGGTCTACGCCGTCGCGATCAGCTTCGTGGCGATCTCGGCGCTGTTCATCTCCGAGTTGGAGACATGGGGCCATTTCAGCCCGATCCACCTGCTGATCCCCGTCACGCTGGTCAGCGTATGGCTGAGCGTACGCGATGCCCGGCGGGGAAATATCGAGGCCCATGCACGCGGGATGGTGATCCTGTTCGTGCTGGCCGTCGCCCTGACCGGCGCGTTCACGCTGATGCCGGGGCGTGTCATGCACGAGGCAGTCTTCGGTGTGGAGACGGATGGAGGATTACAATGATCGCGTTTAGCAGGATGAGTGCCGTCGCGCTCGCTCTCACGGCGGGCAATGCCCTTGCGGGCGACGAAATCCTCGACGCCGATTTCGCCGGGGCGACCGGCGAGGCATCGGTCGAGGCGATCCTGTTCCCCGACAGCCCGCAGTTTCCCGGGCAGGAGGACCAGAGTCTCTCCTTCAGCATCGAGCCGACCGGCACGCTGGAATGGAACGCGGTGCCGCTGCTGGGCGGGGCGGGGATGACGGCGACGATCCGGCCCTTCGTCCGCATCGACACGCAGGACGACGAGCGCACTCATGTCGACCTGCGCGAGGCGAAGCTGGATCTGCGCTTCGGGGATACGGATATCACCCTCGGCAACGATATCGTATTCTGGGGCAAGACGGAGGTGGACCAACTGGTCGATATCGTCAACCAGGTCGACGGGGTCGAGGGCACCGATGGCGAGGACAAGCTGGGCCAGCCGATGGTCGCCGTGCGCCGCATCGTCGATCTGGGCGATTTCAGCGGGCAGGCGAGCGCGTTCTACTTCCCGTATTTTCGCGAGCGCACGTTCCCGGGGGTCGAATCGCGCCTGCGCAGCGGCATCCCGATCGACGGCGACGACGCGCGCTACGAAACCGGGGCCGAGGAATGGACGCCGAGTTTCGCGGGGCGTCTGGCCGGGTTCTACGGGGATATCGATGCGGGGGTGCATGTCTTCCACGGCCTCAGCCGCGATCCGGCGTTCGAGGTCGGCGAGGCGGCCCTGATCATCACGCCGGACTTCATCCGGACGGTCCCGACCGAATTGCGCCCCGTCTACGGCCGCATCACGCAGGTGGGGGTCGACGGCCAGTACACCTCCGGCGCGACATTGTGGAAGGCCGAGGCCATCGGCCGCTTCGACCAGCGCAACCTGTCCTTCGAGAAGCAGGATTACGCCGCCGCCATCGCGGGGGTCGAGCACACGCTGTACGGCATCGCCGGGACCAATGCGGATCTGGGCCTGATCGCGGAATACGCCTGGGACAGCCGGGGCAGCGACGCCCTGACGCCGTTCGAGAACGACGCGGTGGTCGGCGCGCGGCTGGCCCTGAACGATGCGCAGGACACTTCCGCGCTGTTCACGGCGGCGGTCGATACCGACACCGCCGAGACGGTGCTGCGGCTGGAGGGCGAACGGCGGCTGGGCGAGGCGTTCAAGCTGTCGATCGTGGGGCAGTCGTTCCTGAATGTCGACGACACGTCGCTGGCCAGCGCCCTGCGCGACGACCACTCGCTGCGCCTCACCCTGTCGGCCTTCTGGTGAGCAGGGACGCGCGGGCGGGTCGCTTCATCGTCCGGGACGGGCTGGGCGAGACCCATGCGGAGATCGTGCTGCATGCCGCCTGCCTGTTCGGGACGATGGGTTATACCAAGACCAATATCGGCGAGATCGCCGGGCGGGTCGGCATGTCGCCCGGCAACCTCTACCGCTACTACCGCAACAAGCAGGCCATCGGCGAGGAGGTGGTGCGCTGCTACCTCGCGCAGTCCGAACGGGAGATGCAGGCGGCGATTTCGGGGGCGGGGGCGAGCGCGGAGGCCCGCCTGCGCGCGATGTTCGCCGCCGGGATCGGGGGATTGCTGGATGCCCTGCGCGAAAACCCCCGCATGGTCGAACTGGCCGACATGATCTGCGCCAGCGAAAGCGGCATCCTCTGCGCCCATCTGGAATGGAAGATCGGGGCCTTCCGGGGCCTGCTCGACGAGGGCGTGGCGAGCGGCGACTGGGCCGTCGTCGATACCGGCGCGATGGCCGAGACGGTACTGGATGCGACCCGCGCCTTCTGGATGCCGATGGCCGTCGCCCAACTCGACCCCGCGCGGGTGCAGGGGCGGGTGAGCGGGGTGCTGGACGCGCTGGTCGCGGGGTGGAAAGCCTGAAGCCGGCGGCCCTTGTTGCCGGACCGTTCCGGAAGGATGCCCCCCGCCCCCGCCCCGGACCTGATCCGGGGCCTCGTGGAGCGGTGCACTGCTCGTAAAGACCCGGGATCGGGTCCGGGGCGGGAGGAAAGCCGGAAAGGCCACTCCTCTCCGCCGTCGGTACGAGCCGCCTTGCCCGGAACAGGGCGTTTCCCGTCCCTACTCCCCCGCCAGAAACGCCCGCACCGGTTCCAGCGACATCGCCGGTGCTTCCTCCTGCGGGACGTGGCCGATACCCGGCAGGCGCACGAGGGTCGCGTTCGGCAGGGCGCGCTGGTAGTCGGCGGCGTTGGCGACCGGGATCATGGCGTCCTCCTCGCCCCAGAGCAGCAGCACGGGCATCGTCAGGCCCCCGAGGCGCGGGACCGGGTCGGTCAGGATGGTCTGGCGGAACCGCTCCAGCAGGACCCCCCGGTTGCCCGGCGCGCGCAGCAGGTCGTGGTAGCGGGCGACGGTGGCATCCTCCAGCCTGGCCGGGTCCGCATAGGCCAGCGCGAGGTTCGAGCGCAGGATCGGGCGGGGCAGCACGTACTCGACCAGGCCGAAGACGGGCGATATCGCGGGGGGCGTGTCGTATTCGAACGGCGGGCTGGCAAAACCGTCGGGGGAGACCAGCACCAGCCGCCCGACCCGATCCGGATGCGCCGCCGCGAAACTCCACGCGAGGCGTCCGCCCAGCGAATTGCCGACGAGGGCCGCACGCGCCACCCCCAGATCGTCCATCAGCGCGACCATCAGCGCGTGGACCCGCGCATCGGTGTAGTCGCCGGTCGGGTCGGGCGGCGACAGCCCCGCGCCGGGCAGGTCGAAGCGGATGACGCGGAAGTCCCGCTCCAGACCCTCCGCCCAGTCCTGCCAGGTATGCAGGCTGGACCCGACCCCGTGGATCATCACCACCGCCCGCGCGTCCCGTGGCCCGGTATCGCGCACGTGCAGGCGCGTGCCCGCGATGGCGCGCATGTCGGCGGGGGCGGCCAGATACCGCGCCTCCAGCGTTTCGCGCGGCAGGTCGGGGGTGATGGCGCAGCCCGCCGTCATGGCCAGGGCCGTCAGGGCGAGGACCGTCCGCCTCATGTCTCCCGCCCCCGCCCCGGCTCACGCTCAGGCTCAGGCCCGAACAGGACGAACACCCCCGCCAGCATCAGCGCCCCGAGGGCGAGGTCGAAGGCGAACATCCGCTCCAGCGTGTCGGCGGGGAACAGCCACAGCTCGAACCCCAGCGCGCTGCCCTCCATGCCGACGGCGCAGATGGCGAAGATATTGTTGGTGACGTGCAGGCCCACCGCCGCCCCCAGCCCTCCGGTGCGCCAGACCAGCGCGGCGGCGATGAAGGCGAAGATCAGGATATGCACCAGCATCCGCCACAGCATCCCCGCCTCCATCCCCCCGTCGTAATGCAGGGCGGCGAAGATCAGCGAGGGGACCACGGCCCAGACGACCGGATTGCGCGACCAGACCGCGAAGTGTTGCAGCAGGTAGCCGCGCATCAGCAATTCCTCCGCCGTCGCCTGCACCCCGATGCACACCACGATCGGCACGATCCACACGGCCCACAGCGACAGCGGCAGGGCGCTGCGCGCGGGCGCGCCCATCACGGCGACATAGGCGAGGAGGCTGACGCCGTAGAAGGCCAGCGCCAGCGCCGCCCCGCGCATCAGGGGACCGCCCCCGGGCCGCCGCCGCACGGGGTGGAACAATGTGCCGAAGGGCCGCCGGTGGATCAGCCGCACGGCGACCCACAATCCCGCCCACAGCCCCAGGAACGTCAGCAGGAAGACCACCACCCCGCCGGGCGGCATCACGCGCCCCCCGCCGCCCATGGCCATCACCGCTTCGGGGTCGAGGCCGAGGGGGGCCAGCGCGCCCGCGCCGATCAGTGCCGCGAGGCCGATGCTGACCCCGAACCACGTGCCGACGATCGCCATCACCCCCAGCAGCACGCGCCACCACGCGCCGCCCCTGCGGGCGGGTTCGACATAGGCGTGGAAGGCGGCGCTCTCGGGGATCATGCGGGGATCGTCATGGTGAAGCGGGTTTCCTCGTCGGTGGAGATGCAGGCGATGTCGCCCCCGTGCGCCCGGGCGATCTCGGCGGCGATGTAGAGGCCGAGGCCCAGCCCCTCGCGGTGGTCGCTGCGCCCCCGGGCGAAGGGCTGGAACAGGCCGGCGCGCGCGTCCTCCGGAATCGGGTCGCCGCCATTGGCGACGCTCAGGTGGAACGCCCCGTCCGTCCGCCAGGCGGTCACGGTCACCGGGATATCGTCGGCCCCGTGGTGGATCGCGTTGCCGATCAGGTTGGAGGCAAGCTGCCCGATCCGCGCGGCATCGCAGGCCACGGGGTCGCGGAAGGTCAGGTGCGTGTCGATGCGGTGATGCGTGGGGGCGCGCAGTTCCTCGACCACCTGTAGCAGGACGGGGCGCAGCAGCGCCTGCGGGTCCGGCTTCAGCGCGATGCCGCCGCCCAGCCGCCCGCGCGCGAAATCGAGCAGGTTGTCGATCAGCCCGTTCATGCGCAGCGCGCTGCCCTGCATCAGCTTCGTGATCGTCGCCGCATGGGCGCTGAGCGGCATGTCCAGCAGCATCCGCGTGCCGGAGGTGATCGAGGCGACGGGATTGCGCAGGTCATGCCCCAGCACCGCGATGAACTGTTCGCGCAACTCCGCCTCGACCTGTTCGTCGTGCAGGCTGCGCCGGGTGTCGGACAGCCGCCGGGCATCGTCGATCTGCGTCGCGACCAGTTCGGCGAAGAAGCCCAGCGTGTCGATGACGGGCGTTCCCGCCAGGGTGCGCGGCTCGGGGTCGAATCCGCACAGGGTGCCGAACACCGTGCCGTCCTGAAGGATGATCGGGAAGGAGAGAAAGCTCTCGAAGCCCAGCTTGTAGCGCGCGACATGGTCCATGTATTCGGGCCGTTCGCTGACGCGGTCGATGACGACGGGCCGGCGGCGATCCTGGGCATCCGCGCAGATGGTCGAATCGAGATCGAGGGTATCGCCCCGCTTCAGCCCCGTCCCCATCGCGTCCAGCGCCTCGCACACGACCCAGCGTTCCTCGGTGGTATGGACGACCACGACGAAGCCCATGCCCGTCAGATGCCGCATCGCGCCGAGAATCTTCGGCACGGCGTCGATCTGGTCGATCAGGGCCAGCGCGGCCTGTATGTCGTCGTTGCGCGTCACCGCAGCCCCCCGGCAATGCCCCGCACTGGACAGACCCGATCCGGGACGTATCTGACAGGACTGACGGCGATACTAGACCGCTCCTTCGCCGAAGTGAAAGGGTTCCGCACGCCGTGGTCCCCGCGCCGTATCTTTCGAGGGGAAAGGAACCCGAGTGACGCCTTTCGGGACCACATCCCTGCCGCCGCCCTTCGATGCGTGGTTCGCGGATCGCGGATGGTCGCCGCATCCCTATCAGCTCGATCTGCTGGCCGGCGCGCAGCCGTCCGGCGCGCAGTTGCTGATCGCGCCGACGGGGGGCGGCAAGACGCTGGCGGGGTTTTTGCCGTCGCTGATCGATCTGGCCGACGGGGAAAGCGAGGGCCTGCATACCCTCTATATCAGCCCGCTCAAGGCGCTGGCCGCCGATATCCGCCGCAATCTGGAGGCCCCCGTCGCCGAGATGGGCCTGCCGATCCGCATCGAGGACCGCACCGGCGACACCAAGCAGAGCGCGCGCCTCAAGCAGAAGAAGAACCCGCCCCACATCCTGCTGACCACCCCCGAAAGCCTCGCGCTGCTGCTGGCCGATCCCTATGCGGACCTGATGTTCGGGGGCCTGCGCGCCATCGTGATCGACGAGGCCCATGCGCTGGCGGGGACCAAGCGGGGGGACCAGCTGGCGCTGGGCATGGCCCGCCTGCGCCGCATGGCCCCGGATCACCGCCGCATCGGATTGTCGGCGACGGTCAAGGACGCGGACGGCCTGGGCGCATGGCTCGACCCCGAAGGCACGCGGATCGTGCGCGCGCCCCCCGGCCCCAGACCCGATATCCGCATCCTGGACGAGGCGGGACCGCCCCCGTGGTCGGGCATGGGCGGGCGCTATGCGGCGGGTGCGGTGCTGGCGGCGATCGAGAGCGCGAAGACGGCCATCGTCTTCATCAATACCCGTGCGCAGGCGGAACTGTTCTTTCAGGCGCTGTGGGCCGTGAACGAGGATCACCTGCCCATCGGCCTGCACCACGGCTCGCTGGCAAAGGACACGAGGCTGAAGGTCGAGGCGGCGATGGGCGCGGGGGAGTTGCGCGCGGTCGTGTCGACCTCCTCGCTCGATCTGGGTATCGACTGGGGGGCGGTCGATCTGGTGATCCAGGTCGGTGCGCCCAAGGGGGTCGCGCGGCTCGTCCAGCGCATCGGGCGCGCGAACCACCGGTTCGACACCCCCAGCCGCGCCCTGCTGGTCCCCGCCAACCGTTTCGACTTCATCGAATGCGTCGCGGCGGTGGAGGCGGTGCTGGCGGGCGAGATCGACGGGGATGCGCCCAAACCCGGCTCGCTCGACGTGTTGTGCCAGCATATCCTGCTGGTCGCCTGCGCCGGGCCGTTCACCGCCGACGACCTGTTCGACGAAGTGCGCCTCGCCGGGGCCTATCGCGCCCTGACCCGCGCCGATTTCGACCGCTGCCTCGATTTCTGCGCGACGGGGGGCTATGCCCTGCGCGCCTACGACCAGTGGAAGCGCCTGATGGAGCGCGAAGGGCCGGACGGCGTGACCCGCTGGCAGTTGCGCGATCCGCGCAGCGTGCGCCGCCTGAAGATGAATATCGGCACCATCGTCGCCCCCGAAACCATGGGCGTGCGGCTGAAGGCGGGGCGCAGTCTCAACGGCTTCAAGCTGGGCGAGGTGGAGGAGGCTTTCGCCTCGACGCTGCGCCCCGGCGACACCTTCCTGATCGGGGGCGAGGTGGTGCGCTATTCGGGCCTGCGCGAGATGACCATCCAGGTGACCCGCGACAAGGGCAAGGAACCGAGCGTGCCGATGTTCGCCGGGTCCAAGATGGCGATCTCGACCGCCCTGGCGGACCGGGTCATCGACATCATGGCCGACCGGGAACGATGGGACGGATTGCCCGCGCCCATCTCCGAATGGCTGCGGTTGCAGGCGGGGGTTTCCGACCTGCCGAGCCGGGGCCGCCTGCTGGTCGAGGCGTTTCCCTGCCGGGGCCGCGAGCATACGGTGTTCTGGAGCTTCGCGGGCCGCAATGCGCACCAGACCCTCGGCCTGATCCTGACGAAACGCATGGAGGCGGCGGGCCACGGGCCGCTGGGCTTCGTCGCCAACGACTACGCCCTGATGATCTGGTCGCTGGACCCGGTGGCGGATGTCGAGGCGCTGCTGGACCCCGACGGCCTGCGCGAGGGGCTGGACCGCTGGATGGCCGACACGACGATGATGAAGCGCACCTTCCGCAACTCCGCCGTCATCGCGGGCCTGATCGAGCGGCGCTTTCCGGGGATGCAGAAATCCGGCAAGCAGGCGACCGTCAGTTCCGACATCCTGTACGACACGCTGATGAAATACGACCCCGACCACCTGATGATCGACATCACCCGGCGCGAGGCGATGCGCGGCATGGTCGATTTCGACCGCATCGACGACCTGACCGACCGCATCCGGGGCCGCATCGACCCGATCCGCCTGACCCGCCCCTCGCCCCTGTCGGCCCCCCTGCTGCTGGAAGTGGGCCGCGAATGGGTTTCGGGCGAGGCGGAGGAAAGGCTGCTGGACGAATTCGTCGGAGCCGAGGCGATGGTGGCGGCGCTGGCGGGGTAGGGGCGTCAGATCAGTCGGAGTTGTCGTGCACCGGGGATATGCTTGACGACCTTCTCGATTGCTCGCTCGAACTTCAATCCCGCACCGGTAACGATTTGAGTCTCGCGAACGTCGCAGACGAGAAAGTCGCCCTTGGAAAAGGCAATCTGGTTCAGGTCGATCCTGTTGAGAAAGCCCACGTCCTCGACCGTTGCGTAAAAGGATTCATCGCCAGCCGTAAATCGCCATTTGTTGTCGTCCTTGAAGGAGAGTGCCAGAATCTTGAGTGTCAATGTCCGGCGTATGACCAATGGCTCTTCGACAAGTTCGTCGGTGGCGTCGGGTACGTCAAAGGCTGAAATCTCATCGTATCGAATATCGACTCCTACGCTGTCATCCTCCTTGTCGTCGGCAACTATACGCTCGATCCCTCCTTTTCCCAGAACATCGACGAAAGCCCGGGCCTGCACGCGAACCGCTTCGTCCCGCAGCAATATGACGACCCTGGAATCGACGGTGATCTCGGTATTGTCGCTGGTGACGATCGTCGTTCTGGCTTCGTCTCCCTCCAGCGATACGATGTCTTTGTCCTTGAGTTTCTTGAGAAGAGCGAACAGGCCGACCGCGACGGTCGCGCCACCGGCAAGGATGGAGCCACCTTTCAGAATGAGTTCCAGAAGAAGATCCACCCCTTCGAGTTCATCCTTGTGACCGGTCACCCATGTACCAAGCTGCGCAATCTGCTCGCCGAGTGTCTGAACAATGGAAATATCGACGGAAAAGCAGTTGGCGGCAGTGGCTTTGACCATTACTTGCGGATGCGGCGTCTTCAGGCCGAGAACACGATGCGCCTCTTTGAATACCTCGCTGAAATGCAGGAGCGCCGGGGCAAGATCGGCAATATCGATCTCCCCCGCGTCGACGGCGGGTCCATGGAAGGATATGGTCACATTGGCACGGCTCATGATCAATCGTAGTCGTATCCGCCTCTGCAATCAAAGAATTTGAGAGAGGTTTCGGCGTCTGATGGCCCCCCTCACGTATACCGCCCCGGTCCCAGAAGTTCGAACGCCACGATCTCGAATTCGTACAGGCCGGTGCCGTCCGGCGTCTGGGCGCGGGCGATCAGTTTGCCGTCCGCGTCGTGATAGACGGCGTGGGCGGTGTGCAGGGCGCGGTAGCAATGGTCGCCGTCGGGATAGATGTACTTGATCATCGGGGTGCCTTTCTGGAAAGATGGGGCAAGTGTATCGCCCCCCTCCTGACACCGTCCTGTCAGCATCGACCGCCGGATTCGGGGCGCAGATCCGTTTCACGTCCATTCATTCCCGAACCGGGTGCTCCGCCATGCTGCAAAGACTCGCCTTCGCCCTCGCCCTGTGCGCCGCCGCGCCTCTCCCCGCCGGGGCGGAAGAGGATTTCGGGTTCGTCGAGGCGAATATCCTCAGCATCTTCTACCACGAACTCGGCCATGCCGCGATCCATACGGAGCGGGTGCCGATCTTCGGGCAGGAGGAGGATGCGGCGGATGTGTTCTCGATCTTTCTGACCGACGCCCTGTTCGAGGGGGAAACCGCCGAGTCGCTGGCCCGGGACGCGGTGTTCGGCTATGCGGGCGAGGCGCTGATCCGCGACATGGAACTCGACGAGATCGCGTGGTGGGATACCCACGGCCCGGACGAGCAGCGCATCTACAACACCGCCTGCCTGTTCTACGGGGCGGATCCGGAGGCACGGCAGGGCTTCGCGGCCGATGTCGATCTGCCGGAGGAACGCGCGGAGTCCTGCCCGGAGGAATACGACCAGGCCCTCGCGAGTTGGGGACCGGTCCTCGACGGCATGGCCGCCACCGCCCTGCGCCCGCCCCTGCGCTTCAGGGGGGATGACGGGTCGCTGTCGGCGCAGATCCTGCGCGCCGAAATCGCGACCCTCAACGGCGACCTGCGCCTCGCGCAGCCGGTGGAGGTGGTGCTGGAATCCTGCGGCGAGCCGAATGCGTTCTACGATCCGGAGGCGATGAGGATCGTGTTCTGCAACGAATTCGAGGATCACCTGCGGCGGGTGGAGGCGGTGCTGGCACGGTGAACCCGCTGACCCCGCTCACTCCCCCCGCCCCTCCCGCACGATCTCGCGCAGATGCCCTGCGGTGTCGAGCAGATAGCCGGAGACGGTCTGGAGCAGCTTGACGGCGATTTCGGGGTCGTGGGCGATCACGTCGCGCAGTTCGGTCGCGCCGATGCGCAGGCCGATCACGTCCTCGCGCACGATCAGATCCATGTGACGCCGGTCGCTGCGGATCACGGACAGATCGCCGATCAGCCGCCCGGCGTGCACGTAACGCTGGTCGAAATCCAGATCGTCCACGTCGGACCAGACCAGTTCCGCCACCCCCGTCTTGAACAGATACGCCGCATCGGCCTCCTCCCCCTCGCGGAAGATGTAGCTGCCCTCGCGCGCCGAGAACCACCGCGAGGCGAAGGCGAGGACGCGCAGTTGCGACCGGGACAGGCCCGCGAACAGCGAGGTCATGGCCAGCGCGTTGATCTTGCGGGCCAGATCGGTCTGGGCCTTGTCGCCCGCCTCGCCCCCGGCCTCGCCCGCGACCCGCCCGTTCGCGATCTCGATGACGGTGTCGAAATCCTCGCGCGGCTCCAGCGCCGGTTCCAGATGCAGCAGCGTGGTGCCGGGCAGCAGGCCCCGCAGCCGCGCCCGGATATCGACCCGCTCGGCGGCATCGCGGCCGGTCAGCACGTGGTCGAGGACGAGGATGTCCGGGCGCTTCATCACCGCGCGGATGAAGGCGATATGCTCGTGGGTGAAGGCGGACAGGTTCGACCCCGCCAGCGCCACGGGGATATCGCCGATCAGCGCCGCGACCCGGATGCGCAGGCCCGCCCCCTCCAGCAGATCCTTCGCCAGGTCGTGCAGGGCATCGTCCAGCGCCTCGGCATCCCGGCAACGCTTGCCGAAGAACAGGTTCTCCAGCACCGTGATCCCCTCGATGAAGGCATCGGGGTCGATGGGCGAGAACCGCTCGCGCGCCCAGTCGTCCAGTATGGCGGGATGCTCGCGGCGGATGCCGACGATCTTCGCCTTCAGCGCCTCGGGAAACCCCTCCCCGATCTGGTCGGCGGTGAAGCAGAACGGCAGGGCGCACAGCAGTAGGCTGTCGAGCGCGCAGAGCGAGCCGACGCCCCCCGCCGCCCGGCGCGCGTCGATCCGGGCCAGCCAGGCGAACAGGTCCGGCTCCAGCCCCATGCGGCGCAGCAGCGGGTGCTCGCCCCCCGAATCGACGAAGGTGACGGCGATGACCGCCAGCAGATCCGCCCCCAGATCCAGCGTCTCGCGGCGCAGGTCGGCGCGGTCCAGAAACGCGGCGAATCCGGCATCCTCGGCCAGGGTCAGCGGGTCGAGGCGCGTCCTGGATGCCGCATAGAGCAGGTTGCCGCCGATGGCCTGCCCGGGGTTGAAGGCCGCGCTGTCGAAGAAGTGGATCGCCTTGTCCATCCCCGCCGCCGCCAGACGCGCCCGCGCCTCGGGCCGCAGCGCGACGATGCCCGCCGCGAGGTCGGGGTGGGTTCCGGGCGGAAACGTGACGTCCAGCCCGCGATTCAGCAGCCACTGGTCGGTGCCCAGAACCTCCGTGATGCGCTGCCACCAGTCATACAGCGCGTCCTCGCTGTCGAAGCGCGCGGTGTCGAGGGTCAGCCAGGGCAGGTCCGACCGCTCGTCGCTGTTGCCGACCCGGCGCGCCTCCGCCAGCGCCTTCGCCAGCGTCTCGTCGGGGTCGTCGCCGGTGGCGGCGGGGGACAGGCGCAGGGCGAGGTGGATATTGTCCTCCACCCGCCCCTTGAACAGATAGGGTTTCGTATCCGCCGTGCCGATCCGCGCGCCGATCACGCCCTGGTGCAGGGTCGTCATGTCCGCGCCCCCGATGGTGATGCGCCCCGATGTCGGCAGGATCGAGCGGGACAGAAGCTGTGCCACCGCCGCGCGCTCCGCCGCCCCGCCCATCACCAGCGCGGCATTCGCCCCGGCGGGGATGGTCATCGACAGCCGGTCCAGCACCGTCCCGCCATCCGATTCGCGCACCGTCACGTTCTCGAATACGATATCGCCGTCCAGCGCGGGATAGCTTCCGGGCCGCCCCTCGACCAGCGCGGCATCCAGCAGGCCGGGGGGGTCGAACTGTTCCACGATCGTCTCGTAGCGCACGCCCATGTCCTGGGTCTGGTTGTAGTAGGCGAGCAGTTCCTTCCACGGCGAGGACAGGTCCTTGTACGCCGACAATCCCGCGACCAACGCCCCCAGCGTCAGTTCCCCCTCGATCACCAGATACCCGCCGACCGAGAAGAAGAAGAACGGCGTCAGTTGCGTGATCAGGTTGTTCACGAACTTCATGAAGTATTTCTTCTGGTAGATCTGGTAGCGGATGTCGAACAACCGCCCCAGCCCTTCCGTGAAATGCGCCATGGTATAGGGCCAGATCCCGTTGGCGCGGATGTCGCCCGCCCCGGCCACCGTCTCGCCGATCCGCTCGGAGAAGCGCCGCACCTCCTGCACCCGCGCCTTGTTGAGCACGTTGACCTGCCGCTGCAACTTGGGGATCAGCCATGCCTGGAGCGGGATCAGCGCGATGGCGGTCAGGCCCAGCCACACGCTCTGCACGAACAGGAACACGAGGATCGTCAGCATCTGACCGGCCTGGAACACCGGCTGCGCCAGCGCATCGCCCATGATCCCGCCCAGCGGCTCGGCCTCGGACGTCACGATCGACACCATCTCGCCCTGGGACGTGCCGCGAAAATGCGGCAGCGGAAACCGCAGGATGCGCCCGATCAGGATGTAGCGGAACCGCCGCAGCAACCGCTCGGCGAGGATGCCCTTCATCGTGTTGAGGCGCATCTTCACGAGGCCCCACACGATCACCGCCCCCAGAAACGCGAAGCACAACGCCAGCAGATACGTTATCTGCCCCATCTCGACCCCGAAGGCTGTGACGGTATCGGATTCGGCCCCGATGGCATCGTTGATGATGACCTTCGGCAGCTCCAGCGTCGCGTAGAGGATGGGGAAGGTCAGCACCGTCAGCACCAGCAGAACGATCTGCTCCCGGCGGCTGTGCTTCCAGACATAGGCGAAGAGCGAGCGTTCCATGCGGGGGGTATAGGGCGTTCGGGGCCGGGGGGGAACGGGATGATTTCGCGGTCAGCACTTCTGCCATGAATATGTCATCGCCGTGGGTCGAAGGGTCGGGAGAGTGCCTGAAGGCGTGACAGGATACTCGCTCTCCCGAACGGATCATACCTCGAAGCCTGCCTCTGCCGGGTCCGCCGCCGCGTGCATCCGGAGGCGCATAAGACGAAGCGCCGCATCGACAGTTCCGGCTTTCTCGCCAATCGAGGAAAGCGCGTAGTCGACGCATTCCAGCAGGGCTTTCAGCGTATTGGGGGGTGCCGTCGGCACACCGGCCTTCCTGAAACGCGGGGTCTGTTTCTGAAATCGTCGATTGAAGAGCCTTCCATGATGAGCGCAGGTGTTACGCAGGTCCACGAAGCATGGAACCCACTGGTCGAAAACCTGTACGGAGCCGATCCCGAATCTCTTCGCGATCTCGTCCCGAACGTCGTTGGCAAGGGTTTCGTACAGCCGTGCGGTCTCGCCGAAGGTCAGAAACTCGGTGAACATCCAGATGGGCGGCAGATCGGGAGTGTTGTAGGTACTGCGATAATGTCGCGCGCGCTCGTCCCTGGACTTCGAATATATCCGCAACATGTCGGTTCGAGCCTGATCCCGGCTCGTCGTGTTCCTGAAGGCCGCAAGCGAATCGCAGGGGTGACTGCCATAGCGCGCACCCAGAACCCCGGACAAGGTGTTTCGAAACGTCAGTTCGAACCGCCCCACGGCTTCGAAGCAAAGAACCCGCAGGCGAGCGTCGCATTCGTACAGCTGTAGAATATCGTTATAGGTGGTACCCGGACGGAATGTCTTGCCGGGCTGGTCGCGGCGGCTGAGGAAGTAGATGCGGAGACGTTCGTAGCCGATGGCCTCGATCTTCTTCGCTGCGACACTCGGTCGATCGACGACCAACCCCTTCGATCTCAAATGCATCACACGATCGGCCGGAGATGCATGGGGCTTGGTATAAGGTCTCACCTGAAACAGACCCGGAAACGAGAAGGGCCGCCCTGTTGCACCCCTTTCGGGAGTGTGGCGACCCATGATGCCCCATATATGGCATTTGGCTCGACGACCGTCAAGCATCGCAATGGAGCAGACACGAACAGAACCAGATCGCGACCGACCACTTCCTCAGCTATACGCCCCCGCCGATTTCGCCGTGAACACGCGGATGTAGTCCCCCGGCGACGATCCGGCCCAGTAGACCCACAGGCGTCGGGGGTCGTCCGTGTCGACCCATACCCGGTCCCCGCGCTCCAGCCCGCGCAGGTCGGGGCTGATGTACTCGACATCGGTATTGGCGAGGAAGTCGGTGGCGGCCATCGTGTCCTGGAAGGCCGCGATGCCCAGGATGGCGGCGTCGAAATCGACGTAGCCGATATGCACCCCGGCGAGGCTGTCGAAGAAGACGTAATGGCTGGCGACCACGGTTCCCGCCGCGATCTTCCCGTCCTCGCCGCCGATATCGACCTCGATCGGATCCTCCAGCAGGATGTTCTGGTCCTCGTCGAAGGCATAGAGGTTGTCGTCGTCGAAGGTGTCGAACCCGACCGAGAACGTCTCGTCCGTCTCCAGCTTGACGAATTTCCCATCCCCCCGCTGCTGCATGATCTCGCCCCCCGTGACGGTGGCGAGGGCGGGCTGGGCGAGGGTGGCGAGCAGGGCGGTCAGCGTCGGGATGCGGATCATGCGGGGCCTCGGGGTTGGGGAGGGGCTGCGTATCGATAGCAAATCCGCCCTGCCGCGTCCGACCCGCCGCCCCGCGCTCGCAGGATCGTGTTCGGGCGTCGCGGCGGTGGTCTCGTCGCGGCGAACTGCCGCCGCATCGGGTCAGGGTGGCGTATCGCGCGTCCGAGCCGAAAGCGGGAGGCGGCGAAACATGCCTCGCCGTCAGGGCAGGCCGTCCTCCGGCACCCGCCACCAACTAACCGCCGCCGGGGGCAGGGTGTCGCCGTCGAACTCGCGGGGGGTATCCGCATGGTTGAAGACGAAGCGATGTCCCGCGCAACGGCGCATCCGCACGCCCTCGGGCATGGGGGTCACGGCGATCCCGGCCCCGGCGCACAGGTCGGTCAGGATGCGCGCGAAGGCCGTCTCGTCGGGCCATGCGGCCAGATAATGCACCGGCCCGCGCGCCACCAGCACCGGCTCGCCCGTCTCCAGCCGCTCCGTCACCGTCTCGGAGGTCTCGACCGCCTCCATCCAGTGCCGCACCGTGCCGCCCGCCGCGAGGGGGCGGGGCATGTCGGCGCGGAAACTCTCGACATGGGTGACGGTGGCGTCGAGGCCGGGCAGGGCCGGGGGCAGCGGCACGGGAATGGAGAATTCCGCATTCTTCGAGTTGAAGCGCGGGCCGAACAGGCACACCGCGCCGCTGTCGGTCAGGGCGCGAATCGCGGCATCGTCGGCATGGAAGATGCCGGGGGCGAGGATCAGCCCGTGGCCCTGCGGTTCGGCCCCCGACGGCAGGATATCGATATCGAGGCCCAGCTTGCGCAGGGCGCGGTACGTCTCGAAGACCAGCCGGAAATAGTCGAATCCGGTCCCCTGGGGCTGAATCTCCCACGCCCAGGCCGAAGCGTAGTCGAACACCAGTGCGACGGGGGCGGGGGCGGTCTGCGCCTCGGGCAGATCGGCCATCTCCGCCGCCACCTGCCGCACCTCCTCCATCGCCGCCGCATCGGCGCTGTCGGGGCGCAGCAGGCCCGCATGCATCTGCTCCTGCGCGAAGGGGGCCTGCCGCCAGCGGAAATAGCAGACCGTCTCGGCCCCATGCGCAAACGCCTCCCACGACCACAGCCGCACCATGCCGGGCAGGGGCGCGGGGTTGACGGGCGCCCAGTTCACCGGCCCCGGCTGCTGCTCCATCACCCACCATCGGCCCCGGCCCACGGCGCGGTAGAGATCGTGGTGCAGCGCCTGGAAATCGGGGTCGCCCGCGCGGGCATAGGCGCGCTTGTGGCCGTCGTCGTCCTCGATCCGGTCCTCCAGAAAGCCGAGCGGATAGCTGTCCCAGCTCGCGATATCCAGATCCGCGCCCACGGCGAAATGGTCGAAATCGGTGGTGCGGCCCATGTAGTTATGGGCGACGGGGGCGTCGGTACGGGCGCGAATGATGCGCACTTGCTCCGCATTGAAATCGCGCACCATGTCCGATGCGAACCGGCGAAATGCCATGCGGTGGGCGGGATTGGCCTCGGTTACCGTCAGGTTGGGCAGGTCGATCTCGTCGAACCCGCCATATTCCATCGACCAGAAGACACTGCCCCAGGCCCGGTTGAGCGCCTGCACGCTCTGGTACCGCTGGGCCAGCCAGTCGCGAAAGCCGGTGCGGGCGGCATCCGAATAGCTGACGGTCGTGTCGTGGCATCCGTATTCGTTGTCGGTCTGCCACGCGGCGACATGGGGATGTGCGCCGTAGCGCGCGGCCAGCAGTTCGGTGATCCGGCGGCTCTCAGCGCGATACCCCCGGTGCGCGAAGCAGTAGTGCCGGCGCGAGCCGAACCCGCGCGGGCGGCCCTGCGCATCCATCGCCAGCATGTCGGGGTGCTTCGTCAGCATCCAGCGCGGGGGGGTGGCGGTGGGGGTGCCGAGCACGACCTTCAGCCCCGCCGCGCCCAGCACGTCGATGGCCCGGTCCATCCACCCGAAATCCAGCGCGCTGGGTTCCGGCTCCAGCCGCGACCACGCGAATTCGCCGATGCGTACCCAGGTCAGCCCCGCCTCCACCATGCGCGCGGCATCCTCGGGCCAGACATCCTCGGGCCAGTGTTCGGGATAGTAGCAGACGCCGAGCGTGCGCTTCACGCGGCGAAGGCCTCGTCATAGGCGGCGACCATGTCGGCGGCGATGCGCCCGACCTCGTCCGCCGACCGCCCCGGCTTGTAGAGGGCCGATCCCATGCCGAAGCCGTCCGCCCCCGCCGCGCGCCACATGGTGAAATCGGCGGGGCCGACGCCGCCGACCATGTACATCGGCGTCTCGGGCGGCAGCACGGCGCGCACGGCCTTCAGCCCCTCGACCCCCATCTGGAACGCGGGGAAGACCTTCAGCCCCGTCGCCCCGGCCTTCAGCGCGGCAAAGCATTCGCCGGGGGTCAGCACGCCGGGCCAGCTTTGCAGGCCCAGGGCGACCGTCTCGCTGATCACGTCGATATCGGCATTGGGCGAGACGATCAGCCGTCCGCCCGCTCCGGCGACATCGCTCACCTGTTCGTGGGTCAGTACGGTCCCGGCCCCGATCAGGGCATTATCGCCGAACGCCTCGGCCATGGTGCGGATGCTGTCCAGCGGGTCGGGGGAGTTGAGCGGCACCTCGATGATGGTGATCCCGGCCTCGACGAGCGCCGTGCCGACATCCAGCGCCTCGTCCGGGGTCAGGCCGCGCAGGATGGCAATCAGGGAGCGGTGGGTCATGGGGCGATCTCCGCATAGGCGGCGCACAGGCCGCTGAGGGTACAGGCGGTGCCGTCGGCGACGGTGGCGGTGATGCCCTCGACCGCCAGCGCCCGGGCATAGAGAGCCGTCAGCCGCGCCGCGCCGACCAGCGCCACCGGCCCGCCCGACCATTGCGCGCGCATCGCGGCCAGCTCCGCCCCGATCAGCAGTCCCGACAGGCGCGCATGGGCATCGGCGCGGGAGGCCCCGGTCAGCAGATCCGCCGCCCGGATGGCGAACAGGCGCGCGGGCAGGGATTCTGGCGCGGCGAGGGCTTCGGCGACCGCCGCCTCGAACCCGCCGCCCTCGTCCCGCCCCTCGGCGACCGAATGGCGCAGGACCGATGATTTCGCCAGCAGGGCGAAGAGTTCGCCGGTCATCACCGTGTGGAACCCGGCGACGGTGCCCCCGCCGATCCCGGCCCATTTCGAGTGGGTGCCGGGCAGGCACAGCGCGCCCGCGAAATCGGGGTGCCGGGCCATGAAGCCCGCGATCTGCGTCTCCTCGCCCCGCATCACGTCGGGCGGGTCCCTCTGCTTCAGGCCGGGCAGGATGTGCATGGCGAGGCGCGGGTCGGTCGTGGCCACCCGCACCGCCGCGCCATGGGGCGCGCAGGGAACGGCGGCATAGGGTGCCTCGGCCCAGCCCTGCCGCGCGCCGACCATGCCGCAGGCGAGGACGGGGGTGATGCCGTCGCCGAGCCACCCGCCGACCACCGACAGCAGCCGCCCCTCGAATTCCTCCGGCTTCAGCCCGGCCATGCCGTCGGGGGAGGTGCCTTCGGCGACCACCGCGCCCTGCGCATCCATCGCCCAGGCGCGCAGGTTCGACGTGCCCCAATCCACCGCGATCCAGGCGCAGGTCACAGGCTCACAAGTCACAGCCGCACCCCTTCCAGCACCCACATCGTGCCGGGGAAGGACCAGGGCAGGGTCAGGCCGTGGGTCATCAGATACGCCCCCGACAGGGTGACCGGTCCCGATTTCAGCGCGGGCGCGCCGCGCGACAGGGCGGGGGCCTCGTCGCGGTTGAGCAGCAGGATCTCGTAGCGCGCATCGGGGTCGAGCCGGGTCAGGCGCAGCGGGCGCGGGGCGATCTGGTCGGAGGTGTCGGCCTTGCCCGCGAAGACGACGAAGCGGTCGCCCTCCACCGTCATCTGCTGTTCCGCGATCACGGCGGGGTCGGGGCTTTCGAGGCCGAGGATATCCGCCTCCAGCAACCAGTGCCGGTTGCCCTTCCACCACGCGGTCACCTCCGCGAGGATCGAGGCTTCGCGCGCCGTCAGTTCGCGCGGGTCCATCTCGAACCCCATATGCCGCTGCGCCGCGACCCAGGCCCGGAACGAGATGTCGAGAATCCGCCCCGAGGTATGGCACACGCGCGGGCCGACATGGCTGCCGGTGACGGTCATGGGCAGGAACAGCGCCGCCTCGTGCTGCATGCGCAGCCGCTCCAGCGCGTCGTTCGAATCGGACAGCCAGACCCGCTGGGTGCGTTTCAGGATGCCGAAATCGATGCGCCCGCCGCCCGAGGCGCAGCTTTCGATCTCCACATGCGGGAAATCCTCGCGCAGCCGGTCGATCAGGGCGTAGGAGCCGCGCGTCTGGCCCGCATCGGGGCTGGGGAGGACGCGGTTGTGGTCCCACTTGATGTATTCGATGTCATGGGCCGAGAGGATCGCGGCCATCTGCCCGTACAGGTACTCGCGCACTTCCGGCAGGGCCATGTTCAGCGCCTTCTGCTGGCGGCCCAGCACCTGGTCTTCGGAGGCCAGCGCCCAGTCGGGATGCTCGCGGTGCAGGGCGCTGTCCGGGTTGATCATCTCCGGCTCGAACCAGATGCCGAAGCCCATGCCGCAGGACCGCACATGCTCGATCAGGGGGCCGAGGCCGTCGGGGTACTTGCGCGGGTCGACTTCCCAGTCGCCGAGCGAGGTGGTGTCGTCGTCGCGCTGGCCGAACCAGCCGTCATCCAGCACGAACCGCTCGGCCCCCAGTTCCGCCGCGCGGGTGGCGATATCCATCAGGACGGGCAGCTTGTGGTCGAAATAGACGGCTTCCCAGCAATTGTAATGCACCGGGCGCGGCATCTCGCTGGCGGGGGTCAGGATGCGCATGCGCAGGTGCCGCTGGAACGCGACCGCGCAGCCGTTCAGCCCGTCATCCGAATAGGTGGCATAGAGCGGCGCGGTGGCGAAACGGGTCGCGGCGGCATTCTCGACCCGGGAGGCATGGCCGAACTGGATCTGGCGGCGGCCGTCGGGCAGTTCCTCGGCGATCATGCGATGGCCGCCGGACCAGCCGTAATGGAAGGCGTAGGCCTCGCCCCGGGTCCGCGTCGCGCCCCGGCACGGCAGGATCAGGCCGGGAAAGTGCTCGTGCCCCGTGCGCCCCGTGCGGCTTTCGCGCATGCGCATGCCCGGCGACCACGGGGTCCGCACGGAGCGGAACTCGCCGCACCAGCGCCCGGTGAAATCCATCATCCCGTCGCATAGTTGCGGGGCCGGAAAGACGGGGGCGGACAGCCAGTGCAGGTGTACGGGATGGTCCGCGTCGAGACTGGCGGAGGCCGTGATCACCCGGGTCTCGGCGTCGATGGCGTAATGCGCGGTGTAGTGCAGCCCGTTCCCCGCATCGGTGAAGCGCAGGGCGAGGACGCCGTCGCCCGTCGTCTCGGCCTCGAAGCAGAATTTCGGCAGCAGGGGCGTCCCGTCCCGCGCCCGCACGCTCATGCCGGGCTGGCCGGGAAAGGTGCGCACGGCCTCGGGGCAGATCGACAGGTCGGGATTCTCGTCGAGCATCCCCCCCGTCACGTCCAGGATATGCGCCGCCGCCAGCGTGGCGAGATTCTCGTCCGCCGAGAGCGCCGCGCCCCAGTACACGATCTCGGGCAAACGCGCCCGCTGGGCGGCGAGAACGAGGGTCTGGTGCGTATCGTCGAGCCGCCACGTCTGGAACGTGGCGGGGGTCTGTATCGCCGGTGTCGTGTAGCCGTCCATGCTTACTTGACCGCTCCGAGGGTGAGGCCCGCGATGAAGTGCTTCTGCATCAGGAAGAACATGAGCACGGGGGGCAGGGCGGCGACGATGGAGCCGGCGCTCATCAGGTGATAGGCGGCGCGGTACTGCGCGTTGAACGAGGTGATCCCGGCGGTCACCGGCTGCGTCTCGACCCCTTGCGTCAGCACGATGGCCCAGAAGAAATCGTTCCAGATGAACGTGAAGATCAGCACCGCCATCGCCGCCAGCGCGGGCCGCATCAGCGGCAGCACCACGTACCAGAAGATGCGCCACTCGGCCACGCCCTCGACCCGCGCCGCCTCGATCAGCTCGAACGGCAGGGCGCGGATGAAGTTGCGCATGAACAGGGTGCAGAACCCGGTCTGGAACGCGATATGGAACAATACGAGGCCGGAAATCGTGTTGTACAGCCCGATATCCAGCGTCAGATCCCGCACCGGAACCATCAGGATCTGGAACGGCACGAAGTTGCCCGCGACGAACATGAAGAAGATCCACAGGTTCGACCTGAACTTGTAGATGCCCAGCGCGAACCCGGTCATGGAACTGAGGATCATGCAGCCGATGACCGTCGGCACCGTTATCATCAGCGAGTTGAGCATGTAGCGCGGCATGTCCGATTCGAAGAACACCTTGCCGTAGTTCTCGAAGAAGCTGAACGTCGACGGGATGCCCCAGTAATTGCCGTTGGTGAAGTCCACCCCCGGCTTGACCGAGAAGATCATGATCGCCAGCAGCGGCATCAGCCACAGCAGCAGGGCGATGGGCAGCATCGCCTTGTAGGCGGTCTGGACCCCGGCGGAACTTTTTTCTATCGGTTTCGGAAACATCTCAGCGACCCCGCTCTTCGCGGTACATCGACCACAGGAAATAGGCGATGAAGACCATCATGATCATGAACAGCACGACCGCGATCGCCGCGCCGTAACCCATGCGGAAGCCGTATTCGCTCAAGGCCACCTCGAACATGTAGAAGCTGAGCACCCGGCTCTCGCCGAACGGCCCGCCATTCGTCATGATCGAGATCAGGTCGAAGGAGCGCAGCGCGCCGATGATGGTGACGACGAAGGCGATGAAGGTCGCGGGCTTCAGCTGCGGGATCACGATGTACCACAGCATCTTGAACCCCTTGGCCCCGTCGAGCCGCGCGGCCTCGATCTGTTCGGGGTCCACGGCGTTCAGGCCGGTGAGATAGAGGATCATGCAATACGCCGTCTGCGGCCACAGCCCGGCGGCGATGATGCCGTAGGTGACGTATTTCTCGTCGCCCAGCACGTTGACCGGCCCGGCCCCGAACAAGCCGAGGAACTGGTTGAACAACCCGAAAGTCGGATCGTAGAACCACGAGAACACCAGGCCGACGACGACCTGGGAGATCACGAAGGGGAAGAAGAACAGCGACTTGTACAGCCGGATGCCCATGACCGTCTGGTTCAGCAGCAGCGCGATGAACAATCCGGCGGGGATCGCCAGCAGGTACAGGAACAGCCAGATGAAGTTGTTGCGCAGCGAGGTGTAGAACGCCTCGTCGTCCATCAGCTCGACGTAGTTCTCCATCCCCACCGGGGTCGCCTCGCCCAGCCCGTCCCACCGGTAGAACGAGACGTTGATCGACTGGAAGATCGGGAAGATGACGTAGATGGCGAAGAACACGACCCCCGGGATCAGGAACAGCCAGGGCGTCAGCGATATCTCGTTCTTCTTGTACCAGGAGCGCGGTGGTCCGCCCCCCTGTATATCCGTCTGTGGCACGACGACTGGATTGGTCATGGCCGTGTTCTCCCCCCTGTTTCGCCGGGTCGTGTCGCGGGCGCGGTTTTTCGGGTGCGCTCTCGCTGTACGGTAAAGTACCTGCCCCGGCCTTGAGCCGGGGCCTGTCGAGGCCGGGACGTCGTTTCTCTGCCCGAACAGGCCCCGGATCAGGTCCGGGGCAGGGGTCTCTTACTTCCTGTCGTAGATCCGCTTGGCGGATTTATCGAGGCGCTTCAGGATCTTGTCCAGATTGTCCGGCTTGACCATGAATTCCTGGAGGCCCTCCATGCCGACCTTGGCCATTTCCGCCGGGGCGTCCCGGTCGAAGAACTGGGCCACGCCGCCGGGGCTGTTCTTCGAGAGCATCTCGAAGCCTTCCTTCAGGAACTTGTCGTCATCGACCGACGAATTGGCGTTGACCGGCAACTGGGCGAGGTTCTCGCCGTTGTTGATCAGCGTCTGGTTGTCGGCGGAGACGACGAACTTCAGGAACGCCTTGGCCGCTTCGGGGTTCTTGGCACCCGAAGGGATGTGGAAGGTGTCCGTCGGCGCATCCTCGGCCATCTCGACATCGGGGTTGATGGCGGGGAACTGGTGGAAGTCCAGCTTGTCGTCGTCCAGACCGGCCTCGCGCAGCGGCGCGACGGCGAAGTTGCCCTTCAGGATCGCGGCGGCATCGCCCTTGACCATGAACGGCAGCGATTCCTGCCAGCTGTAGGACGTGTGGTTGTCGATGAACGCGCCCATGTCCAGCAACTCGCGCCAGTTGGCAAAGGTTTCGCGCACTTCGGGGCTGTCCCAATCGTGCTTGCCCGCCATCAGGTCGGCGTGGAACTGATAGCCGTTGGTGCGCATGTTCAGGTAGTCGAACCAGCCGCCCGCGGTCCACAGGAACTTGGTCCCGATGGTGTAGCACTTCTTGCCCGAATCGAGGATCGCCTGGCAGTTGGCTTTCATCTCGGCAAAGGTGCGCGGCTCGCTCAGGCCCAGATCATCATAGATGTCCTTGCGGTAGTAGACGCCCCACTGGTAGTACGTGTACGGCACGCCCCACTGCTTGCCGTCGA
>ENA-ORXT01000910-ORXT01000910.1-marine-metagenome-genome-assembly--contig:-NODE-910-length-42676-cov-4.978192_pt1 | contig 42676 bp, 42 predicted proteins | sample MGYA00237868_ERZ511482 | MGnify/ENA metagenome assembly ERZ511482
AGTCGTCAGCTCGCTGCATGCTTGCCGTCGACCTTTGCTATCGGTCTCGATGACCTTTAGCTCGCCCAAGAACTGTGAGATCTGCGGTCGGCCTACTGTGTCCCTGAAAATTACGTGAAGGTCGATCTGATCGGCGTCCTTGTTGACTGCCTCATTGAGTCGAAGTTCAACGTTGACGAGAAGGAGCTTCTGCGACTGAGGAAATCGATTTTGGTAGAATTCGATGAAGTCAAGGGTGTCGTCAGCAGAGAAGTAGTCAGTCAATCCGAAGACTGCGACATCGGATTCCTCCAGCGCGTCTGCGAATCGAACCCAATCATGCTCACTGTTGGCTAGCCGTTGATAGCCATCGGATAGCTTCGTGTCTGGAATATGTACGTGCAGATCCCACTTGCGCCACTCAGACCCTCGCCTCAAATCAAAACCTTCCATACACACTCCATCCTAGGACAATAAATTCTGGGTTACCTATAATATTCAGTATCACTGTTTCATCATAAATTGTGCATTATACTAACAACAACCAATTAAATTATCTTAAGTATTATTTTTTATATTTAACACAAAATATACTATTAGTATGACTTTTACGTCTTAAAAACAATCTCCACTCAAATCTCGATTTGATTATCAACCTAACTCACAATTCTGCTGTCAATTACTTTCAAAGGACAAAACCAGTGACAAACATAGGCATAAACGGCTTCGGCCGCATGGGTCGTCTCGGCATCCGCGCTGCATGGCAAAACCCCGAATTCAACTTCACCCACATCAACGAAATATCCGGTAACGCCGCCACCTCCTCCCACCTGCTAAAGTTCGACTCCATCCACGGCATTTGGAACCCAGAGTGCAGCAGTACCGACTCCGCTATCGTTATCAACGACACCATCATTCCCTACACTTCCAACCAAGCCATCGCTGACACCGACTGGTCTGGCTGCGATATCGTTTTAGAGTGCACCGGCCAATTTCGCACGCCTGAAGCGCTTCAAGTTTATTTTGATCAAGGCGTTAAAAAAGTCATTGTTGCCGCACCCGTGGTTGGCGCGCTTAACATGGTTTACGGCATAAACGATGACCTTTATGATCCAAGCATTCACCACTTGCTAACGGCTGCCTCCTGCACGACCAATTGCTTAGCACCGGTTATTAAAGTTATGCACGAAAAAGTAGGCATTAAGCACGGCTCGATGACCACTATTCACGACATTACCAATACCCAAACCATTATCGACAAAGGCCATAAAGACCTGCGCCGTGCGCGCGCCTGCGGCCAATCGCTTATTCCAACTAGTACTGGTTCAGCCAAGGCCATTACCACTATTTTTCCTGAGTTAGCCGGCAAGTTAAACGGTCTAGCGGTTCGCGTACCACTGCTTAATGCCTCACTCACCGACTTGGTATTGGAAGTTGAAAGGCCCGTCACGGCGCAACAAATCAATGGTTATTTTAAAGAGGCCTCAGAGACTTATCTTAAAGACATTTTAGGTTATGAGGAGCGCCCGCTGGTGTCAGTAGATTACAAAGGCGACCCACGTTCTGCCATCGTCGACGCACTCTCTACCATGGTGATCAATGAGACGCAGGTGAAGATTTATGCATGGTATGACAATGAGTGGGGCTATATGAATCGTATGATGGAGTTAACTGATAAAGTCGCAAAACTGCTGTAGCATTGGCGGCATCAAACGATAGGTTTTTATCATGACTGAACGCCCTACTTTCCCTTTCGATAATAGCTTTGCCAAACTACCGGATTACTTTTATTCGAACGTTGCGCCAACAGCCGTAACCAAACCTGCGATGATCCAGTTTAACGATACCTTAGCGGCTGATTTAGGCTTAGATGTGGCCGCGTTTCACAATCCAGCGGCGACAGACATTTTTGCGGGCAATGCACTACCTGAAGGGGCTGAGCCTATCGCGATGGCGTACTGCGGGCATCAGTTTGGTAATCTCAACCCGGAGCTCGGCGACGGGCGAGCGATCATGCTGGGCGAGGTGATTGGCAACGATGGTTTGCGGTATGACATTCAGCTCAAAGGCTCGGGGCGCACGCCCTATTCACGCAACGGCGATGGTCGGGCAGCGCTTGGCCCGGTATTGCGGGAATACTTACTTAGCGAAGCGATGGCGACTCTTAATGTGCCTACCACCCGAGCGCTGGCGGCTGTCACCACAGGTGAGCAAGTCAGACGTCAAGGCATGCCACCCGGAGCGATTATTACGCGGGTGGCCAGAGGCTTTGTACGGGTCGGCACTTTTGTTTATTTTGCGATTCGTGGTAATCAGACGGCGGTCAAAGAGCTAGCGGACTATGTGATTGCACGTAATTATCCTGAGATAAAAGATTCTGCCAATCCGTACCTTGCGCTGCTAGAAAGTGTGATTGACCGACAAGCATTGCTCATTGCCAAATGGATGCAGCTGGGCTTTATTCATGGTGTGATGAATACTGACAATATGTCAATTTCAGGTGAAACCATCGACTATGGGCCGTGTGCCTTTATTGATGAGTATCACCCCGGTAAGGTTTTTAGCTCGATTGATCATCAAGGGCGTTATGCCTATCAAAATCAACCGGCAGCGGGGCATTGGGATTTGTGCCGCTTTGCCGAAGCCATCGTACCATTAATGGATGAGGACAAAGACGCAGCGGTTGCGATGGTTCAAGGTGCGATTAACAGCTTCCCCACACGCTATGACGCTTACTGGCTCACGGGTATGTCACAAAAAATTGGGCTAACTCAAACGACCGATACCGATAAGGATGCTGACAAAGCGCTTATCGATGATTTGCTAGCACGCATGGCAGATAATCAGGCCGATTTCACGCTAACCTTTTACCATCTATCCGATGCCTTGGCAGGTAGTGATGACAATGATGTGATGATTCGTGATTTATTTACCGATGCTTCAAGTTTTGATGAATGGGCGGTCAAGTGGCGCAGGCGCTTGGGTGATGAGTCGGCAACCGATGCCGAGCGCCAACAGCGCATGCATCAAATAAACCCGCTGTATATCCCTAGAAACCATCTGGTTGAAGCGGTGATTCGTGCAGGCGAGGATCATTTAGATTTTGAGCCGTTTTATGAACTTATGGAAGTGTTAAGAAAGCCGTGCACCGTGCAGGCGGGTAAAGAAAAATACGCTATGCCACCAATAAAAACTGAAGTCGTTCATCAGACTTTTTGCGGTACTTGAACCATTAATTTTAAAGATTAAGCGTTTTTCACTTTCTCATTTCGCCAGATGCAGTACAGTTGATGACTTACACTATAAAGAGGTCCACGCTCAATGAAAAACACATTTAAAAAAACAGCTTTCACCGTTGCGTTAAGTGCTGCCCTATCTTACGGCGCTATCGCGTTTGCAGCTGGCACCGAAGAGGACGATGCACCTAAAGGCGATTGGCAGACTTTTGTCAAAATGGACATCGAGAACCAATATTATGAAAGTGCTTTAGAGCGCTTGCAGGCGGTTCAGGCAGAAAACGAGGCAAGTTCAGCGGATTGGAACAACTACATGGGTTACACCTTCCGCCAGCAAGAAACGCCTGATTTAGCCTCAGCAGAGATGCATTACAAAAAGGCTCTAGAGCTAAAAGCGGACCATAAAGGCGCGTTAGAGTACTACGGCGAGTTAAAGCTAAAGCAAAAGGATTTAGCGGGCGCTAAGGAACTCATGGGTAAGTTAAAAGAGGCGTGCCCGACAGGTTGTGAGGAGCTTGAAGAGCTAAGCGCCTCTATCAAAGACTACAAGTAATGACTAAGATGTGCGCTTTATTTCAATTTATGATATAAAGCGCGTCTCTTTAAATCGGCCTATATGGCCCCTGTCGTAGCACCAGGTAAAAAACACGATGAAAGCAATGATCGTCTGTTCAGGCGGGCTAGATTCCGTCACGCTCGCTTATAAAGTCGCCGCCCTTGGCAGCCTGACTTCGTTGGTGTCGTTCCAATACGGCCAACGCCACGCCAATGAACTCAATTACGCGGCCAAGTGCGCTGCGCATTTTGGCGTTCCCCATCATATTATCGATATCAGCAATGTTGGTGCGCAACTGACAGGTTCTGCACTCACAGATGATATTGATGTGCCTGATGGGCATTATGCACAAGACAGCATGAAGCTCACTATTGTCCCTAATCGCAACGCGATTATGCTCACCATTGCCTACGGTATGGCCGCCTCACAAGGTGCGGATACGGTGGCTATTGCGGTTCATGGTGGTGATCACTTTATCTATCCAGATTGTCGTCCTGAGTTTATTGAGCAGTTTGCAAAAATGCAGAAGATGGCACTTGATGGCTATGCGGATATTGATATTTATGCGCCCTTTTTACATGGCACCAAAGGCGACATCGTTAAAGCCGGCGCTGAGGTGAATGTGCCGTTTGAAGAGACGTGGTCTTGTTATAAAGGCGGTGACAAACAGTGTGGGCGCTGCGGTACCTGCGTGGAGCGCGCTGAAGCCTTTCATGAAGCCGGTGTTACTGACCCAACGGATTATGAAGACCCGACATTTTGGCAGCAGGCTATAAAAAACCATCAAGAGGGCGAGGCGTAAAATGTATCGCATTAGTAAAGAATTTCATTTTTCAGCGTCGCACCAACTTAAACAAATGCCGGATGAACACCCCTGTGCGCGTTTGCATGGGCACAATTATATCGTTGTGGTTGAGCTAAGCTCACCAACGCTAGACTCGTACGGTTTTGTCAGAGATTACACCGAGCTTAAACCGCTAAAAGATTATATTGATGACACGCTAGACCATCGTCACCTCAATGAAGTATTAGGCGACGACTGTGCCACGGCAGAGCTGTTAGCCAAGCACTTGTACGACTGGAGCAAGTCGCATTGGCCCGAGACAAGCGGCGTACGGGTGAGTGAAACGCCTAAAACGTGGGCTGAGTATCGACCATGAGTCAGTTGATTATTAGTGAAATATTCGGCCCCACGGTTCAAGGTGAAGGGGCTTTGGTGGGCAGGCCGACGGTGTTTGTGCGCACGGGCGGCTGTGACTACCGCTGCAGTTGGTGCGACACGCTGTACGCCGTTGAGAAAAAATACAAAGCAGACTGGCACACCCTCAGCACCGATCAGGTTTGGGAACAAATTCAAGCACTGAGCCCAACGCCGATTTTAATTACCTTATCCGGTGGCAACCCCGCGCTCATGGATTTTACTGCGCTCATTGAAAAAGGCCATGCCGCAGGCTATACCTTTGCGCTAGAAACACAAGGCAGTATTAGCAAGCCTTGGTTTACACAGCTAGATTACTTAACGTTGAGCCCCAAACCGCCCTCCTCTGGCATGACGACCAAATGGGATTTGTTTGATGCGTGTTTAGCACTTGCCGCTAGCCCTGAGGCACTTAGCATTAAGTTAGTGGTTGCCGATGAGATTGATTTTGCCTGGGCTTACGATTTACAGCAGCGCTACCCGAGCTACAACTACTTCTTGCAGCCCTGCAATCTTGAAGCAGATGAGTCCACCATCGAGCAAGGCCTTGAGTCGACCCGCGTGCTAATCGATAGAGTCGTGAAAGCCGGTTGGCACCAAGCAACCGTCCTGCCCCAGCTGCATAATTTGCTGTGGGGTAATGAGCGCGGCGTTTAATATTGACCCATTTTTAAGAGCAGTCACTTATGAGCAATGATATTTATCAAAACCTACAGCAATTGGGCAAGCAATCTGAACTGCCCGATGCGCCTGAAAAAGCGGTTTTAGAAAGCGTACAAAACCCACAGGCGGATGTGGACTATGTGGTGCGCTTTACTGCGCCTGAGTTCACATCGCTATGCCCTATGACAGGACAACCTGATTTTGCGCATCTAGTGATCGACTATATCCCCGACCAACTCTTAGTTGAGAGCAAAGCACTTAAACTATTTTTAGGGGCTTTTCGTAACCATGGCGCGTTTCATGAAGACTGCACCGTAAGCATTGCGCGTCGTATTATCGACGAAATTAAACCCAAATGGTTGCGCATTGGGGGCTACTGGTACCCACGCGGTGGGATTCCAATTGATGTATTTTATGCCTTTGGCGAGGTGCCTAAAGGGGTTTGGCTACCAGAGCAGGCAGTGGCAGGCTATCGCGGCCGCGGCTGAGTTTTTCTCTTAAAAATAAGCCGTCCGATAACGAAGCTTGCATTAAGTAAAGAGTATCAGCAGCCAAGTCATGGCTGCTGCAATCGACATCACCAATACAGCCGCCGACCCCATATCTTTTGCGCGCCCTGATAGTTCGTGGTGCTCACCCCCAAACCGGTCCACCGTCGCCTCTATGGCGGAATTAACTAACTCAACGACAATTAACAGCAATACACTGCCAATTAGAAGGATGATTTCTATTGCATTGTCACCCAGCCAAATTCCCAATGGCACGGCCAACGCTAATACAAAGACCTCTTGGCGGAAGGCTTCCTCGTGCTTGTACGCTGCTTTAAAGCCCTGCATCGAAAAGCGAAAGGCGTTGATCAAGCGTTTGAATCCTAAGTTGTTACTGCCTGCCATGTGCTGCTCCTAATAACCCTAGCTTGGAATGCCTAGCGCTTGGAGATCATTTTTATCAAATGCCTCACCAAAACGCTATAAAAATACGATACCTCTAAAGCTTTTGCATAGCTTATCCTCACCAACAACCAAACACCTTGGTATGAATATCAATTTATCGCTTTACTTTACCCCTGTAGAGGTTAAAAATTTGCTGATACTAAGCCGAGGAGCAACGCCATGAGTAGCATTATCTACCCGATTACCAATTTTAAAAAAACCGAACAACTCAACCTTGAACGCGGTGAAGGCGTTTATGTGTACGATAATGAAGGCAAGCAGTATTTAGAAGGCATGGCGGGGCTTTGGTGCACGGCTTTGGGCTACGGTAACCAAGAGCTGATCGACGCCGCATCCAAACAAATGGGGCAGCTTTCCTACTCACACATGTTCAGTGGGAAAACCCATCCAATTGGCATACAGCTGTCTGAAAAGCTTGCCGAGATGGTGCCAGTAGACAATGCCAAAATCTCATTTGGCAACTCGGGCAGCGACGCCAATGACACCTTAATCAAACTATTACGTTATTACTTTGATGCCATCGGCAAGCCTGAGAAATATAAAATCATTGCGCGCGACCGGGCTTATCACGGGGTCACGGTAGCTTCTGCGTCATTGACCGGTCTTGCGGTCAACCATGCACATTTTCACCTACCCTTTGAAGCGCTAGGTATTTTGCGCGCTGACGCGCCGCACTACTACCACGGGGCACTGCCCGGCGAATCTGAAGATGATTTTGTTGATCGCATTACAAATAACCTAGAACAAATGATTTTAAAGGAAGGCTCAGAGACTATCGCCGCCTTTATCGCTGAGCCAGTGACAGGCGCTAGCGGTGTGATCGTGCCACCGGCGGGCTACTATGAAAAAACGCAAGCGCTGCTTAGCAAATACGACATTCTGTTCTGGGCTGATGAGGTCATCACAGGCTTTGGCCGCACGGGAAATGATTTCGGTTGTAAGACGATGAACATCCAAAAGCCCGATATGATGACACTGGCCAAGCAGCTTTCTTCGGCTTATATGCCCATTAGCGCCTCGATTATTCGCGGTGATATGTATGAGGCAATGATTGAAAACTCAGATAAAGCGGGCGTATTTGGACACGGCTACACCTATTCAGGACACCCCGTTGCCAGTGCGGTTGCCTTAAAAACGCTGGAGATTTACGAGCGCGATGCGATTTTTGCCAAAGCAGCGGTGCTGGGTGAGTATATGCAGAAAAAAATGCAAACCTTCAAAGACCACCCACTTGTTGGCGAAGTGCGGGGTAAGGGTTTGATTGGCGCGATTGAAATTGTGGCTAATAAAGAACGTAACGAGGCCTTTAAAGACGGCTCGGTGGGTGGGTTTGCGGTGCAAGCCTGTCAAGATGAAGGTTTGATTATTCGCGTGATTGCAGGCTCGTCTATTGCATTTTGCCCGCCGCTTATTATCACTGAACAACAGATTGATGAGATCTTTGATAAGTTTGGAAGGGCGCTTGAGCTGACATTAGCCTATGTCGAACAGCAAAACCTTAAGGTCGCCTAAGCGCGTTGTTAACTATTTTGTAAACCGCGTCCTTAACGTACCTAATCGCTTAAATATTCAGGATGACCTCGCCTCGCGAAGTCGTCCTGTTGGTTTTAAGGGGCTTTAGCATTCATAGCATTTACCGTTTAGGAATGACCTCATACCCCGCCTCTTCAGGCTCATCATCAAAAATCTCAGCAGGAAAGCCCGGCGCTCTAATATCTAAGCCTGTCGCGTCTTCTAAACGTCGAATAATATTAGGCGACAGCTCACGCGGACCATATCGCTTCTCTCCATCTTTGAAGATATCAACCATCAATGGTGCAATTTCCAAATCGACGCCGTTACGCTGGGCGATTTCATGAAATAGTCCAATGTCTTTGCTTACCAAGTCCATGGTAAAGCTGATATCGCGACTTCCATTTAATATAACCTGACTCTCTGTCTCATGAACAAACGAATTGCCCGAGGAGATTTTAATCGCCTCATAAGTCGTATTTAGATCCATCCCCGCCGCTTTAGAGGTCACTAGTGCCTCAGACAGGGTCAGCAGGTTTGCTGTGGCAAGGTAGTTGGTCATTACTTTTAACACAGAGGCTGTACCTAAATCGCCGGTGTGTAATACGCGGCGCCCTAAGGTTGTCAGCACCGGCAGCATGCGGTCAAAGGTTTTACGCTCACACCCTGCAAATATCGCGATATTACCGGTGGCGGCGCGGTGACAACCACCCGATACAGGACACTCCACAGGTTCAGCGCCAGTGGCTTTTACCAACGCGCCTAAGCGGCGTACTTCAGACTCATCGGTGGTGCTCATTTCAGCCCAGATTTTACCTGCACTTAAACCTGCTAAAATCCCGTCTTCACCCTCTAGCACCGCGGCGCAGGCTGCAGGACTAGGTAGGCAAGTAATAATGATATCAACCGCCTCGGCCATGGCTTTGGGGCTCTCCCCCCACTTCGCACCTTGCGCTAAAAATGGCTCAGCCATCTCACGGTTTAAATCTCTCACGGTCAAGTCAAAGCCATTTCTTAACAGGCTGGCGGAGAGTTTCCCACCGACATTTCCTAAGCCAATAAAGCCTACGCTTGGTTTCATTGATTGCCTCCTCGGGCAAAAATAAAAGTACAGTATTTGATAAGACCTGCCGCTAATCAAACGGGGATTACTGACCCTTAGCTATGTATTTCCTATTGGCTTGGCTTACTGCAAGGTTCAGATCTAGCCTAGACCTTTTTTAAGTTGCAAAGAGCTGCGACAAATCATCAAATGCCTTAAATTCAAGCGCATTTCCCGAAGGGTCTAAAAAGAACAGGGTCGACTGCTCGCCGGGTTCACCTTTAAAGCGGGTATAAGGTTCAATCACAAACGCCACATTGCCTTCAAGCTTTCGTGCCAAGTCTTGCCAATCACTCAAGGTTAAGATCACTCCAAAGTGGGAAACGGGCACGCCTTTACCATCGACACCGTTGTAATGTAGCGGCACCTTACCCGTTTCACCCAAGTTAGGATTTAAGTGCGTGACAAGCTGATGACCATAAACATTCCAGTCAACCCAGTCCTTGGCACTACGACCTTCTGTAAACCCCATTAACCCCCCATAAAATGCTCGCGTCTCAGCGATATCTCTAACAGGCACTGCCAAATGAAAAGGACGTAACTGACTCATAGATCACCTAGTAATAATTGATAAATGTTACTTAACAATAGCTTAAAGAGTAAATTTGCAGTGTTTTATCCCGTTCGTCAATAGCCAACAGCCATTAAGTGCGTTGGTACTGTGCGCTTGAATGCTTGAGGTAGAAACTTTATCACTAGACAATAAAAACTAAGAGATACAGCTCTCACATGACTAATTCAAGCACTGAAGTTACCTGCATCACCACTATCGATGAGTTTCGTGCACTTCATAACGAATGGAATGCGTTAAATGATCGCTCAGACAAGGGAACGATTTTCTCATCATGGGAGTGGTTATTTAGCTGGTGGGAGATCTATCAAAACGATGCATCACGCGAGCTTTATATTCTTAGTTATCGTGAGCAGGGAAAGCTTCACGGCATCGCGCCATTTCAAATACTGAACCATCCTAAAAAGCAATTCCCGTGCAGTAAACAATTAATGTTTCTTGGCACAGGCGAAACAGATGGCGGCTTGGTCTTAACCGAATATTTAGACTTGCTTATCACCCCGACCAAAGAGACCGATGTTATCAATGCATTTTCTAATGCGCTAATGCAAACGCAAGACAGCTGGCAAGGTGCTTTATTTAAGCAGCTTATTGGCGGCTCGCTGTTAAGCTCACTGTTCGCAGGGCAGCGGCTATCGATCAAGTCATCGGTCCAAGCTAACGGCTTTAGAACATTAATCGACTTACCTGAAACTTATAAAGACTACTTGATGAGTCTTAAGAAAAAGAAACGCAATAACATCACCCGTATGTTGACCCGGCTAGAATCTGAGCAAGATTTTACCATTGACTCCATCCGCACGGGCTTAGACACAGATGTTGCGATGACAGAAATCGCTAATCTTAACCGTGAGCGCCGTGGCCAGTTAGAACAGCCCAGTGCGTTTCACCAGCCTAACTTTGAAGCCTTTCACCGTCTTGTGGTTAAGCGCCTATTACCACTTAACAAGGTGGAACTACGCATTTTAAGGATAGAGGGTAAAGCAGTCGCGGGACTCTACTCGCTGATCGATGGCGATACCATGCATGCGTACCAAAGTGGCTTTGAGGCGGACCTTGGGCATCGCTACGCGCTATTGACCATGATGATCACCTCTGAAATTTCTAACTGTATCGATAACCCTGATTTGAAACGTTTTAACTTCATGTACTCAGCGGACGAGAACTCTTATAAATTACGCTACAGCGCCTACACGGAAGCAATGCAGGATATTAGCTATTTCCCGCGCAATACAAGAACCTTTCTGTATGACTTTGTTCACGGCCCAGTTAAACGCAAAGTAAAGGCGCTTTTACAAAAGGCACCCGCCTAATTGATCTAAAGAGCACTATTTCTTAACTTAGTTAAGAAGTAGTGCGGGACTTATTAGCACACTCAGCCGTCCACCTGTGAAAATGCGGTCAGGCTCTTCTCGTTACGTGTCGACATGCCTTTAGGGTCATTTGCATCTAACTGTAAATCTGACACATACCCTGATGCACGGTCCCCTTTCTTAAGTAGTTTTAATTTCTTCAAAACGTAATAAGTGAATGATTTAAACTCAGCCAGTAACCCGAGGCGTTCAATTGAACGGGTCTTAAACCCCAACGGCTTTAAAACATAATGGTTAAACCCATGCACACCCAACTGCCGGCGGCTTTCTTTGGACACGTAGCTTGTCGTGAGCGATACGTTAAAACCAATATTTTCCACACGGTGTGGTGAGTGCTGCGGCCAACTGACCACTTCACCCGCTGACAATTCATGCGTAAAGGCGTGCTCATCATACCATCGCTCATAAGGCACGTTTTCGTGACGGGCCTCACCGATAATCTCTTCTACATAGTTTTGTGGGGCAAATCGTGTATCACGCGCGGGGTAAACCCACACTTGCTTACGGCCTTTTAAGTGCCATAACATATTGGCATCTGCATCCACATGACAATATACCTGTACGCCAGGGGATGAAATCAGTAAGGCACTAAATGAGGATTTAACGTTAGTTAGATGTGGGCACTGTGCGTTGAGCACTTTGTACATCTGACGGATTAGCTCCGCATACTCGCCATTATATTTATCCAGCTTAATGACATTGACCCACATGCGGCCGACTTTGAGCGCATCTAAAATTTCCCGACCTGAGCTTTTATCAAGGTGTACAGGCGTCCAGTCACGATGATTTTCAGGGTCATCCCCCATGGTATAGCACTGTAGCCAATGACGTGGATAGTCATCTAGCAGCGCCTCTAGCGCCTCATCGCTAAATAAATCCAATTCATGATAAGTGTGCTTGGCTACCTGAGGTATTTTGCCAAAGTCTTGATACTGCTGCTCACTCCAGTTGATGCATGTAGAGTATTTTGCCAACATGATGTTCTCTCTCAACTATTATAATTTTAATGCAAACGCCGCCTTATTATGGTGAACCTCAAAGCCGAAGTTGGGTACCTATTCATAGATAATCGGTATCAAGCTGACGCGTAAAGGAAAACTATGTTTCAGCGCCGATTTAATTTCTCACACAAAGGGGTTTAAAGCTGCGTGGAACAAGCATAAAATCGAGTTATGGGCATACTAAAAACAATTAAAAATAAATGGCTACTTTGGCTAGAAAATGAGCGTCTCCAGCTGTCCAGACCGGACGAACCCATGCACTTAGCGCTGGTTGGACTCATTACGGGGTTTTTAGCCGGCGGTGTCATTATTTTATTTCGCCTGATTGTAGAGACCACCCAAGACAGCTTGTTACCTGGCGCGGGGTCGGACAATTATGAAGATCTCAGCACTGTAGAACATTTTTTCTTTCCCGCAGTTGGCGGCGTATTATTGGCATTGCTGTTTTATTTTTATTCTAAAAATCAGCGGGTACTGGGAATTGCAAAGGTCATCGATCGACTGACTTATCACCAAGGCTACTTCACTGTTCGTGGTTTCTTTATTCAATTTTTTGGGGCCGCGATTGCGATCATCAGTGGTCACTCGGTGGGTCGTGAAGGACCTAACGTTTATCTCGGGGCATCCATTAGCAGCCTTTTTGCACAAAGCATTTCACTGCCCAATAACAGCATTCGCACCATGGTTGCCTGTGGTGCGGCGGCGGGCGTATCGGCGTCGTTTAACACCCCCTTAGCAGGGGTTATTTTCGCGTTAGAGGTAGTGATGATGGAGTTCACGCTATCAAGCTTCATCCCTATTATGCTGTCTTCTGTCGTGGCAACCAGTTTATCTAGCGCCGTGTTTGGCATTCAGCCCGCCTTTCTCGTGCCTGAAATGAATTTAAACTCGCTCAAGCAGCTACCTATTTTATTGGTGCTTGGTATTACGGTGGGGACCGTGGCGGCGCTATTGAACCACATGTTAGAAACCGTCTCTAAAAAATCGAGCCATATTGATATCTGGTGGAAACTTTGTGCTGCGGGTGTGATTGCGGGGCTTTGCGGTATGGCACAGCCGGAAGTTTTGGGGATTGGTTACGACTCAATGACACAATTACTGCGTGAACCGCTGTCATTTACTATTGCCTCACTTACCAGTTTAATTATTTTCAAACTCATCGCCACCAGCTTTTGTGTGGGCTTAGGCGTGCCCGCCGGAATGATTGGACCGGCGTTTATTCTAGGGGGCGCTATTGGCGCAGCAGTTGGCTTGTCGGTCAGCTTTACTGAGGGCTGGGTGTTAGCCGATGTGGGTTTTTATGCGCTGTTAGGGATGGGTGCCATGGTCGGTGCCTGCCTACAAGCACCACTTGCCGCACTGACAGCAATTATTGAGCTCACCTACAACCCCGGGATCGTTATGCCAGGAATGCTAACCATAGTTGTGGCTCAACTTACCTCACGAGTTGTGTTTAAGAAGCAATCACTGTTTTTAACCATGCTTAAAACCAATGACCAAGATTACAAAATAAACCCTATCTCTCAAACCCTCCAGCGCATCGGGGTCGCCAGTTTATTGGAAAATAATTTCGTGCGTTCAACTCGGGTCATCTCCCGAGAGCGGGCTGAGGAGATTGTTAAAAGCGATATAGAATGGGTAATTTTAAGCCAAGAAGATAAACCCAGTCGCGTTATCCCCATGTTAGATTTGGCACGCTATTTGAGCCTGAGCACTGAAGGGTTAGAGGAAATCGACCTCATCGAAATTCCAGCCAATCGGATGCAGCTTGCGCCCATTTCGCTGCAAAGCAATTTGCAGCAAGCGCACATCAAATTCAAAAACGGCTCAGAAGCCCTGTACGTGGTTTTCAAAGAAGAACATGCCACAAACAAGTCTCGTATCTATGGCATCTTAGTACCCGACATGGTGACAGAAGCCTATAGAATTTGATGCCCGCATGAGGTAGTTAAAGGCTAATCAACAAACGCAAAAGCCGTTGTTTGCTTCTTATCTCTCGTTGACATACCTTCAGGGTGCTTGGCGTCTAACTCCAAATCAGAGACATTAGATGCGTTGCGCTTATCTGATTTGAGCATACCTAATTTACTCATGAGCCGATAAGAAAATTCTTTAAGCGTAGGAATTGGGCCATGCAGCGCGGTAGAACGGTTTTTAATACCCAGTGGCTTTAAGAGATGGTGATTTGCGCCATGTACCGACAGCTGCCGGCGGCTTTCAACCGACCCGTAACTGGTGGTCATTGAAATATTAAAGTCAACATTCTCAACTCGGTGCGGCGCATGCTGCGGCCAACTAATTGCTTGCCCTGGTAATAGCTCATGACTAAACGCATGCTCATCAAACCAATGTTGATAAGGAATATCTTCGTGCCGGTCTTGTCCGATGATCTCTTCAATATAGGTTTGTGGCGTAAAACGTTCATCTCGGGCAGGATATACCCAAAGCTTTTTACGCCCTTTTAAGTGCCACAGCATATTGGCATCTGCATCGACATGACAGTAAACCTGAATACCCGGCGATGACAAAATAATGGCACTGAACGCTGATTTAGCCTGAGTGATGTGATCGCAGTTTTGATTAATGACCTGATACATTTGAGCAATCAGCTGAGCGTACTCACCGTTGTATCGGTCTATGTGAATTACATTGACCCACATTCTACCCTTTTGTAATGCTTCAAAAATTTCAGCGCCACTGCTATCGGCAATGTGTACCGCGGTCCAATCTTGATGATTTTTAGGATCAAACCCCATGGTATAGCACTGTAGCCACTGCCGCGGATAATCATCAAGCAGTGCAATTAGCGCAGCCTCTTGAAACAGGTCAAGCTCATGATAAGTGTGGGGAGAGATTTGTGGAACCTTGCCAAAATTTTGAAACTCTTCGGCACTCCACTGAATACAGTCAGAATAATTCGCTGCCATCGTAAAGCCTTTCTACTATTTTTATTATTGGATAGAGATGTTAGTAAATTATAGCGGCTTTTAATAGGACTGCTAGTGCTTTAAGACTAGTGGGTTTAGGCGATTATGCTGTCGCCATTCTTGTTAGCTGCGCTTGTTGTGACTGTTCGAGCGTTTGCTGCATCTGTTGATGAATATCACCTGAAAGCGCTTTGCGAGTCAGTCCACTTGAATCAACCGTTGGCAGACAATAAACATAGGCCGTTGCATTATCACAATCAAGTAGTAGCCAAAGATTGCTGATTAGATTTTGATTGCCGACAAAATGAATCAGATCACTCGTGTGGGAGGCACTGTTATCATCGGTGTAGTGAATAACAATGGGTTGTACCAAGCTATTAGTGTTAATCGCGGCACCAAACAAGCGCGCATGCAAACGCTTCACCACTTTACCTTCTGTCGTGGTGCCTTCTGGGAAGATTAAAATGCGATCCCCCTGCTCCAATCCTTCGGCAATACCCGCGCTCGCCGCCTCTGACGCTGAGCGTTCGCCGCGCTTGATAAACAGGGTATCAATTTGCTGACCTGCCCAGCCAATGAGCGGCCACTTGCGGATTTCTGATTTTGATAAAAACCGAGGATTAGCCACACTGGCTAAAAGCAAAATATCTAGCCACGACACATGGTTAGCGACCATCAATACAGGCCCTGCAGCGGGCTCCCCTTGCACCACCACCCGCAGCCCAACGATATCGCAGGCCTGCTTATACCAATGGGTAAAAGCCGCTTTAAAGATAGCATTGTCAGCACTGCGCTTTTTTATAAGCGTGTGATAAATGATAACGCCAATACCGTAGAAGATATGCATTAGCAGTTGAAAAATCTTAAAGACTTTACGTATCATAAATTAGCTCAAATCCAACTGGCCGTTTTGCACTTTAAGGCAACTGAGCTGTTCATACCAATCGCCTAACACAATCCGTTTAGCGGGTTGACCTGCAAGTTCAAACTCATGAATAGCACGTCGGTGAGTGTGGCCGTGAATAAGTTGCTGCACGCCCGCTTCACGCATGACTTGCTCAACCGCCCGCTGATTGACGTCCATGATTTCCTGTGATTTTTCCTGCATTTTCTCACCGCTTAGCTGACGCAAATGGTTAGCCTCAGCCACCCTCGCCTCAAAATCTAAACTTAAAAAACGCTCTCGCTGCTCAGGGTCATAAAACATCTTGCGTAATTCTTGGTACTCCACATCATCGGTACAGAGGGTGTCACCATGCATTAGCAAGGTAGGCACGCCGTCCAAATCAATAATGTGCTGTTCAGGCAGTAACTCACAGCCCGTCATTTCAGTAAACCGCGCACCCACTAGAAAGTCGCGGTTACCATGGGTGAAATAGAGTTTCACACCCGCATCCGATACTTGCTTTAAACCTAAAAGCAGCGGCTTAACAATTTGACCGGCTGGCGAATCCACGATGTCATCGCCAATCCAGTATTCAAACAAATCACCTAATATGTACAGCGAGCTGGCTTGACCCGGAACGGTACCCAAGAACTGCATAAACGCCTGCACCATCTGCGGGCGCTTAGCGTCTAAGTGCAAGTCCGAAATAAACCACGTGCTCTGCTGTGTCATGGGTGAAATTTACTCGACAATCGTCACGCTGTTCATGGTGATAGGCTCGACGGGTACATCGCCGTGTGGGCCATTTTGACCGGTCTTAACCGCTGCAATTTGGTCAACCACGTCCATGCCATCAACCACTTTACCAAACACGGTGTAGCCCCAGCCTGATGAAGACTCGCTGGTGAAGTTTAGAAAGTCATTGTCTTTTAGGTTAATAAAAAACTGAGATGAGGCTGAATGTGGGTCGTTAGTACGGGCCATAGCCAATGTGCCACGGTCATTTTTAAGGCCATTATTCGCCTCGTTCTTAACCGGTGGACGCTTGTCGCCTTTTTCAGTCATGTTAGCGTTCATGCCACCACCCTGAACCATAAAATTTGGAATAACACGGTGGAAGACTAGGCCATCATAAAAGCCGTCTTTTACGTATGCTTCAATATTAGCTACCGTTAACGGCGCGTTTTCAGCATCTAACTCCAGCATGATAGTACCGGCGCTTGTTTCCATTTTTACGTTGGTCATCGACTTCTTTACTCCAGAGGTTTGTGAATTAGTAGTGACAGTGGCAGGCTCAACCACGGGTGTCTCAGTACCGGCATTACAACCGGTTAGCAGGACAAAAAAAGCCAAAAATCCTATCGAAAAGCGCTTCATATTTCTAAGTCCTAATGTAAGCTTCTATTATTTTTTGCGTTTAAAGCGCGCATCATAGCGGATTCACAAAGCCTCTGCTACTATCAGCGGCAGACACTTCTACTTAGAAGCGCACTTAACTGACAACTCAATTTAGGTAGCTCGACACACCATGCTTCAGATCTATAACAGCCTGACAAATAAGAAAGAAACCTTTAAACCGCTAGTGGATGGCGAGGTAAAACTCTACGTCTGTGGAATGACTGTTTATGACTATTGTCACCTTGGGCATGCACGCGTTCTGGTTGCATTTGATGTGGTAAATCGCTTCTTACAAGCGCGGGGTTATACCGTCAATTATGTGCGAAACATCACCGATATTGACGATAAAATCATCGCGCGAGCCAATGAAAATGGCGAAGAATTTTTAGCGCTAACCGAACGCTTTATCAAAGCCATGCATGAGGATGAAAAAGTACTCGGCGTCCTATCGCCAACGCATGAGCCAAAAGCCACGGATAACATCCCACAAATCATCGCCATGATCGAAACTTTGATCGAAAAAGGCAATGCCTATCAAGGCGGTAACGGCGATGTCTATTTTGATGTATCAAGCTTTCCACAGTACGGTAAGTTGTCCGGTCGTAAAGTTGAAGACCTGCGCGCGGGCGAACGAGTGGCCGTGGATAACGCTAAAAAAGACCCACTAGACTTTGTGCTGTGGAAACCGGCTAAACCTGACGAGCCACAGTGGGATTCACCTTGGGGCGCAGGCCGTCCGGGTTGGCACATCGAGTGTTCAGCAATGTCGATAGAACTGTTGGGTAACAATTTTGACATTCACGGTGGCGGGCATGATTTGCAGTTCCCTCATCATGAAAATGAAATCGCGCAAAGTGAGTCTTGCACCGGCGAGCAGTTTGCTAACTACTGGATGCACAACGGTTTTATCCGTATCGATGATGAGAAGATGTCAAAGTCTGTCGGTAACTTCTTCACCATTCGTCAGGTATTGGAAAGCTATTCACCTGAAGCGGTGCGTTACTTCTTGCTGTCGAGCCACTACCGTAGCCCGCTTAACTACAGCACTGAGTCTCTAGATGGTGCAATTGCGGGACTCGACCGCTTGTACAACACGCTACGCGGCCTGCCTGAAGCTGAGGCGACGCGCTGGAGCGAGTATGAAGACAAGTTTTATGCGGCAATGGATGATGATTTTAATACCGCTGAAGGCCTCGCAGCGCTGTTTGATCTAGCGCGCGTGGTGAACAAGCTTGATCAAACCGAAGGCTCTGAAGCCGCGGCACCACTAGGCGCATTGCTTAAAAAGCTGGGCGGCATTTTAGGATTATTGCAGCTTGACCCTGACGCTTGGTTGCAAGGTGATAGCAGCGGCGATGGTTTAGACGCGGAGGCGATTGAAGCCAAAATTCAGGAACGCATTCAGGCGAAAACAGATAAGGATTGGGCAAAAGCGGATGGAATTCGGGATGAGTTGAAGGCCGCTGGTGTGACGCTTGAGGATAAAGGCACGGAGACGATTTGGCGTCGGGATTGAACAAGCACGCTTGGTATCATTGAGGTAGGCTAATCATTTACTGTCCCAATAAAAACAGCGACAGGAGATATAGCGATGCCTTTAGCGATTAAATTAGATGAGAAATACACCTACGGAAATTATCGGCAGTGGCCAGATGAGGGGCGCTGGGAATTAATCGATGGCGCGCCGCATGCAATGGCGACACCTTCACGTATTCATCAAGAAATAGTTTTCGAGCTGGCAGGGCAAATACGTAACGGCCTGCTGGATTCTGACTGTAAGGGCTACGTAGCACCGTTTGATGTGCGCCTGCCCAATGGCGATGAGTCAGATGACTTAGTCGATACCGTGGTCCAGCCTGATTTACTGGTGGTCTGCGATGAAGATAAGCTGGATGACAAAGGCTGTCGTGGTGCGCTGGATTGGGTTGTTGAGGTGATTTCTCCTTCCACTGCTTTGATTGATTTAAGCGTTAAGCGTGATCTTTACCAGAAGCATGGTGTTAAAGAATACTGGATTGTGCATCCGCTGGAGCGTTGGGTGATGGTTTATCTATTGGATGAGACTGGGGCTTATGGCAACGCTCAGGTGCTTGGAATGGATGAGCCAATAATGGTGACGAAACTGGCAGGGCTGCAAATTGATTGGGGGTTTCTGCCAACTGTGTATACATAGCACCAAATAAACTGCTTTGCACTTTCTGACATGGCCTATTTGATTACCAACACTCTCTCTCTAGCTTCTCAACGGGTTAAACCAAACACATCAAAAACGTCTGCGCAGAAACTTTAACCGGCGTTCTCACTGCAAAACAATCCGCCGCCACATAAGGCATATCAAGCCCCACTTGAAACGCATATTTCGCACCCGTCTTTTCCTGAAACCATCCCAAGTGTTTATTCATTGAAGCTTTTCCCGAACTTTTCACCTCAACCAATACCCAAGGTTTGTTGTCTTTGCTAATCAGAAAGTCTACTTCCTTTTGATCTTTCGTTCGCAAGTAGTGAAGCTGGTAGTCTCCCCAGCCACTATCTGTCCACCAATGCACTGCCTTTAATAAATGACTCGCAATCAAATTTTCATTACGAGCGCCAGCATCTTGCACTTGAGACCAATCCCAAAGATACACTTTTGGCTCTTTACGCAAGGCTGTGGTTATATTTTCAAACCAAGGCCGTACTCGAAAGGCATAGTAAAAACTCTCTAGCACGACTAACCAACGTCTTACGGTATCGACGCTAACCCTTAGCTGCTTGGCCAGTGTGCTGTAGCGTATAACCTGCCCCGACTGATCTTTTAATAAGCTTGCAAGCACATCGAGCTGGGCGATATCCTGCACCTGATTCATATCGCGAATGTCTTCATAAATCAGCTGTTGTTGGCGAAGTTGCTGCCACCGATTGTAAAAACGTTTATCCGCTTTGACGAAAGGCTCTGGAAAACCGCCAAACTCAGTCAATTGCTGCAAAGCACCCGTCGCCGGTTGTTGAGGAATTTGGAGTAGCGACTCTCGGTCATATGGAGCGCTAATCTCACGCAAACTTAACGGGTGCATGCGGTAATGGAAGTAACGTCCCATTAGGCTATCCCCTCCTTTTCGGAAGGTATCCATTCGCGCGCTACCGGTTACTAAAATTGCGAGCTGCTTTTCATACAAATCAAACACGCCTTTCAGATAGTTTTTCCAATCTTTATATTTATGCAGCTCATCAAAAGCGACTAACATTCTGCTATCTCGAAGCTCATTTACGCCAAGTTGCTCAAGTAGCGCTGCATTGGCTGTGTTAGCAATGCTATCGAGTATCCATTGGCGGTGCTGGCGGTTATCCCAATTGTAATATTTCCCCTGCTGCGCTATTAACTTGTGAGCCACGGTTGTTTTACCAACCTGCCGTGGTCCTGAAACGAACAGCATTTGGCGCTGGTCTAACAAATCACTTTTTATGGTATCGGTATAGAAGCGGCGCATAATAGTCATCTTTATTTTTATACTATTTTACGATGCATCGTAAAAAAAGCAAAACTATTTTACGATGCGTCGTAAAACAGTCTTAATTTTGAATACACCTTACCGCTGACATACCCCACAGTAAAACGTCGAGCGCTGACCCTGCTTTATCTGCTTTATCGCCTCCCCACACACATTACATGGCTCGCCCGTTCGACCATAAACATTTAACTCTTGCTTGAAATACCCAGGCTTGCCTTCGGCTTGTACAAAGTCTCTCAACGTCGTACCGCCCTGTTCAATGGCTCTTGCTAGCACTTGTTTAATACACAAAACCAACGTCTCATAACGTTTTTTAGAGACCTTACTGGCAGCACGTTTAGGCGAAATACCCGCCATAAACAGCGACTCGCTAGCATAGATATTCCCAACGCCCACCACCACCTGTGCATCCATAATAAACTGCTTAACGCTCACGGTGCGCTTAGCTGCGCAGCTGACTAAATAGTCAACGTCAAACGCATCGGTCAGTGGCTCCGGCCCAAGATGGTTAATCAGTTTGTGTGTTTCAATAGCATCTTGAGTCCACAGTACCGCACCAAAGCGCCGCGGGTCGTGTAAACGCAGTGCTTTGCCGGTGTCTAAAATAATATCCACATGGTCGTGTTTGTCCGGTGCTAAGCCATCATCCACCACACGTAAACTGCCAGACATACCAAGGTGCACCATGGCGGTTCCAATGTCAGTTTCTAGCAATACGTATTTAGCCCGTCTGGATACCTTATTAATGCGCTGACCAATCATATCTTGAATACTGTCTGGCACCATCCAGCGCAGTTTAGGCTGCCTAACGATCACTGCTTTAACACTATTGCCTGTGGTGTGTGGCGCAATCCCCCGGCACGTGGTTTCAACCTCTGGCAACTCTGGCATCAGTTTTTCTCCTTAAATCCATCCACACCGCGCGTAAGCAGCTCGTAAACGGCCTCATTGACCATCAGTATTCTATCGTTGAGTAGAATATATCGCCTGTAATTAACCGGGTTAAGGTTTCCCAAGCGATATTCAACGGCGTTAAAGCGCAGCACAATGGCAGATTCAGCTAAACCAAAGGCCCGAAGGTCTTTATCCGCAGCGGGATATTCCACTAATATAGGTTCACTTAGCAGCGTAAATAAGTGCTGTAATGATTGTGTACTGGCGCCTGTTTGAACGGGTTTTACAATCTTCCAGAGCATTTTGGTATCAGTCGCTTCAGATTCGATTAAAATCTCTGGCTGCCCCGGTACACGAATCGATACCGTTCGCATCGTCTCACCAATACCGTCTTGATACAGCGTCTCAGCCCCTGCCTGATCTTCTTGCAGCTGCAGGTAAACTACCCAAGCTAAGCCTACTACGCCAAGCAAGAGTAAGACGTTAATCATCTGTCTTTTTAAGGTCGAAGAAAGTGGCACTTTGTTTCTCATCGATAAGCGGATGACGAACTCTATCACGCTCTTATCGCCACGTCCCGCGTTGTAAAGACTTCGTAAAAAAGCACCACTATCGCCTTGATTGCGGTTATTATTTTCTCAAGGAGAACCTGATGACACAACCACACATTTTATTAGCGGACGACGACACGGTACTTGCAGAGCTTCTGACTGAATATCTGCAAAGCCAAGGGTTTAAAATTACGCTGGTACACAACGGTGAAGATGCACTCGCTGCCAGCAAATCACCCAAAGATATGATTATTTTAGACATTATGATGCCTAAGATGGATGGCCTACAGGTATTAAAAACAGTTCGTCAGACAGATAATGAAACGCCGGTTATCATGCTAACGGCCAGAGGCGATGATATAGACCGAATTTTAGGGCTTGAGCTAGGAGCGGATGACTACATGCCAAAGCCTTGTAATCCCCGTGAACTACTTGCAAGAGTCAACGCTATTTTACGCCGCGCCAATATTTCTGAGCAAAAGCCCGCGGCAAAAAATGACCGTATTGAAATCGGCGATCTAGTGATGAATAAGCATAACCGTCAAGTTCAGTTGTTAGACCATGCGCTGGTGTTGACGCAAACAGAATTTGATATTTTACAGATGTTACTAGAGTCCCCTGATGAGCTGATTAGCAAGCAACACATTTCTGAGGAAATACTGGGCCGAAAACTGGGTGCTTATGATCGAAGTATTGACGTACACATCAGTAATTTACGACGTAAGCTGAGCTTGACTGAAACGCTTAACATTCAAACCGTTAGGGGCAGTGGCTACCTTCTTAACGTAACCCGCGACTAATGACGCGTCTTTTTTTTAAAATAGCAGGCCTTCTCCTTATCACCAATTTGCTTGTCATGTTGACGGGGTATTTGATTGTTAAGTGGCTGGAGAATGAGCGCGTGCTTATCTCGCCACAGCAAGCTCCGCAGATTTTAGCAGAACGCGTAGTTGACGCCTATGAGACGGGGTCTCTTGAAGGCTTGGCTAAAAACCTCGGTAAGCATGGAACATTTATCGCGGTCATGGATGAGAATAGAAACGTCCTATTTACAGTTCCGCAACTCAGACGCATGCTAGAAAACCGCTTTCAAGGACGATTTTTTCCTCGCGATGCTCAGCATCCAAATCGTCAATCAAACAATAACCGTGGCAACCGCCGTGGGCCCCGACGCGGAGGGGTCCAGTTCACTCAGTCAGTCCCCTCAAGTAACGGGGAGCTGTTAAGTGTTGTAGTTCGCAGCCGTCACAATTTTCGCAACCTTATTCCTCAGCCTGCCTGGCGTGAAAGGGCAAAGATTATTGGCATTATTTTAGGCATGCTATTGGCAAGTATGGTGCTGAGTTATTTTGTTGTAAAACCGGTTCGTAGCTTACGCAAAACTACTCAGTCTTTGGGTCAGCATGACTTATCAGCACGGGTTGAGCCTGCCGTGGCTGACCGTAACGATGCGATAGGCGAGCTAGGGCGTGACTTTAATCGCATGGCGCAGCGCTTAGATGACAGTTATAAAAGCCAACACCAATTGCTTAGGGATGTGTCTCATGAGTTGCGTTCACCCCTTGCCCGTATTCAAGTGGCCAGCTTGCTAGCCGAACAAAAAACCGGTGAAAGTAGCGAATTAAAACGAATTGATCAGGAAACGCTGCGTCTTGATGGCTTAATCGAGACTATTTTACGCCTCACTCGGCTCAATGACATGCCAAACCTGACGCTTGAGTCTTTAGACCTGTCGCCGCTGATCGACGCCATCGTGAGAGATGCACATTATGAGTATCAAAACACGCAGAAGAACATTGAGGTAAGCCTTAACTCACCGCCATTAATCAACGCTGACTTTGAAAACTTAAGCAGTGCGCTGGAAAATATTTTACGCAACGCCATGTACTACACAGAAGATTCGAGCACCGTCACTATTACAGCCCAAACTAAAAAAGAGGTATTAGAGCTGTGTATAAAAGATGCAGGCCCCGGGGTTCCAGAGGCTGATCTAGCACGCTTATTTGAACCCTTTTTTCGCAGCGATACCTCACGCAATGAAAAAACAGGCAGTAACGGTGTCGGCTTGGCGATCACCCGACGGATTATTGAACTGCACAAGGGCAAGGTTTGGGCGACCAATTCGCCAAACGGAGGGCTGGCGGTTATCGTACAGCTACCCATAGAAAAACGCCTGCACTAGGCAGGCGCTATTACTCGACAGCGTTAGCGTCACTCAGCCTTTGCAGGCTCTTCAGTGGCTTTTTCTGTAGTGGCTTCACTCGCAGCGGCGTCACCTTCTGCAGCCGGCGGGTTACCTGCCTCATCACAAATTGGCAGCGAAACTTCAGCAGAAACGGCTTCTGTTTCAACCGTCTTGGTTTCAGCGGTGTCATCAGACGCCTCTGTTTTGGTCTCTTCTGCCTTATCTTCAGCGGCAGCCTCGTCGGTCTCGACGACCGCAGCGGTGGCTTCTTCTGCTTCAGCCATAGGAATACACAAACGTGCCGTCTCAGTGGCTGCTTCAACTTGAACGGCGGCTTCTTCTACTTTGACTTCAGACGCATCTTGGCTTGCAGCCCAAGCATAAGTTGCTAATACTACGATGCATGACACACCGGATAATAACGCTACATTTTTACTAGTCATAATATCCATCCTTGGTTATTTTATGAGAGAAACTGACAACAGTAGTCAGCGTTAATTAGGACTATCAAAATACAGACAAGTTTGTTTATTTTTATACAAATATTTCTATGTATATCAATATCTTATTTCTATGTTTAAAGCGATCAATCCAAACAATACCATCGATAATCAAATGACCTGCCGTTAGGCTAGAATATCCATTAAGACACACAGATTACTTGTAAGCGTTAGTGCATCGAATATAATCCACCACGCACCCATGGTGCGCTCGTTACAAAATGATTTTACCCAAATGCACCAAGGAATCACCATGAAAAAAATAATTATCATCGTCTCACTAATCGCATTCTTTGGAGGCCTTATTGCCGCTCAGCAATATTTTACTAAACGGTCTTTACCGACAAGCAAACAAATACCCATTGCTGGAAAAGAGTTCGGTGGCCCATTTACACTTAAGCCAGAAGGTGGCGAAGCTGTTTCTCTGAGTGACTTTAAAGGTAAAGTGGTGGTGATCTACTTTGGTTTTGCCTCATGCCCTGACGTCTGCCCTACCTCGCTGGCAATTATAGGTTCGGCGATGAAAAGCTTATCGGAGGATGAGGTAGCAGATGTACAGGGCTTATTTATTAGCTTAGATCCTGAGCGCGATACTGAAGAAAAATTGCAGCAATACGCGGCCTATTTTCATAAAAACTTCAAAGGAATAACGGGCACACCCGAGCAACTGCAAAAGGTCACGCGACAGTACGGCACTTATTTTACCAAAGTAGCTGGGAGCTCTGAGCTAAATTACCTTATCGATCACACCTCCGTTACGTTCATTGTTGGTAGAGAGGGTAAATTTGCAGCGTCAAAGTCACACGGGGCTACCGCAGAGCAAATTACAGAAGCAATTCGTAGCGCGCTGTAGCGCCTCTCTGCACCTACCTGCTTGTTATACCTATTGGCTGTTTTTTCTTGAAATGGCCATTATTTTTTCCGACAATTGCTTAACAGATACACCTGCTAATTAATAAGATAACAATAAAGCGGGGATCTGTTGGTCGTTAAAACCGAGTTTTTAACTTAACAGCACTTTCGCAATCGTCAGGGACTTAATATAAATGGCACAGTCATCTGCGCGAACTCGGATGGACGAACTCTTTACGCGTTACATCGTTTTTATACTGGCTCTAGTCCTTATTTTAGGCTCCGGCTACGTGCTTTGGCGAAGCTATCAGGATGCCAATCAAATAAATCGCGTGAGTGCGATACAAGATGCTGAACGCTTCGCCTCATCGGTTGCGTTGTTTAGAACCTACTACTCCAAAACGATCGTGCCCAAAGCAAAAGAAGCCGGACTGAACATTACGCATGATTTTAAAAATCAGGCCAATGCGCTCCCCTTACCCGCAACGTTTACCAAGGACTTCGGTGAATTTCTTGAAGCTAAAAATAACGACTACCAAGTGCGCCTATTTAGTGATAAACCTTTTCCTTGGCGAACCAACACCCAATTAGATGACTTTGAACGCTGGGCCCTTGAAGAGCTGAGTTCTTCTTCAAAAGCATCCGTCTCGCGTGTTGAGGCAGTCAATGGTACCCCGATGCTACGTTTTGCTAAAGCGGATAAGTTAACGGAAAGCTGTGTGACCTGCCATAACAACTACCCCGGCACACCTAAAACAGACTGGCAGATAGGCGATCTTAGAGGCGTATTGTCTATCTCTAGGCCATTGGCCAGCTTTGAGTCAGCAGCCCAAGAGTCACTGAAGCAGTCCTTTTTACTAATGCTAGTGTTAATACTTGGCATGCTAGCACTATTATTTAGCGTGCTTCGCAGGCTACGCACGTCGCTGAAGATATCTAATGAAGCACTCGATAGCACAAATCGTTTAGGCGAGCTTAAGTCTGAGTTTTTGGCCAATATGAGTCATGAGATCCGCACACCAATGAATGGCGTGATCGGTATGACTGAGATGCTACTTGAGTCCAAACTCACCGCTGACCAACGCAATCTTACAAAAACGGTTCACGAAAGCGCAGAGTCCTTGCTGGTTATTATTAATGATATTTTAGATTTCTCAAAAATAGAGGCAGGAAAGCTTGCGGTTTCGCCGCAGACTTTTCAGCTGATGCCTGCTCTAGAGGCTGTGATGGATCTGTTGGCAGATGATGCTGAGAAAAACAGCTAAACCTAGCTCTGTTTGTTGCAAAAGACGTTCCACAAGATATCGTCACCGACTCAGGGCGGCTGCGGCAAATTTTGATTAATCTGCTAAACAATGCGTTGAAATTTACCGACCACGGTTACGTGATTCTGGAGGTAACAACGACTGCAAATGATAGTATCCAGTTTGAAATTAAGGATAGTGGCTGCGGTATTCCTGAAGAGGCTCAGAGAAACTTATTTGATGCTTTTTCTCAAGTGGACGGTACACACACTAGAGCACACGGCGGAACCGGCTTAGGTTTAGCCATCTGTGATCAACTCGTTAAATTACTTGGCGGAGAGCTTAAACTAAATAGCAAGCCTAATGAGGGTTCGCGTTTCTACTTTGAAATTTCCACCAGCCTTTCAAAAGAATTTACACCTTATATCGATGCTAAAGGACTTTCAGTGCTGCTCTACAGTACAGAAACAGCATTAAACCGTCGCCATGAAAAACAACTGCAAGCGTGGGGCATGCAACCTCAGGTTGTCATGACGCTTAACCAGTGCTTCCATCAGCTCAAGATTAAGCAATATGACCTAGTCGCCATTGACGCTGACAACTTCTCTTCTAACCCAGCGCATGCACTGGGTGGATTAAGCATGGTCCGCTCTATCAGAGAATCAACACAGGCACCTATCTTACTATACGGACAACCTCAGAATTTAATCAACCTAGAGGCTATCGACTTAGGGAAGCAAGTGACATTGCTGCAAAAGCCAATCAAGCATTCACAGGTGCAGTTACTAATCAATAAAGCGCACACGCCCAATATAGCAGCGCCAAGTCCTTTACCTAAAAAAGAGGACTTATACAGACCCACACACACAACACCTTCAACGAATACATCAGCAAGTGATCAATATAGTTTCAAGCTACTGCTCGCTGAAGATAACCCTGTCAATCAAATGGTCGCCACCACCATGCTCAAAAAACTAGGCTACGAGGTCGAAACAGTCAACAACGGCCAAGAGGCGATCAATGCGTTAGAAAACAAACCCTACGATTTAGTGCTGATGGATTGTCAGATGCCCATCTTAGACGGATACATGGCAACACAGGCGATTAGGCAATCGAAGGGCTTTCCATCACTGCGTGATATCCCTATTATCGCACTCACCGCGCACGCCATGACGGGCAATGACCAACGCTGCTTTGATGCTGGAATGAATGATTATTTAACTAAGCCGATCCGCATTAACGAGCTAAAAGAAGCCCTCGAAAAATGGCATCTTGCCATGCTGACACGGCGTGATGCGCTTAAAATAGATGACACTAAAAGCACAGAGCCTAACTAAAACAGGTCAATCACATCGCTAAGGTCTGATTTGCCTGCGCGAATTTCCTCAGGTGTTAGCCCAGATAACTCATGCGGGAAGACCAACCACTCATCAGTCTCATTGACGAAATAATCTGGCGTCATGCTAACGGATTTATTAGATGGTTTGTACCAAGGGCAGGCGATTCTGACATCGCGAGGCATATTTAAGCGAGAGAGCTTTGAAACCTCTTTGATCAACGCATCGATGCTTCGACCGGAATCAAACACGTCATCAACAATTAATAATCCATCGTCGGCATTGGCATTTTCAATTAAATAATGAAGCCCGTGGACACGGATCTCTTTGCTTTGTTTATTAATACCGTAATAAGAAGATGTTCGCACCGCGATATGATCGGTTGGCACTTGCTTGTAGTCAAAATACTCTTGAACAGCGATCCCGATGGGGGCACCACCGCGCCAAATACCAACGATAAACTCAGGGCGAAATCCGTCTTCGTAAACCATTGAAGCCAGACGAAACGAATCTTTCAGCAAATCTGCTGCGGTGATAAATGTTTTTTCCATACAAATGAAGCCCTGAGTCAGTCTTATAATGTGCTTAACATTATTTCATAACTCAGAGCTTCACTAAAGACATTGTATCAATCTAAAGGGACGTTACACTTTTGGCCTATTAGGCGGCAGTTGGCTTGAAAGTTAAAGCCAATCCGTTTAGGCAGTGACGTTTTCCAGTCGGTGCTGGGCCGTCGTCAAAAATATGCCCAAAGTGTCCGCCGCAACGTCTGCAATGAACTTCCGTTCTGACAGAAAAGATCAGTCTGCGATCCTCACGTGTGCCGATGGCGTTAGGCAGTGACTCATAGAAACTCGGCCAGCCAGTACCGCTATCAAATTTTGTTTTAGACGGATAAGTCGGTAGATCACAGCCAGCGCAATGAAAAATCCCATCGCGCTTCTCATTGTCTAACGGACTGCTGCCTGGGCGCTCAGTATCTTCCTTTCTTAAAACGGCAAACCGTGCTTCACCTAGCTGCTTCAGCCATTGGGCGTCTGTTTTAACAACTTCAAACACTTCGTTCCCCTCTGCTTGAACAGCACCATTGGTTAGTAATCCGGCTCCTGCGCCAACGGCCGCCATGCGAAGGCTGTTACGAAGAAATGCGCGTCGAGATAAAGTGCTTTTGTTACTCATCAGTTTTACTCCTGATCAAATTGCTGTTTTGTTTTGTTCTATCCATTATACGCGGTACTTTGGGGTCTAGATTTAATTAAACGTAATGGAGAAGCAAATACCCCTTTTATTAATCTAAGTTTGCCTTAGTGTTCTTAAGCATATAATTGATCCTCTAAGGTTCGACCGTTAACTAACTGACGATACTTCCAGTCATTGGCTATCAGGATCTGCATCACATTCAAATCGATAGTTGCGTTAACATTCACATCATAATTTATTAAAAATCGGTTTGGTGAGCTAAAACTGACCTCTTTGACACCAGAAATGGCACCCAAAGCCCTCGTTATTTGCTCGATTGGCTCAGGAAGTTCAACCATTACCAACGTGAGGTAACCGCTGGTTTTTGCATTATCAATATCGACAATGCCTTTTAGCTTGCCATTTTCTAAATGCACCACGCTACTACACACTTTCTCAAGTTCATCTAAGTTGTGTGAACTAATAATGAACGTCACGCCCGATGCTGCCTCACTAATTAATCGGCGCATCACTTTGACATTAGGTGGATCAAGCCCTGCGGTTGGCTCGTCGAGCAAAATAAGCTCAGGCTCCCCTAGTAGTGTTTGTGCAAACAGAACGCGTTTTCGCATACCGTGACTGAGCGATTCGGGTTTCATCGTAAAGGTTTCTGGCAAAGTAACTTGCTCTAACACACGCCTAACTTCTCGATTGGCCTGCTTAGATGAGTACCCTTGAAGTCTTGCAAACATCACCAGCTGATGGCCAATGCTAAAACGGGGGTCTAGCTGAGCATCTTGGGGAAGCGCCGCCAACCGCCCATGGAGCTCCCCACTACCCGGCTTATGGCCTAACACAGTTATCTCACCTTTCGACGCCTGTAAAAAGCCACAGACAACGCTAAATAAAGTCGTCTTTCCGGCGCCATTGGGGCCAATTAATGCGATAGGCCTGCCAGCTTCTAGCGTTAGGTCAACGCTATCTAACGCCCTGACATCGCCGTATTGTTTGGTAAGGCTTTGACACGTCAGTAGTTTCACCAGTCGCTCCTTTGCATCATCAACCTTCCTAAAAACAACAAAACGACCGTTTGCACGATAGGGATATACGCTAACAGCAGAGTGTTCCAACCGGACACTTGTAACAGATTGCTGATCTGTGCACCCGGCAATACTTTGTCCAGCATTAATAATTCAGGAAAGCGACTTGCCAACCAACCGCTAACTAACGAGAAAATAATCCAAATAATCACCGCATAGAGTGTTGCTTGTCTTGCAGAACGCGCCATTGCCGATACCCAAGCCATTAGCGCGGTATATGGCAATAAAACTACAATTAAATTAACGAACAATATAAACGACAAACGCAGTGTTGGTATAAGCAGTGAACTATCCCTTAGCATGACCAACACAACCGTTGTCATGAGCGCAAGCCCAATTAGCATGATCAGTATAAGCATTTGACCCGCAAAACGTCCAAAAAATATTCCGTCTCTAGTCGCCCTAAGATGAATTAGCCGAAGTGTTCCTCTCGCTTTATCAGAAGCGGTTTGGTCAGCTGTCAACATAATGCAAAAAACTGGAAACAGGTAAAGCGATATTACCCAAAACACAGCCAACTCTGGGATCTGCCAGGACATCAAGTTGTTAATGGTGGTGGAATTGAAAAAGCTTACAATTAGTCCGCCTGGCGCATCTGCCATAAAAAACTGAGCGGCCCCAAAGATGGCATAGCGCAGGACTAAGAACCAAATCAGTGCAAAGGCTGTGAGTGACAACAATCCGCGTCGAGTCATGAACATTCGGCTAAGTTCATAACGAGCGAGTAGAAAGACGTTAGACAATGTGCAAGTGATCCTATTGAAATAGATTAATATTGATGACGGCTGCCTATTGTGACACAGACACAAAGCAAAACGGTTTGGCAGTTTTCAGCTTCGATTCAGTCAACTGCAACTAGAATATCGACTTCAGCATCTTTTTGCTAAATTTCTTTAAACAAGAAATCTTGGTATTTTTTACATTGGGCTTGTAATGAGAGACTGAAAAAAATTATCTTTAGAAGATATTGAATCAAATAACATCGACTAATCGCCTGCTTGATTAACATTAACCCATATAGCATGCACTAAAGTTTACAAATAGAATTTAACGTTTTAATATGGCGACGCGCTTGTAGGGAGTGCGGCATCGTGTAAACTCGCAAGTGTGTCTGGTTGTGTTTTCGATTAAGCGAATATGTTGCAAACTCATTATATTCCATGGTATGTATTATTATTGTTGTGCAGAGGGGCACGGCATTAGTTATGCAACGGAATGTTTTTAATCAATTATGGAGCTGCCAATCTTGAGTTCTCGAACAAAAGAATCGTCAGTAAGCAATAACAAAAATTGGGACGACGTACTAGCACGTTTTGACATACAGAATCAGGATGACTCCGATCTCCTAGATCCTCAACCCAATGCGCCTGCGGACGACACCGACAATACTGCATCACTTACTCCACGCTGGGCCGCTAGGGCAATACTGCTCGTTGGGTGCGCCACAGCACTTGGGAATATCCCACTTCAGTCGTACTTGCCAAACAGTACCTCAAATCAGTTTGAGATTACTTTGAACAAGCCAGCTGAGTCGCAGCCATCCAGCCAAGTCAACTACGCAAGCGTTGTTAATACACTAATGCCTGCTCCAATGACTGAAGCCTCAGAATCTATCGTTAATCAGTCAGTGGCCAACAGTAATGTAAAAGAAACACTCGTTACCGCCAAAAATGACGATACGGATGAAGATGCTAAGGCATTTGAAGATACCCAAGAGTTACAACTTCCAAAGCATGCGCTTGTCACTTACACCGGCCATGAACTTGTCAATACTGAAAGCAACTGGCATACGTACACCGTTAAGCGCTACGATAACCCGACTAATATTTTCAGCCAGATCAAGCAGGCGAAGATCTTACGGGATTTGAAGAAAATTGAGCCTATTGCTAAAGCGCTAAAAGACATGAAGATGGGTACTATCGTGCGTGCCAAATCTTATAAGGGAAAGCTTGAGCAGTTGGCTTTTACTCCAGATCACGAAAATAGCTTCGTCATAACACCAACAGAGACAGGCGACTACAAAGGTTCATGGCAAAAAAAGCAGTTTGAGGTTCGCCAAGCAAGAGCAACTTTCTCTGTCGAAAACGGCATATTCCTCGATGCTAAGAAGGTAGACGTCCCTAATAATATTATCCGCCAAGTTGTCACTGTTTTTGATTGGGATATTGATTTTTCACACGACGTTAGAGTTGGGGATCAGGTAACGGTTGTTTTTGAAAATATTTTCCACGACGGTGATTTAGTTGGAAGCCAAAACCTTTTGGCCGCTGAGTTTATCAATAAGGGAAAAATATACCGAAGTATTAGACATACGACTGCGAGAGGTTTGACAGATTATTTCACGCCCGAAGGACGTGAAATGAAACGAGCATTTATCCGAACGCCGGTTGCTCACGCACGTGTATCGTCACACTTCAACCCCGGACGCTTCCACCCGGTGTTGCACAAACTACGTGCTCACAAGGGAACAGATTTTGCTGCTCGACGCGGCACGCCTATTATTGCTACAGGCGATGGCGAGGTTAAGTTAATTGGTAAAAAGGGTGGTTATGGAAACACAATCATTCTTAAGCACCGTGAAGGCTACACAACACTGTATTCTCACTTATCAAAATTTAAGAAGGACTTGAAAAAGGGTCAGGTCGTTGCGCAAGGCGACGTTATTGGTTACGTCGGCTCTACCGGCTTAGCCACAGGGCCTCACCTTCACTATGAATTCCGTAAAAATAACATTCCATCTAACCCACTTACCGTAGAGCTACCAAACAGCATGTCGCTGACAAAAAAGGAGCTGGTTAAATTTAAAGTGGATGCGATTAATATGAAGCTTCAGCTTAACGTTTTACATCGTTTCGCCATGGAAAACTTTGACATTAACAGCGCAACGGGTGGATAACGCCTCTCCACCTTCTACGACAGAAAGTGGTTACTATATCGGCATCATGTCAGGCACCAGTATGGATGCGATTGATGCCGCTATGGTACAGTTTGACGATGCGGGACATCTAGGTGTCGCATCATCGATTTCTATTGATTTCCCATCGGCGCTAAAATCTGACCTTGTCGATCTAATACAGCCCAATTGGTCAGGCTCGCTGCGCCATATTGCCAGTTTGAACACAAAGCTTGGAACGCTTTATGCACAAACTGCAGAGTCTCTAATCCAGCAAAGCACTATCTCAAGAAATAAAATACAGGCCATCGGAAATCATGGTCAAACCATCTGGCATCAACCTAATGATGAACCTCATTTTAGCTGGCAACTCGGTGATGCTAACCGCATAGCTGAGTTAACCGGCATCACTACGGTTGCAGATTTTCGCAATCGAGACATCGCCGCTGGCGGTGAAGGTGCACCGCTTGTTCCAGCTTTTCACCAAGCCGTGTTCTCTCACCCTAAAAAAAACAGAGTAATACTCAATATCGGCGGCATCGCGAATATCAGCTTGCTCTCACCTCACTGTGAAACACTAGGGTTTGATACAGGCCCTGGGAATTCACTGCTGGACGCTTGGTGTTTAGAGCATCAAAATCTGCCCTTTGATGAAAGCGGCCAATGGGCAGCGCAAGGCAACATCATCCCACACCTCTTAAATGAGTTAATGGCAGACCCTTATTTTAAGAGGGCCTGCCCTAAGAGTACGGGCAAAGAGCACTTTAATCTGGCATGGTTAAAACCAAAATTAACCGCTCAGATGCGCCCAGTAGATGTTCAAGCAACGTTACTTGAAGTGACTGTGCTCAGCATTACACAAGGCATAACAATTGCCTCAGCATCACCTCGTCTCAATGTCGAGGAGATTTATGTCTGCGGTGGTGGCAGCAAGAACTCAGCGCTAATGAGCAGGCTTGAACAGTGCTTAAATCCAGCAACACTCGCCAAAACAGACACTCTAGGCGTTGACTCAGACTGGGTAGAGGCCGTTGCATTTGCTTGGCTAGCCAGACAAACACTGCTTGGACAACCCGGCAATCTTCCTTGCGCCACCGGTGCAATTGGGCCTAGAGTATTGGGTGCAATTTATCCTGCGCAGCGCTCCAGCGCTTACTGACAATTAAAGCCGATTTTTTAATCCAATTTTACCCGCAGATTGTCAATTAGGCGTACTTCACCAAGGTATGCTGCGGCTAATATCACCAGATCTTTGTCCTCATTAGTGGCTTCAACTAAAGTGTTAGCATTACAGATAACCACATAGTCCGGTTTAAACCCTGCGTTGGATAAGCTATTAATCGCACGTCGTTGAACAGCGGCGTAATCGCCTCCCCCTCGAACGATCTCACTTGCAAGTCGCTGCAGCGTTTCGTATAACAAAGGCGCTACCATTAACTGTTTGGCCGACAAACGACCATTACGAGAACTCATCGCCAAGCCATTAGTTTCTCGAATCGTGGCGGCACCAACAATAGCAATCGGCATATCTAAATCGGCAACCATTTGTCTAATCAGCGACAATTGCTGAAAGTCTTTCTGTCCAAACACCACCACATCAGGTCTTACTATATTGAACAATTTGTTAACCACCGTGGCAACGCCTCTAAAGTGGCCTGGCCTAGAATGTCCCTCGTGAAGATTGCTAATGGCTGGGACATCAACCTGTGTAATTAACCCCCCATGAGGGTACATCTCATCAGGCGTTGGTGAAAAAACGATATCGACATTTAACTTTTCAAGCTGGGCCAAGTCCTGATCCATCGTTCGAGGGTAAGCATCAAGGTCACCGGCATGTTCAAATTGCGTCGGATTCACAAAAATAGACACAATCGTTCTATCCGATTTAGTCGAAGCTTTAACTACTAAATCTAAATGACCCGCGTGCAGATTGCCCATAGTCGGTACGAAACCGATACTCTCGTCATGTTTTTTATAATTTTTTACAAGATCGCGTAGGGTTGAAATAGTTTTGATGACTCGCATCTGAGCACCTGTTTTCAGTAAATTCTTCGACAATATCGACTCATGACCCCATTAAAACTAGCGATTCACCAGACACCTCACTCAAGCAGTCTTTTAAACGTTGCCCACACGGCAAGGTTAAATCTGGGGCTATTTCATAAAGGGGGTACAAAACAAATTCGCGCTGCTTCATGTATGGATGTGGCACGCTGAGGCGGTCGGTCTTGATCAACTGATTACCATAAAGAAGAATATCAAGGTCCAGTGTCCTCGCGCTCCATTGAGCGCCACTTCTTACGCGCCCGTGACTGTTTTCGATACTCTGAAGTCTATCAAGTAAGGCCTCAGGCTCTAGAGTCGTCATAAAGGACGCTACTGCATTAACGTAATCAGGCTGATCTTCAGGGCCGTGCGGTTTGCTTTGATAATAAGACGAACACTGTAATTCACTTAGACTTTCAATAGATTTTAAGCGCTCTACCGCAGAGTCTAAGGTGCCGACCAAATCACCTAAATTGCTACCGAGCCCAATAAAACAGCGCTCAGGCGTAACTCCTAACGTCACTCAGCAGGACCGTTACTTTTACGGCGCTTATTACGGCGACGTTTCTTTTTTACGTGAGGCACCGCTGCGCACATCTCTACCTGCCTCGCCTCAGCTGCATGCTGAAACTCTTCCCACCACGCCGCATCTGCTTGTAACGCGGCATCTTGTTCAGCAACGGCGCGTAAGCATAAGAAATCAAACGCTGCCCGAAAACGTCGGTTCTCCACAAACAATCTTGCACGGCGACAGTTCTTTTGCTCAAATCGAGATTGCAGCAACCAAATCTCACGCGTGACATTGCTAAATCTGCGCGGCACCGCGGTGTAGCGCACTTGGTCACTCAGCACATCGTTTGCAGCCAATTGCATCGCTTGGGGGTCGGGGTAGGATTGCTCCCGATAAGCCGCCTCTAACTGCTTCATTGGCAGCCACAGCATCACTGCAAACAAAAAGGCTGGAGTTACTGACATCCCATCATTGATGCGATTATCTGTATTTTGCAAAGCATCATTAATTAGCGCAAGAAAGTGTCCACTCTCATCGCCTTGCAATGCATGCTCTGTTGCTGGGAATAAACTGTGAAAGAGGCGATATTCTCGCAGTAGCTCTAATACCGAACCGGCTTTGCCACTATGAAACATTTTAAGCGCTTCATCAAACAATCTAGCGGGTGCAATGTTTTCTAACAGCGGCGCTAACTCACGTATTGGCCTTTCACTGTTGGGCTCAATACTCAAACCCAATTTTGCAGAAAAGCGCATCGCACGAAGCATTCTTACAGGGTCTTCCCGATACCGAGCCTCAGGGTCTCCAATCATGCGCAGCTGGCGCTTTTCAAGGTCGTCCATGCCGCCAGCAAAATCTAAAACCTCATCGGTGTGTACATTGTAAAACAGTGCGTTTACCGCAAAATCGCGACGTATTGCATCCTCTTCAATGGTACCGTACACATTGTCGTGCAAAATTCGACCGTCTTGGCCCACCTGCCCTTTATCTGAGTTGTCGTGCGGCGCTCTAAACGTCGCTACCTCATAATATTCACGGCCAAAATGCACATGAGCTAAGCGAAAACGCTTACCAATAATCCGAGTACTAGGCAGGGCCGCTTTAATTTGTTCAGGGTGTGCGTTCGTTGCAATATCAAAATCTTTAGGCTCGACGCCTAGTAACAAATCGCGTACGCAGCCACCGACAAGATAGGCCTCATAGTTCGCATCATTTAATGTATTAAGGATGATGAGTGCTTTAGAATTAATGCGCTTTTTAGCTATTCCAAGCTTGGAAGCTGACAAAATAAGAGGGGTCGGTTTTTTAGCCTTCAATTTTATTATTCCCTAGAATCACATTATCCTCATCGATTGAGCTATTGTGCGGCGGATAATAACACAAAATCATGCAATGATACTCTTTGCCATCACTAATGCATCCTCACGTCCCCGAGCGGCAGGATAATAGTTTTTTCGAATACCTATCTCATTAAAGCCTTCTGATTGATAAAGACTTAATGCCGGCAAGTTTGATGGTCTTACCTCAAGAAAACACATATTGGCTTGGTATTCGGTTACGGCTAACTCAAATGAGCGCTGCAGCACGGTACGCCCCCAGCCCTGCCCTTGCAAATTGGGGTGAATGCATAGATTAAGAATATGCATTTCCCCCGCCGCCACAGAGACAAATAGGTAGCCACTAATCAGCGTATCAACTTCAAATACCCACCCATGATAATGACTTGCTCGTAGGCAGTCACGCATGACCCGCTCGTCCCACGGCTGCGGATAGGCTAATTGCTCAACCTCCATAACCGCCGCGATATCCAGCTCCGTCATAGGCCGAAGATTCGCGTTAGCGGGCACTTCTGAAAAAGCACTAGCCATGACGGATTAAAGACTGCTTGATAAACTGTAAATCCTGCCAGGCCTGTGCTTTTAAGCGCGGCTGCTTGAGTAAGTAGGCAGGGTGATACGTTGCAATAAATTGCGTATTTATTCCCTCAATTTGGTGCAGCTTTTGTCTTAGCTGAGCCATTGGAAGGTCATTTCCTAAGGTATATTGGGTGGTACTGCGCCCCATTAATAACACGAGCTGAGGCTGCAACAACTTAATCTGCTGTTTGAGATAAGACAAACAACTCGCCGCTTGATTGGGCTGAGGTGAATTATCCAGCGGTGGGCGACATTTCAGTAAGTTAGTGAAGTAAATCTTGTCAGACTCCAACTCCAAACACTTCAACATCTGCGTTAAAAGATCACCTGCATCCCCACTAAATGGTTGCTTTTGCTGCTCATCAAGCAGTCTTGGAATATCACCGACAATCATGACATCAGCTTGCAAACTACCCTTTCCAAAGACAGTATGCTGACGCTTAGTGTGAAGATCGCACGCATTACACTGACTCACCGCGCTGTCTAGAGCAATCCAACCGGTCCCCTCTAAATCCTTAACCGCAATTGCTGGCTCAGGAGTGACCGTTTCATCAAGTTCGGCTACCAACTCAGCAATCTGCTTGACAGGAGACTGTTGTAAATCTTTTATAAGTTGATCAGCGCCCTGCAGCCCTGTTTTTCCAGGCTTTGCTTTCGCATCCTGCCAGGCTGTGGGGGCGGCAGGTTTTGAGTCGACCGTTACCGACTCAAGCATCGCACCGGCCAAGTCTGGCAATGCAGGCTTCAAACCATGCTTACGCGCAGCAAGCTCAGGCAACGGGAGGTCGCGGGAAATCCACACAGGGATTCCCATCGCACTTAAATAGTCTAACTGTGGCTGACTGACGGGCATGTTAAAAGGCTAGATTGCGGTCATTCTTTGGTATTCTCATCATCGCTTGATAAATTGATAACAGGTACCGCTTTGATATAACCAAACTTGCGCAGCACCCAGTAAACCGGACCGGACAGCGCATAAATTAAGAAGACTGAAAACAACACTTTTGGCGGATCAATGGCCGCTAAGGCAAAAGCAAGAACGACCGCCAGTATGGCTAAATAAGGCACTTTGCTTCGGTAGTCAAAATCCTTAAAACTGGTGTATTGAACGTTGCTAACCATTAGCAGACCCGCACCGATGGTCATAATGAGCGCTGGGATTTGCACAGAACGGCCCGTGACGTCTAGATCTTGAAAAAACCACACCATACCGACCATAATCGCCGCTGAAGCTGGACTGGGTAGGCCAATAAAATAGCGCTTATCAACTTCTTCTATTTGCACATTAAAGCGCGCTAAGCGTAATGCTCCGCAGGCTACATAGATGAACGCTGCCATCCAACCCACTTTACCCCAAGCGGCAGAGTCGACAGCCATATGAACCAGCGCCCATTGGTAAATGACAAGCGCTGGCGCCACACCAAAAGAGACCAGATCTGCCAAGCTATCGTATTGCGCGCCAAATTCAGACGTTGTATTCGTCCAACGGGCGACCCGACCATCAGCGCCATCTAAGATCATTGCCACAAACACGGCCACAGCAGCCACTTCAAACCGACCGTTCATGGCAGCGACAATGGCGTAAAAGCCACTAAACAAAGCCGCGGTTGTAATCAGGTTCGGTAGGATATAGACACCTTTTGCAGGCGTATTTTTCTCAGTATTCATACTTGTCATTATTAGCACATTTACCCGTTATTAAAAACAGCGTCACGCAATTAACGCTGATTGTCGATTGTACCCATAGTTTTGGCTGGGGTGTAAATTAATGGCGCTCTCTGTACAATCAGGCGATAGACACCCAATATTTGAGCCTAAATAAATGAATAAAAACACACTAGATACAAAAGCGCCCACTGCAACAAAGAAGCCTGCGACGACAACAATCCACAATCACACTAGAACAGATGACTACGCATGGCTGCGTGAAAAAGAGTCCGAACACGTTATTGACTACTTACATGCTGAGAATGATTTCGCTAAAGCACACACCCAACATACTGAAGCATTTAAAGACTCATTATACGAGGAGATGCTAAGTCACATCGAAGAAAATGATGCGTCAACGCCGGTAAAGGTTGGTGACTACTACTATTATCATCGTATTGATGAGGGCAAGCAATACTGGGCACACTATCGTAAACACCTGAATCTTGAGGCAGCTGAAGAGGTTATTCTTGATGAAAACATTCTGGCCGAAACCGGTGGGCACGACTATTTTCAACTCGGCGCGTTAGAGGTAAGCCCTGATCATCAATGGCTTGCCTATTCAACAGATACCACCGGCGCTGAAACTTTCACCATTAGAATTAAAAATATTGCTACCAATGAATTACTAGATGACGTGTTAGAAAACAACGCAGGCTGCGTCAGCTGGGGCGATAGCCATACGCTTTTTTATACTACAGAGGAGGCTGACACTAAGCGCAGCGATCAATTACATCGACACGCAATTGGTCGCGAGCAAAAAGAGGACGTGTTAGTTTTTCATGATCCTGATGGGCTATTTAATGTATCAGCACACCTCAGTAAAGATGACCAGTTTTTGTTCATTAGCACTGGCAGCATCGAAACCACTGAAATTCACTATATTGCAACCAATGCGGTCACTAACGCCCCTACAGTGATTCAGCCCCGCGTGAATGGGCTGCGCTATTCTGCTGAGCACCACAATGGACTGTTTTATATAGTAACCAACGCAGACAACGCAATTAACCAAAAGCTCGTTACCTGCCCAATCGAGACGCCGACGCAAAACGACTGGACGACACTCATTGATCACCGACACGAGGTGCAATTAGAGCACGTCGAACTGTTTAATGAATTCATGGTCAGTTACGAGCGACAAGGCGGCCTTCATCACTTAAAGGTGATTAAGTTTAGCGACGGGAGTGAGCATGTCGTTAGCTTGCCGGAGCCCATTTATACTGTCTGGCCGGCAGCTAATCCTGAGTTCGATACTAACATACTGCGTTTTGCCTACACGTCACTGACCTCCCCTCTGTCAACGTTTGACTATAATATGAAGACACGTGAGCGAACCTTGATGAAGCTGAAAAACGTACCGGGTTACGATGCTAGCTTATACACCTCTGAGCGCATCTACGCCAAAGCAGATGACGGTACAGATATTCCAATCTCACTGGTTTATCGAAAAGATGCCTGCTTAAACAAGCCAACATTTTGCCACCTCTATGGCTATGGCTCTTATGGCATTACCGTCGATGCCGACTTCAGCACAACCCGATTGAGCTTGCTCGACCGTGGCATGATTTACGCTATCGCGCACGTCAGAGGGGAGGAAATCTATGGCAGGCAGTGGTATGAAGACGGCAAGTTTCTGAAAAAGAAAAACACGTTCACTGACTTTATAAGCTGTGCAAAACATTTGATTGACCTGCAATACACCCAACCAGAAAAGCTTTCTATAGAAGGGCGTAGCGCAGGCGGCTTGCTCATGGGCGCTGTATTGAATATGGCACCTCAACTATTTCGTGTGGCGTTGGCAGGTGTTCCCTTTGTAGATGTTGTTAATACCATGCTAGATGAATCCATTCCACTAACGACAGGCGAATTTGAGGAATGGGGAAACCCTAAGGATGAGGAGTATTATCACTACATGCTGTCCTATTCACCCTATGACAATGTTGTCAAACAAGACTACCCTGCTATTTTAGTCACAGCAGGTTTGAATGACCCGAGGGTGCAATACTGGGAGCCTGCCAAATGGGTGGCTAAGCTTCGCGATAACAAAACAGATGACAACACGCTGCTGCTACATATGCACATGGGAGCAGGCCACTTTGCCTCAACCGGACGCTACGCCCACCTAAAAGACCTAGCATTTGATTACGCCTTCATTCTTGATCAATTAGGACTAGCTGATCACAAGGCATAACCCAATAAAAAAGCCGGACGATTAACGGTCCGGCTTTTTAAGCGCATTGCTTGAGCTTAGCAATTGTACTTATGCTACAAACGCGACGGCTTAACGAAAGGCTGCTTTAAACGCCATTCCCAATACGTCATCAAGAATCGACCCATCTTTATTGGAATCTAATAACGTTCCTAAAATACCGCTAGATTGTTTAGCCGCAGGCGCCGAATTACCGCCTCCTAAAAAACCTTTCCCCAGTGCTCCCATTACCATAGTAGCTACAACGGGAAGCATCTTCTTCAGTAAAGTGGTACCCAAACCAGTCTCTTGCGCGGCGTGCTTGGCAACATTACGACTAACCTCTTTACTACCAAAGATATGACCTAAGATAGAATTTCCATCTTTAGTGGTCTCCTTACGGCCTAACACGCCGGGGTCATCGATATACTTTGCGTGATTGCCCTTGCCTAATGCATTGATCAGATCATCCAAGCCTTGTGACTCTTTAGTGTGGTGCTGCATACCACGGCTCAGGGTTGGTGCCATCGTGGCCACAGCCTCCCTTGCTTGTGCCTCAGTAATACCAAATTGACGCGCTAAGGCCTCAACAGAGCCCGAACTTTGCTTGCCTAGCAGTAAATCTGTAATATTCAAACTTTCCTCTCCTTTACTTCAGTAAGGCCGTAACAGTTGGCCATGATCACACGATTAATAACGCGTGATAATACGTGTACGGTTGCGTCGGCCA
>ENA-ORXT01000911-ORXT01000911.1-marine-metagenome-genome-assembly--contig:-NODE-911-length-42675-cov-8.975867_pt1 | contig 42675 bp, 24 predicted proteins | sample MGYA00237868_ERZ511482 | MGnify/ENA metagenome assembly ERZ511482
TGGTCTAATGGTATTACTGGAGAAGTCAATCTTGCTTTATTACCCGGAACACATAGTGTCACGGCAACAGATAGCAAGGGCTGTATGGCAACCGCAAGATTTTCTACTATTTTCTCAGAACTTAATATTGTTATTGGGAACTCCAGAAATGCTAAATGTTTTGGTAGTTCCGATGGATTTGCAACAGTTGAAACGGCTGATGGTGTTCGACCTTATACTTATTTATGGAGTAATGGAGATACGACTGCTACGACCGATAGGCTTAGCGCAGGGGAATATACGGTTACGGTTACCGATCAAACAGGTTCAACTGGTACGCTTAGTATTTTAGTTTCAGAAGGTGATCCGATTTTTTTTAACGCCACTTTAACCCAGCCTACTTGTCCAACTGCCTCTAATGGCAGGATACGGATGGTTGCAACAGGTGGACGAGAACCTTATTTATATGATATAGGGATTGGTATTACACCCGTTGGTATAATAGGAGGTGTTCCTTCTGGTGTCAAAAGATATAGAGTTTTTTCTGCGGATGGTTGTACTGCGGATACCGTTTTTACACTCGAACCCTTATCTCCTGGGCTTCCAATTCCTAGCTTTGAAGTGATTAGTTCAGGAACTACCGTTTCTCTAACGAATACCTCTGGTAATGAACCTACAGAATATTTTTGGGATTTTGGGGATAATACCACCTCTACTATGATTAGCCCTGTACATCAATATCCAGATACAGGCAATTATATAGTATGTTTAACAGCAACTAATTTTTGTGGTTCAGAAACTACTTGTGATTCCTTATCTTTCATGGCAGGACAAGTACCAACTGTAAGTATTCGGGCGGGAAGAGATACTGCTGGTTTGCAAGGAACGATTATTCAAGTCCCTGTTATGGCAGGAGCTTTTGATAATTTGACGAGCATACAAGGAACTTTTGGTCTGTCTAATCCATCTGTAGCTGAAATAGTCAGTTTTGATAATTTTAATTTACCAGGGCTAGGGGAAGGTAATTTCTCCATAATAAATAATGAGTTTTCTTTGAATTGGTTTACAGTAGACATAAATGGCGTTTCATTGGAACCTGGAACCGTATTATTTACGGTAGGTTTAAATATGATAGGAGCGCCCGGTACTTGTACGCAAATAGTGGGTAATAATAATGTGCTACCCATAGATTTCTCAAGACAATTTGAAGGAGAAATTGTTAGTGCACCGTTCGCCATTAACTCAGGAGCAATTTGTGTCTCTAGTTCTGTGGCAATTGGTGGGACTATTCGTAGAGAAGCAAATACAGGGCTTGGTGGGGTAGTAGTGGCTGTGAATGCAATGGATTCTACATTGACTATGCCCAATGGAGATTACAACATCTTAGGCTTTGCTAGTGGCATTGATTATACCATCACCCCGAAAAAAGAGGATGATTTGTTATCAGGAGTGACGACTTTTGATTTGGTGAGAATTTTACAACATATTCTAACACAAGCACCTCTAGAAACACCTTATCGAGCAATAGCAGCAGATATAGATAGATCTAATTCGGTAACTAGTTTAGATTTAGTATATCTACAGCAATTAATATTAGAAAAACGAAATGACTTTCCAAATGGTACTCCTTGGCGTTTTGTGCCAGAAACTTATATGTTTAATAATCCAGTTAATCCATTTTTAGAAGCTTTTCCAGAATTTCTGACCTTGGATAGAGTGGAATTGGATGCAGTAAATGCTAATTTTATTGCGATTAAAGTAGGGGATGTCGTTTTTGCAGGAAATCGAAATTCCGCTAAATTAATGCCTAATGCTTTTCCTATCCATACAAAAGATAGTAAATTTAAACAAGGAGAAACACTAATCGTACCTCTAACTTTTGATGCTAAAGAGGCCGTACTAGGTTTTCAAATGGGCTTAAATTTTGACCCTTCTCTACTTGAATTTAGCGGTATTAAGGCCAACAATCAATTAGGTTTAAATGAACAGAATATTGGCATAAAGGCAATAGAAAAAGGTCATTTAAAATTAGTTTGGCTTAATACTCAAGGTATCGAAGTGGAGGAGCAGACACAAAGTCATTTCCAATTAGAATTTATCGCAAAGAAAAATGGTCGTTTGTCTCAAGCTTTGAGCATGGACGAACAAAATTTTAAATCAGAAATTTATAGCAAAGAATCTCGCCAAATAGCCTTACAAAAAATACAATTAGATTTTGGTACAAATCAAGTGGAATTAGCAACAACCTTACAAGAAGAGGATATTGATACACCTGTTTTTGAGTCTAGACTGATGTGCGAAACCTTAACTTTAGATTCGACATTTGCTACGGCAAGTTGTGCGGGTCAAGGACAGGGTAGTTTCAGATTTGTTGCAGCTGGTGGAACACCTCCTTATGCCTATGATTTGAATGGAGGCACTTCTGTTACGGGTTCTTACACAGGTCTATTTGCAGGCACGTATTTCTTAGCTATAGCAGATGCAGAGGGTTGCCAATATTTAGATACTGTGGCGATTGAATTAGCAGATACTATCCCTGTTTTTGAATTTATGATAAGTGGATCTAGCTTATTCTTAACTGATGTTTCTATTAATAATCCTAGTGCTTGGTCTTGGGATATAGGAGGCATTGCCACCTCTGATATTCCTACACCTGCCTTAAATATAGAAGGAATAGAAGGCGATTTTGAGATTTGCTTGACGACTACCAACGCCTGTGGTACAGGTACAAGCTGCCAAACGCTTGCACTTGGAGCAGGAGGTGGAACAACTAATGGTGATACAACTGGTGGCACGACCACAGGTGGTGATACAACAGGCGGAGCCACAACTGGTGGCACGACCACAGGTGGTGACACAACAGGCGGAGCCACAACTGGTGGCACGACCACAGGTGATGGAACAACAGAACCCATTACGGTTAGTGTGACAAGCAGAGACGCAGATTGTGAACTAGATAATGGTTCTATTATATTAGTAACCTCTGGTGGGGAGAGTCCTTATACGTATACTTGGTCTGATACAACGCTAAGTGGAACATTTATTACAGGCTTAAGAGATGGAACCTACAGCGTCACGGTTACGGATGCTATGGGTAATACCGAAGTTTCCACTACTATTATAGGTAAGGAAACACTTTCTATAGATATGGAAAATTCTTTATTCCTTCCAGATTGCTTAAATGATGGTATTCAAACAGGTACTATTCAATTTGCTACTTTAGGAGGTACATCGCCATATATTTATGAATTAACTGGTGCTAATGGCACTCTTACTTCGCTTACTGGACTCTATACAAACTTAGAATCAGGAGCTTATACCTTAACTATTACGGATGTTAATGGTTGCGCAGCTTTGTTTTCGCTTAATTTACCGGGTATAGATGCCGGTCCAGTTACTTCCTTTACTGCTACTCAATCTGGTTCTGACTTGACCTTGTTGGACAGTTCTACAGGAAACCCTAATTCTTGGTCTTGGACTTTTGGTACTTTCGGTACATCCATGGACCAGAATCCTAATTTAAATGTAGCAGGACTGGACGGACCAATTGAAATCTGCTTAACTACTACCAATACTTGTGGGGCTGCAACTAGTTGCCAAACTATAACGATTGAAGCGAGTAATACGACTGGTGGAGATACGACTGGTGGTACAACGACAGGTGGCGATACAACAGGTGGCACGGACAACGGAGGCGACACGTCGGGAGGTACAACTAATGGAGGCAGTGAAGCTTTAGATGCATTAATAGTGGCAGAAGGTCAAAGTTGTGCAGGCGGTGATGGCGCAATTACGGTGACCCCATTTGGTGGACAAGCTCCATACAGCTACGCTTGGAGTTCATCGAATTTGGTTGGTAATATGCCTAGTGGCTTGGGCTCAGGAGGGTACAATGTTACGATAACGGATGCAGCTGGTACAAGTATTGTTCGTACGGCAGTAGTAGATCCATCTCCAGTTGAAAATGGAGATGAGACACCAGCTTTTGAATTCACAATTAATAATACGGATATAAGTTTTACAGATATATCCACGAATATACCTACTTCTTGGGCTTGGACTTTTGGAACCTTAGCCACTTCTGATATGCAGAATCCTGGCTTAAATGCAAGTGGTTTAAGTGGCCCATTTGAAGTTTGTCTGACGACCACTAATGTTTGTGGTACAGGGACGACCTGTCAAACACTTATGCTAGGTGGAAATACAGGCGGAACGACTACTGGTGGCGATACAACAGGTGGCACAACTACTGGAGGGGATACCAATGGTAACACAACAGGCGGAACGACGACAGGTGGCGATACAACAGGTGGCACAACTACCGGAGGGGATACCAATGGTAACACAACAGGCGGAACGACTACTGGTGGCGATACAACAGGTGGCACAACAACAGGAGGAGATACCACCGGTGGTACCACTAATGGAGGTAATCAAGTGTTAGATGCAATAATAGTGGCACAAGGGCATAGTTGTGCAGGTGGTGATGGTGCAATTACCGTTACACCGTCGGGTGGACAAGCCCCCTACAGTTATGCTTGGAGTCTATCAAGTTTGGTGGGTAATATGCCTACAGGTTTAAGCACAGGAGGATACAATGTTACGATAACGGATGCAGTTGGTACAAGCATCGTTCGTACGGCAGTGGTAGATCCATCTCCAGTTGAAAATGGAGACGAGACACCCGTTTTTGAATTCACAATTAATAATACGGATATAAACTTTACAGATGTATCTACGAATATACCTACTTCTTGGGCTTGGACTTTTGGAAACATAGCCACTTCTGCTATGCAGAACCCTAGTTTGAATTCAAGTGGACTAAGTGGACCATTTGAAGTTTGTCTGACGACCAATAATGCTTGTGGTACAGGGACGACTTGTCAAACATTAATGCTTGGAAATGACGGAGGCAATACAACAGGCGGAACGACAACTGGTGGCGATAATACAGGTGGTGGAGACTCCTTAACGCTTTCAATAGTTACACAAAACGTCTCTTGTCTTGGAAGCGACGGTGCCATTACTGTAAGTACAATGGGAGGACAATCTCCTTTTACTTATACTTGGAGTGTAGCCAGTTTGATAGGTGATATGCCTACTGGTTTAGATGCTGGAGGATATACTGTAACGGTGACGGATGCAAATGGTTTAACTGCTATAGGTAGTACTTCAGTTGTGGAAGTCGAAATGGTAAGCTTAGATAGAACTACTTCTCAATTTAATCCAAGTTGTCTAGGCTTGGGTACAGGTAGTTTTGTTTTTGGGGCAACTGGTGGAACTGCGCCTTATTCTTACAATTTAAATGGAGGTATATCAAACACAGGCAGTTATGAAGGTTTATTTATGGGTACGTATTTTTTAACTATTGAAGATGCGAATGGTTGTAGTAGTTCGGACACTGTTATGATTGCAGCCGGAGACGCACAACCAGCTTTTGAATTTACTACCAATGGCACAGATTTATCCTTTACCGATTTATCTACTAATAATCCTATCTCTTGGCTTTGGAGTTTCGGAACTATTGCTACTTCCGATATGCAAAATCCAAGTTTAAATACATCTGGATTAACTGGAGCAATTGAGATTTGTTTAACCACGGTAAATGATTGCGGTACAGGTACCAGTTGCCAGACACTGATGTTAGAAGGAGGCGATACGACAGGTGGTACAGCGAACGGAGGCGACACGACAGGTGGTACAGCGAACGGAGGCGACACGACAGGTGGTACAGCGAACGGAGGCGATACGACAGGTGGTACAACGAACGGAGGAGGGGACGATGATTTACCTGACCCAGTCAGCCTAACGATTGATAATTTAATACGGGTAACATCAGATACCGTACTAGTACCTGTAAGAGCGTCTAAATTTATTGATGTTTTATCTTACCAACATAGTATTCAATTATCCGATACGCTTCAGTCTAAGATAATTGGCGTTCGTGGTTTTAATTTAGAGGGTTTAGCTGCAAGTAATTTCTACCAAGTCAATGATTACAGTCTAACAACTGCATGGTTTGATGCTACTGCGATGGGGCTAACCATACCCGACGGTACTATCTTATATCAACTGCAAGTTGTTAAAAATAATTTGGCATCCGATTGTATAGAAGTAGCTATTAACGAGTCGATAATTCCTATGCAGCTTATTACCTTACAAAACGGGGTAGTGATGGAGGCAGAATTAAATACTAGTAATGGAAATATTTGTGTTAGTGGTGGTGGAAGTTTATTTGGTAACATTGCAACAGAATCAGGACAGGGGGTAGCAGACGTTCAAGTAGCATTAACAAATAATGTTGGACAAGCTATATCTGAAATAGATGGTTTCTACAGTTTTGACACGCTTACTTTAGGATTAGAATTTGACATTGTTCCTAGTAAAACAACCGATATTTTAGAAGAGGTATCTACCTTTGATATTGTATTGATTAACCGACATATTTTAGGAATTACGGACTTAGATTCTCCTTATAAATTAATAGCGGCTGACGTTAATGCTTCTAATTCTATTACGGTATTTGACATTGTGTTAATACAAAGGGCCATTCTTGGTCTAAACTCCGACTTCCCTAATAATACTTCTTGGCGTTTTATTCCTGCTAGCTATGAATTTCCAGATCCAACAGATCCATTTGCTGATCCGTTATTCCCCGAACGTATTTCCCTAGATGGCTTTATAGGTAATTTAACGAACCAAGATTTTATAGCCGTTAAAGTGGCAGATGTGAGTTCTACATTTGTGGGGTCTTTACTAGGAGCGAGTGAAACACGTTCTAATAGTGCATTGGTACTGAATCTCCCCAATCAACATTTTGAACAAGGGGAGCTACTCGATATTCCTATTACTACTTCTAATTTAGCGGAGTTTGAAGGTTTTCAAATGGAACTCAATTTTGATCCTAACATACTAAGCTTAGAAGAATTTATTCCTGCACCAGCACTTGCTTTTGGTACGAATAATTATAGTTATAAATATGTACAAAGAGGTAAAATCTTAATGACTTGGTTGGCGCCAGCTAATACCTCGACAATAGGCAACCAGGTATTTAATATTCGTTTTAAAGCTAGGCGAGCAGGTTCCACAAAGGGCGCAATTTACTTAAGTGAGGAATTCGTACCGTCAGAAGCGTATACGAAAGACTTACAAATAAGTGCTATCAACTTCAATTTTGAAGAAACTGCTATTCCGAATTTTGAAGCGATTACAATTTATCCGAATCCATCAAAGGGTTTGATAGAATTGCAAATTCCTGCTACTAATAGTCAACCAGAAGAAATAACTGTTTTCAATATCACAGGACAACAAATCGTGCAGCGAAAACACTTGGAGGAAGGGGTGAAAAATATCCAATTAGATTTGAGTGGTCAACCAGAAGGTACGTACTTGTTGGTGATAAAAGGCAAGGAAGAAATAGAAATGAGGAGGGTTGTAATTACTAAATAAACTTGATTAAAATTTAAGTTCAAGTTCAAGTGTCAAGTTCAAGTTCAAAACTAGACGTTAACTAGACGTTGTGTTACGTCTGGTTAACGTCTAGTTTTGAAATTGAACTTGACACTTGAACTTGAACTTCCTACTAAAACTTATCTAAGATACGCTTTTTCATTTCTCCAAATTCTTCCGCAGTTATAATACCCGCATCTTTTAATTCAGATAGTTTTTTTAATTTCTCTACTATATCATCTGTTGCTTTAGAGACAGTCGATACAGTTTCTGCTACTTTCTTCGTTTCTGCTACTGCTTTCTCCTCTTCTTCTTTTTCTACCACTTTAATAGTAGATTTCTTCTTGGTCTTAGCGGCAGGTTCTTCTTTTACGGGTTCTGCTATTTTTACTTCGGGTGTTGTAACTTCTTCTTCTACCGAAACTTTAAAGTTGTCCTCATCACTACTAGTAGCAGTCTTTCCTTTATCTTCTGTTTCTGTTTTCCATTTTTTGCTGACCTTCTTGCCCTTTTCAAATTTCTCATTATAATATTTCTTCAAGCGTGCAGGGTCAAAATCTAAAATAGTACCACCCGATTCAAAATGTTTTTTGAATACTTCTCCCAGTGCATAAGTAGAAGCACCATTAAAAGTGGCAATGGCTCCACTAATAGCCGTGCCAATACCCGGTATCAACCGAGCTAGTCCAGAAGCACCTGCTTTGCCAAGGGCTATACTGGTCAAAGAAGAGATAAGGGCTTTGCCTTGTGTTTCTTCAAAAGGTACATCATATACTCGACACATTTGTCGTATCATATCCAACTGTGCAGCACTTACCACCACCATATCTGCGTAAGGCACAAAACTTGCTGCCATCGCCCAAATTACATGGCTACGGATAATCCTATTAGATTGTACTACTGTATTGGTTTTTTTATCTGACCCTTTTTCTGAACTCATGTTATCAGTATTTTTCTTTTTGGACTTTTTAAAAAAGTCATATACTTTTTTGGCATCTTTTAGCATGGTGATCTGTTTTTATTAATGGTGTTTATTGGTTTAGAATGTTTAATTGCTTACTAATCACGCTACTAAACAAATAAACCATTAATGGATGATTTATCTTTTTTAGCGACACTCTAAATAAACATTCTAAACTTCTAAACAAATAAACAATAATAAGGGATTATGAAATAGGTTTACTTATACCCTTTATTTCTATAGAAACGATAGAATTAGCGGTTTAGTTATTCAAAGCTATAAGAAAAGAAAGGACTATTCAAGATTTATCGACTATTTGGGATGAAATATGGACGGCTGCCCTTGGAATTGGGATAATTGATTGAAAAAAGGTCAGCAGTCAGACCGTTTAAAAAGAGGTCAGAAGTCAGACCGAAAAATTTATTTTTCGGTCTGACTTCTGACCTCTTTTTAGTTAAGCTGCTTCCGAATCTCCGCATATCGTTCCTTTGTAATTGGGTAAGCGGAAATAAAGAAAGTCCCTAGTATATAAATAAAGAAAGTAAGCGGTCCACCAACTAAACCTAATCCGTAAATTGCCTCAGCAGGAACATCTGCTACTGTGGTTTGTTTGGGAAACGCAATCCAATTCAATAAAATACCAGCTAGTAAATACCCTAGACCTACGGAACATTTATAGGCAAAAGAAAGCGCAGAAAAGAATAAACCTTCTTGTCGTGCGCCGCTATGTACCTCATATTCATCTACTACATCAGCCATCATAGAACTAGCTAAACTTAGCCCAACGAATATAAATAAGTAAGCTACGAACATTGCCAGGATATATACAGGCAATAATAAGGGCGCACCATTTTCAGGAAACCAACCAAGCAATCTTAAATTAAAAGGGAGACTAAAAAATATAGAAAATAACACGGTACTGATCATAACTGCCCCTTTTTTGTCAAATCGTTTGCCTAGATAAGGGGCAACAACTATAGCTAATGCACCTCCCATAAAGGAGCCAAGAGGTAAGGCAGCTAATTCTTTTTCTGATAAGCCAAAGAAATAAGTAGTATAATAAGTGGTGAAAATAGTTCCAATACCTATTGCTATATATATCCACATGATGTAAGCAATTAAACTTCTAAAAGAGTTCAATTTTAAAGCTAATCGAACCTCTCGAATAAAAGGCCAGAAAGAAAGTCTTTTTGTATTTGGCAAGTTTTTAGGCAGATTAGGAATGATGTCTTTAGTGCCCCAAGTACTTAGCAGAATAAAGAAAATAATTAAAATACCTGATAGAAAGGCAAACTTAGGGTAAGCAGCTTTATTAAATAAGCCGTTCGTCATGCCTTCGGTGGGAATGAAAAAGGTCAATAAACCAAAGGCTATTAATAAAGGCGGTACGATAGCAGCAAAAGTAACTCTATAGCTCGTTACGGAAGTTCGTTCCTCAAAATCTTCCGTTAATTCTGCCCCTAAGGACATACCGGGTATTATATGTAGTGTCATCGATAAACGCACTAATATAGTAAAGATAGTTAACCACCAAAACAAACCTGTTTGACCAAGGCCATCGGGCGGCAAAAAGAGTAACCAGATAAATAAGCCGAAGGGTAGGGCAGAAGCGAACATAAAAGGGTGTCGGCGACCCCATTTTTTAGATGTCCAGTTATCAGAAATAACCCCAATAATTGGGTCAGAGATAGCATCCACTGCTAAAGCAATTAAAGTAGAAATACCTGTTAAAGTAGCATCTAAACCTAGAATTTGACTAAAATAAAAGAAAAGGAAGAGTTGGAATAATCCATCTTTGATACCCTGAGCGGCAAAGCCCAAACCGTAGAGTGTCTTGATTCTTTTGGTTAATTTCGTCATGTTTTGTTACACACTCATTTTAATCTCAATATCAACTTCAACTTCAAACGGGGACGCTATTAGAGCGTTTGGGTCAACGTCTAAGTTTGAAGTTGAAATTGAGATTGATTTGAAGTTAAACTAATGGGTAGTGATGTAAATGTAAGGCTAAATGTAAGGGATACACTTTGAAAGTATCCCCTACATTCGACTTCAGTTGAGCATTACATTTATAGCACTACCAATATTTTTTCATCGTTACTTAAAGGGTTTTCTTAGTCATCCGAAACTTTAGTTCCTAATCAGTAATATTCTGCGCAAATGTGGCAGAATATGTTCAAGCACAGAATTAATAGTTAAGTTCTTGAACCAAAAAAAGTTCTTTGACTTTCAGGGCTGCTTTTATGACTTTATGACCTAATGTAGTCAGGTAATATCGATAAGTTTTATTCACCTTTTTGATTAAGCCTTTGACAGATAACCTTTTGACAATTCTAGAAACTTGACTAGATGATTTATCCGTTAATTCTTTACGAAGGTCTTTATTTTTAAAACCATGAATCAAGAAGTCTCCTTTGGCTATCAGTTTCAATAATTGTTCATCCTCTTTATCAAAAAAGTTAAAACCTTTGTAAGAACGGTTATTAACTATAACGGGTTTACAGATTTTATTAAGTCTTTTTTTCCCTGCAATAGGTGCATCAAAGCCTGCAATATACTTTAGATACCTATTGTTGCATCCACCCATAATGGGAACAAGTGCTTTAAGAGAAAAAATAGATTTTTTGACGGGGGCGATCTTAGAAGATTTGCTGCCATCCCGATGTGCTACGCTTCGGTAGAGATAGAAATTATTGGTATTATTCGTAGTTGTTTCTATTCTTAATACCTGACTAAATTTGTCATATATTTTTACAGAGGTGCTACCCATCCGATGTTTAATTCTTCTCATTTCTTCTCGGAGTACATGCTTATAAGAAGTATCTAAGGGCATATCATTTTTTCCATGTACGCCTTTTTTACCTAAGAAACGAGCTACATCATTGGGTGTGACTGTATGCATTACACTTTTAAGTATGTTATCATATATAGGGGCAAGTGTCTTTTTATCGTTAAAAACTATATCCGTGGCATATTCTAACTGCATTAGTGTCCAATGATAACCTGTAGAGGTAATTTCTTTGTAAACTGGACAATATAAATCGGCTAACTGGTCTAATTTATTTTGTAATTGTTTAGCATCCAAACTATCAGCTATAGCTTGGGCTTTGGTGAAATCTTCGATATAAGTGAAGGCATTGTCTTTAAGTTCATACTTTATTTGAGCCTTATCCAGTTGTATAGCCAACCAGTTATGGGCGTTGAAATAGAATTGAAGCTGAAACGGACACCATGTTGGAACTCGTAAATAACATAAGCCATAAGTAGCATCAAGAAAATAGAAATAGAAATGGGTACATCTACCTCCTGTTCGTTTTAGATAAGTTCGACCAGTTGATTTATCTGTGGTAGAAACATAATTCGGGCAACTTTCTGTAGCCGAAAGGATACAGACTAAACCACTTTTTATACCTCGTTGTTCTATTTGCTTTTTTACCAAATCTTCTTTTCTTACTTGTTTAGCATTGCGGATGTATTCTATCTCTATTCCTGCTGTTTTTGCTATTTGTTTGGCATTTTTATATACCTCATTCCTTAATGGGTTTGTAAATTGAGTAATATCATTCAACAAATAATTCTTACGGTATAATAAATTGGTCATTGCACCTGCATGACTAGCATTTGGCAATGTGCCTTTTATTACTACTCGGTCATAGCAGCTTAATACGCCCTGAATTTTGTCTTGATATTTTTTTACGAACTCATTTTTCATAGAGCTAATTTATAACTTTTTTACCTTTTATGGTACTGGCTACGCCAGATTAGGAACGGGAAATAAATAAACGCTAAGATTTAGGCTAGTCTATTTTGTTCTTAGTTTTTTTCTTAAAAGCAGGAGTTATGTTGATATAATGACTGTTTTTAAGGAGAAAAATAAGGACAAAAGAGGCAGCCTAAAATTAGCGGTTATTTATTTCCCGTTCCTTAGATAGCAAGTTTGTTCTTAAAGTATAGCTTATACTATTAAATTTAGTACGATTTTATCTCTATTCTCGCTTCTCTGCTCTCTATTCTGAATAGTTAAAAGACAAGTTTGTCCAAAAACGGTCAACTAATGGTATAAAATTGTCGTTTATAAGGAAAGAAGTACAACAAGTTCAATTTTTTCTTCTATTTATGGAAAACTGGCACAAAATTTCTACCTTTTTTTAAGATAGTTAGTTCCACTTTAATACTTTTTAAGCAAGATCTAAATCTGACTCAAAAACTTAATAAGAGTTTATCAATAAAATAGTATGATTTTTTTTATATTTGCAGTGTCCATCTACTCCCCCCCTAAACTATGAAAGATCTACATCATCTATTTTGCATCGCAGATAGCGCCCAAAACAGTTATTAAAGTATTATAAGTATATTTTTTTCCTAAATTCCGAACAAGTATAATTATTGCTAATTAGTAATAAAGAAAACTGCTATCAAACTATATCGTACTAAGTACGGATGAAATTTTATAGCAACAGATTAATTTAAGATTTAACGCATCTTATATACCATGATAATGGAAAAAAAAACTACTTTAGTTCTGGGAATTACCTTCCTTTCGTATTTATTATTTGCGCAAACTGAAATCAGGACCTATGATGGTTCTAATAATAATTTATTTCAATCTCAATGGGGAGCCACGCATACCCAATTGCGTCGTATGGCTAAACCTGACTATGCAGATAAAATAGCAGCCCCTGGTGGGGTTAATCGACCCAATCCTCGTAAGATCAGTAATTCTTTGTTTTCCCAAACAGATGCTTCTGGCACACCTTTACTTATTAACGATAGATTAAATTTAAGTGATTATACTTGGGTTTTTGGTCAGTTTATAGATCACGATATTACCTTATCTGAAGATAGTGATGAATTGGCAATGATTCCTGTTGATTTTCCTGATCCACATTTTAATCCTGGAGGTGCTATACCAAATGTGTTTATTCCCATGAAGCGTAATAAAGTAATGGAAGGAACAGGAACAGATGTCAATAACCCAAGACAACATTTTAATGAAATTACCGCTTGGATTGATGGTTCTGCGGTCTATGGTTCTGATGCGTTTCGTGCCAATTGGTTGCGTTCTTTTCAAGGAGGGCGATTAAAAGTCTCTACTGGAAACATGCTGCCTTATAATACAATATCTGGAGAATTTGACGATGAGGTAGATATAGATGCGCCTTTTATGGCAGATGGTGTAGGTTTTGCAACCAGATTATTTGTGGGAGGAGATATTAGAGCCAATGAAAATGCTTTACTAACTTCTTTTCATACTATCTTTGTAAGAGAACATAATAGAGTTTGTGCAGATTTAGAAATACAACATTCTGATTGGTCAGATGAACAATTATACCAACATGCTAGAAAAATAGTAGGTGGATTTATTCAAGCCATTACTTATGAAGAATGGTTACCGACTATGGGTGTACAGCTTCCAGCTTACACCAGATATGATGAAACCATTGACCCATCTATCTCTAATGTATTTTCTGCTGCTGCCTTTCGAATGGGACATACGCTATTGAACAGCAACCTTAATATGGTAGATGCCGATGGAATCCCATATCCAGAGGGACCTTTAGCTCTAAGAAATGCTTTTTTTAATCCTGCAGTTGTTGCGAAAGAAGGCGTAGAACCTTTTCTAAAAGGAATGGGTATTCAAATCCAACAAAATATGGATGCGAAGGTAGTAGATGATGTAAGAAATTTTCTATTTGGTCCTCCCGGTGCAGGGGGCTTAGACTTAGCAGCTATTAATATCAACAGAGGTAGAGAAAGAGGTTTACCTGATTTCAATACGATTCGGGATGCTTTTGGATTGGAACAATATGATAACTTTTTCGATATTATTTTTGATGATGAAGTAGTAGGGCATTTAGAAGAAATGTATGGAAATATTGATAATATAGACCCTTGGGTTGGTATGTTAGCAGAAGCACACATGGATAATTCCTTATTTGGAGAAACAGTGCTGACAATTATGCACCAACAATTTCTGGCATTAAGAGATGGTGATCGTTTTTATTATGAAAATGATGCTGACCTTTCAGCGGAAGAAAAAGCAATGATAAAAAATACGACTTTCTCAGATATTATCATGCGAAATACAGCTATTCAGCTAATGCAGGGCAATGTATTCCAAGCAACAGAACACCGTTCTATCTGTGGCTATTATGGGGAAGATGCTATTTTGTGGGGAGATGTAACAAGTACGTCTAATGCAAGAGTTGCTAATATCAATGTTAACTTAACAACCGAAAATAATGCGCCTATCATGAGTAGCCTTGTAGATGGTGCTTTTTCCTTAGCTGGCGTGCCTACTTGCGAAGATATAACGATTACCTTATCTAAAGATGACAGCTTTCAAACAGGCGTATCTACTTTAGATATGATTATGGTACTTAAACATATTGTTGGTATAGAAAGTTTTGATTCTCCTTATCTTCACATTATCGCAGATGTCAATAAATCTAATTCTGTGACGACAGCAGATATTGTAGCCATTAGAAAGGTTATTTTGGGAATAGAAGACAGCTTTCCCAATAATACTGCTTGGAGATTTGTAGATGCTAGTTATAATTTCTTAAATCCGAATAATCCATTAGCAGAAAATTTCCCTGAATCTACAGTGGTCAATTTATCTCAAGATGCAAGTCAAGACTTTATTGCCCTGAAAATAGGAGATTTAAATGATTCTGCTAGTCGAGTAAGTGGTTTCGCTGATAATACGCCAAGAAGCAAAAACGCTTTACTATTTGAAACACAAGATATGGAACTGGTAGCTGGCAATACCTATACCATTCCTTTTCAAGCAAAGGGAAATGGAAACATTGCAGGATACCAATTCACCTTAAAATATAGTCATTCCTTGCTTGAATTTATTAATATAAATTCACTGCAACTCGCTTCGCAGAATGTAAGCACAACACAAAATGGAGTGTTAACTGCAACTTACTACGGCTCGCAGCACATTCAAGCTAAAGACTTGTCTTTTGAGCTAACATTCACTGCAAATCAAAACGCTCTTTTGAGCGATGTACTGAGTATTCAAGCTAATCCGACGCCTTCAGAAGCTTATAATGAGCATTTGGAAGTAATGGATCTTGATATTCAGTTCACTACAAATCCTATTATGTTACAGGTAGGGCAAAACCAACCGAACCCTTTCTCTGAAAGGACGACGATTGGATTTAACATGCCTGTAGCGGGATTTGTTGATTTAACAATTACTGATCTTACTGGAAGACAAATCCTTGTCACTCGACAAGACTATCCAGTAGGACATCATCAAATAAAAATTAATCGAGCTGATTTAAATGCAACTGGTGTTTTATACTATCAGTTGACAACAGACTTTGGTCAAGTGACTAAGAAAATGCTTGTCTTGGATTAGGTTGTTTATTTGTTTAAGCTGTTTATTTGTTTATTTGTCACAATACATTCGTTATTTTGCGTCGGATAAACAAATAAACAGCCTAAACAAATAAACAATTTATCATGTATCTTTTCCAATCTTCCCGACTCGGTTTTAGAACTTGGACCGAATCCGATCTCCTGCCTTTAGCTGCCCTAAATAATGACCCTGCCGTCATGGAGTTTTTTCCTAAGCTGCAAACCCTTGCAGAAACACAAGCTTTTATTGATAGAACGCAAAAACACTATGCAGCGCATGGCTATGCTTGGTATGCCGTAGAGATTCTGGAAAATAAAGAGTTTATCGGCTTTATTGGGCTTGTCCAAACGACCTTTGAAGCTAGTTTCACGCCTTGTGCAGAAATAGGTTGGCGGCTGAAAAAAGCGGCTTGGGGAAAAGGATATGCTACGGAAGGCGCAACTCAATGTCTAGCCTATGGCTTTCAAACCTTGCAACTTCCAGCCATTTATTCATTTACTGCTACGGTCAATCTACGTTCTGAACGGGTCATGCAAAAGATAGGCATGACGAAGGTAGGAGAATTTGACCATCCGAAGTTAGAGAAAGGAAATTGGTTAGAAAGGCATGTGTTGTATAGAATTGCACCTAAACTTTAATTATAGATTTTCTTATTTAAGTTTCAGCCCTTAATTTTAACTAAAAATTCTTATAATTAAGTTTGAAGCTCTAACTTTAATTATAAATATCTATAATTAAAGTTTAGCCTTTAATTTTAATTATAAAAATTTATAATTAAGTTTGGAGCTCTAAACTTAATTATAAATGCTAGAACCTATAAAAATCACGTCCTTCAAAGCGGGTAGTTGGATTAAACAAAGCGGATATAAATCTTTCCTACCGACTAAAATCAATCGCCAATGGTTAATTGACCAACCAGATTGATAAATCGCTTCCTACAGCTAATAGCCTCATTAAAGACTTTATTGTATTTGGTATTTTAAAAGAAAAGACGGGCTATCAACGAAATCGAGTTTTTAGTTTTAGGGAGTATATTGGGTTGTTTGAAAAGCAGCGGTAGGGAAACTTAAATCATGGTGATAGGCTGTTCAGAATTACGGAGATATAGGATTTTTTTACCTCGTATTTTGTTGGTTTGAAAAATCATACATCATATATCTTACATCATAAATCATATATCCACTCTAGTTGCGTCCCTTATGGATTTATGATGTAAGATATATGATGTATGATGTATGATCTATTTCACAACTTCTCCTTCAAATATTTCCCCGTATAAGACCCCTTCACCTTCACCAATTTCTCCGGTGTACCTTGAAAAACCAGATGACCACCATCCTTCCCTCCCTCAGGGCCCAAATCAATAATCCAATCCGCCGATTTAATCACTTCCATATTATGCTCCACGACAAGTACCGTATGACCAATTTCCACCAAAGCATTTAAGGCATCTAGTAGTTTACGAATATCGTGAAAGTGTAAACCCGTTGTTGGTTCGTCAAATATAAAAAAGATATGATCCTTTATTTTTTGCTTACCTAAAAAAGAAGCCAATTTCACCCGCTGTGCTTCCCCACCAGAAAGCGTACTAGAAGACTGCCCTAATTTCACATAGCCTAAACCAACATCAAACAGCGGCTGCATTTTCGTAATAATGCTTTTTTGATCTGCAAAAAATTCTAGGGCTTCCTCTATACTTAATTCAAGAATTTCAAAGATATTTTTTCCGTTGTATTGCACTTCCAAAACTTCTCGTTGGAATTTTTTTCCTTTACAATCCTCACACTCCAAACGAACATCCGCCAAAAACTGCATTTCTACCACCTGTTCCCCTTCGCCTTTGCAAGTTTCGCAACGCCCCCCTTCTACATTAAAAGAAAAATGACCGGGTTTGTAGCCTCTAATTGCAGATGCTTGCTGCTTACTCATCAGTTTCCGAATATCATCATAAGCTTTTACATAAGTAATTGGATTGGAACGAGAAGAGCGACCGATTGGACTCTGCGTTATCATCTCCACCTGTTGGATAGCTTGCAAGTCACCTTCCAAAGACTTATGCTGACCGGGGGCAGTTGGATGGGGTAAATCTAAATGTTTTTTTAGGGCAGGATAGAGAATTTGTTTTACTAAAGTCGTTTTTCCAGAACCCGAAACACCTGTTACAACGCTTAAAGCATTTAGCGGTATTTCTACGCTTACATTTTTTAAATTATGTTGTCTAGCCCCTTTTAGGTGGAGCTTATTATATATTTTTCTGCGGCTAATTGGGGTAGGAATTTGCATCCGTTCACTCATGTATTGAGCAGTTAGACTCGTAGCAGCTTCATCATAAATTTGTTCGTAAGGCCCTGCAAATACCACCTCGCCACCATGTATGCCCGCATGAGGGCCCATGTCTATTAAATAATCCGCATTTTTTATTAAATCTTCCTCATGTTCTACCACAATGACTGTATTCCCCAAATCTCGTAAATCTTTTAAAACCCCTACTAAACGATTGGTATCTCTAGGATGCAAACCCACACTAGGCTCATCCAAAATATACATAGAACTGGTTAAATTACTACCCAGGGTACGAGTTAAATTGATACGTTGCGTTTCTCCTCCACTAAGGGTCGCAGAGAGTCGGTCTAAAGTTAAATAAGTCAGCCCAACATTCACCATGAACTCTAGGCGATTGGTTATTTCTAAGATTAATCGCTTGGCGATGGTGCTATCCGATTCATTTAAGTCCAAATCTGCAAAAAAGACCAATAATTCATCTATTGGAATATTGACCAATTCGGTTATATTTTTGCCACCAATTTTCACATACGTTGCTTCTTTTCTTAAACGACTACCCTCGCATACGTGGCAATCCGTTTTTCCTCTATACCGAGCCAACATCACTCGATTCTGGATTTTGTATAATTTCTCTTCTAGCTCGGCAAAGAAGTCATTAATTCCTCTAAAATGTTTATTGCCTGTCCACAATAAACGTTGCTGTTTTTTGGTCAAATCTTCATAAGCCGTATGTACTGGAAAATCAAAATGATGGGCATTGTTGACTAAACGATCTTTCCATTTACCCAATTTTTCGCCTTTCCAGCAAGCAACCGCCCCCTCATACACAGACTTAGAAGGAATAGGAATAACCTTATGTACATCCACGCCAATTACTTTTCCATAGCCTTCACATTTGGGACAAGCACCGAAAGGATTGTTATAATTAAATAAATGGGGAGTCGGATCGACAAAACGAATACCATCTAGCTCAAAACGATTATTAAACGCTTGTTCTTCTTTACCTATAATTTCGATAATTGCTTCGCCTTCGCTTTCATAAAATGCCGTTTGAATGGAATCGCCTATTCGTTTATTATTTTCTTCATCTTCTTTTTTGACCACAAAACGATCAATTAATAAACGAATGTCTGCGTCTTTATAAGTGTCTACTCGCTTCTTTAAATCCAATAGCTCGCCTTCTAATACTTCTTCTATTCTTTCTAATTTTTTATTGACAAAAATCCTTGTATAACCTTTTTGTAAAAGCAAGTTTAATTCTTGTTCCAAGAGACGATCGCCATATTTTTGTTGAAGCGGAATATATAACTGTACCTTATCACCCTCCTCAAAACTCAAGATATAATCCGTTACATCCGAAACTTGGTGTCGCCTAACGATTTCGCCAGAAACAGGAGAATAGGTCTTCCCTACCCTAGCGAATAACAAACGCATATAGTCGTACACCTCCGTCAAAGAACCTACGGTAGAACGCGCATTTCTCGTACTCACTTTTTGCTCTATCGCTATCGCTGGACAAACGCCTTTTATATAATCTACATCGGGTTTTTTCATCCGCATCAAGAACTGACGGGCATAAGAGGAGAGGCTTTCTACATAGCGACGCTGCCCTTCTGCATACAGCGTATCCATCGTAATAGAAGATTTTCCCGAACCAGATACGCCCGTAATCACAACGAATTGGTTCTTAGGAATCTTCAGGTCCACATTTTTTAAATTGTTCGCCCTCGCCCCTTTAATGTAGATTTCTTGGTTCATAGTTTTTTTTTAGAAGTCAGAAGTCAGACCGAAAAATAAATTTTTCTGTCAGAAGTCAGACTTGGGACGTGTTCCATGATGCAAATTAGACGTGTGTTGCCTACGTCCCAGAACACGTCATAAATCTCACTTCTGACAGAAAAATTAATTTTTCGATCTGACTTCTTTTTTGAACACGTCATACATCTCACTTCTGACAGAAAAATATAATTTTTCGATCTGACTTCTGACTTCTTTTTTGAACACGTCATAAATCTCACTTCTGACAGAAAAATTTATTTTTCGGTCTGACATCTGACCTCTTTTTAAACGTCATAAGAGATTTCCACCTCTGCTGTTTTAGGATGCGCTTGGCAAGTTAAAATAAAACCATCCGCTACTTCTTCATCATCTAAAGCATAGCAAGCGTCCATTTCTACCTCTCCTTTTATTACTTTCGCCATGCAAGTCGAACAAGCACCCGATGTACAAGAATAAGGAGGATCAAAATTATTATCTAGTAAAGTATCCAGCAAATTTTTTCCCGATGGTATCGCTACAACGATCTCTTTTCCTTCCAAAGTTGCTTTCAAAGTAGCACCTCCTGCGACCGTAGCTGCTGCACCTGCACCTGCAGGTTTCTTTGCCTCGTCAGGGGTCGTGAAATATTCTCGGTGAATTTGTTTATTGTCTACCCCTTGTGTTTCCAAAGCAGTTTCTACTCCTTTAATAAAGCCACTTGGACCACAAATCATATATTCTGTAGCTTTGGTTCGAGGTGGATTTTCAGCTAACAATTTCTTGACCTTTGCGGCATCAATTCGACCCGTTTTTCCTAACCAAGTCGGTTTCGCTTTTTTGAAAAAGCCAGTCAACCCACTTTGTTTCGTTTTTTTAGGTTGGCTCAGTACATGTTCTACAATCAATTGGTCCGCATACTTTTTTTCCAATTGCGCCAATTGGTCTTTAAAAATGATACTTTCCTCCGTCCGATTGCTATAAAATAAGAAAACGGTACTCTGCGGTTCTTGCTCTAAAGTCGTTTTAATAATAGAGAATAAAGGCGTAATACCACTGCCTGCACCAAATAAATAGTAGGTTTTTCTATTTTCCTCTTTTAAGGGTACATAAAACTTACCCTCCGGTGGCATCACTTCTACCTTATCACCCACTTTTAGTTTATCATTCATATAATTGGAAACCAAGCCTTTCTCTACTCGTTTTACAGAGACCGTCAAATCTTCCTCTAAAGGACTACTACTCATAGAATAAGCCCGTCTTGCTTCCGTTCCGTTTATATTAAACTTAAGGGTTAAATATTGCCCCTGTATATATTTAAAAGTATCTTTTAATCCTGCTGGTACGCTAAAAGAAACAGATACCGCATCTGCTGTTTCCTGTTGTACTTTACTTACTGTAAGCGTTTGAAATGATTTAGTACTCATTTTGTATTTTAAATTTCCGATTGAGGTATTAGGTTATTGGCATATCGGCTTAATACGTTATCTCTACAGCCCAATACCCATATCCATTTTCAAAAACAATGGCTAGAGATTTAAGTTCTCGATAAGACCGCAAAAATAAAAAATAAAAAGGAAGGATGGATGGGGATAGGAAACTAGCTATATAGAATTTCCTCATCCCTTACATTTCAATAAATATTTGAAACTTGTCTTAACAATTCTATGTTATTATTCTAATTTAGGTACATTTAGACCAAATTTTGACCAATCAACCCAATATCACATAATATTTCACCATGATATCTAAAGAAGATTTAAGTAGATTACTATTGGCTATGGAAGCTGATAGGGTTGAAAAAACTATTTCTAAGACGGATAAAAATAAATTTGGAAAATTTTCCAAATATAAACGATTATCGAAATCCAACTTTGGCTGAAGCAGCAAAGAATTTAGGGTATATTAATAGTTTTAATGTTGGCATCAAAAGAGCTATAGCTTCCTTAAAAAAAAGTGGAAATCCTGACCCTGAATTTAAAATAAATCAAGTTAATAACTTTGGTGTAATAATTTATAAATGAAAACTATCGTATTCTTTAATAATATAGGAGGAATAGGTAAAACAACACTAGTTTACCATTTTTCATATATGCTTGCTGAATTAGGGTACAGAGCACTAGCTGTAGATTTAGATCCGCAAGCTAATTTATCTTCAATTTTTATTAATGATGAAAGGCTTCAAGAGATTTATGAAAATGACCAATCAAGACCTACCATTCTCGAAAGTATTAAGCCTTTAAACAGAGGTATTAGTGATATTAAAAATGTGCATATTGAAGAGATTAGTGACAATATTGGATTGATAGCTGGAGACTTAGAGTTATCTTTATTTGAAGACAAACTTAGTAGTAGTTGGGGAAATTGTTTAAATCGAGATGAAGCAGCGTTTAGAATTGTTTCTTCTTTTTATAGAGTTATAAAAGAAGCGAATAAACGATTTAAAGCTGATTTTAATATTATTGATATTGGACCTAATTTCGGTGCTATTAACAGAGCTACTCTTATTGCTGCTGACTATGTAATTGTGCCAATGGCTGCGGATTTATTTTCACTTCAAGGACTCAAGAATTTAGGTAATAGATTGGACAATTGGCATTCCGAATGGAGTGATCGAGCAAGCAGAAATCCTGAGCCGTCATTACCTTTACCTGCTTCACAGATGAAACCATTAGGATATATCGTAATGCAACATGGAATTAAAGAAAAAAGACCTGTTAAATCTTATTTAAAGTGGGCAAATCGAATTCCTCAAATTTTTCATGAATTTGTTCTGAAAGACAACGTGGCAGTCTTCCAAGAAAAAAGAGTAGAAGAGGATGATTATTGTATTGCTTTACTCAAACACTATCATAGCTTAATTCCTATGGCAATGGAAGCGCGAAAGCCAATTTTCCTTTTAAAACCAGCTGACGGCGCAATTGGTGCTCATTTTGATGCTGTTAAAAGGGCGTATACTGACTTCGAAACGCTTACAAAGAAAATAGTGAATTTAATTAATTCAAACAATAAGTACTAGGACAAATAACCTCTATTTTTTGACCAATACTTAAAGGTCAGTAACTCCCATTGACAGAAATTTCTAAAAGATCAAATGAGTTGACGATGGATAGCTTGTTTGATAAATTATAAAATAAAAGTTTGAAAGAACCCTCTTTAACAATCACCTCTCTTTCGTTTTAACATAAATCAACTTAAAACGACCTCGTTGGTTTTCTCGGCGTTCAATTTCAAATTTACCGATAGATTTAATGAGGGGTGTTAATTTTAAAAACCCATAGTTTCTAGCATCAAAATTCGGTTGCTTCTTTTGAATCAAACCACCCACATCGCCTAAGAAAGCCCATCCATCCTCATCTGCGCAATCGGAAATCGTGTTAGTAATTAAACGGACTACTTTAGGTGTAATTTTTTCAACCGTACTTCTCTTTGTTTTTCGCTTAACTCGTGTTTTCGTTTTAGTGGTAGCGCTACCATTCACAGCAACAACTTCTTCTTCTTCCTCCTCTTGGGCTTTAAGAATTTCTATATAAATAAATTTATCACAAGAAACAATAAACGGTTTTGGTGTTTTTTTCTCTCCCATGCCATATACATCCTTTCCTGCCTCTCGAAGTCGAGTCGCCAATCGTGTAAAATCACTATCACTGGAAACGATGCAAAAACCCGTTACCTTTCCCGAATATAAAATATCCATTGCATCAATAATCATCGCAGAATCCGTTGCGTTCTTGCCAACGGTATATCCATATTGTTGGATAGGGGTAATCGCATTTTCTAATAATACTTTCTTCCACTTATTGAGTTTGGGATTGGTCCAATCTCCATATATCCTCTTGATAGTAATCTTACCATATTTGGCAATTTCTTCCATCATTTCTTTCACATAGGCAGAAGGAATATTATCTCCATCTATTAATACTGCTATTTTTGTATCTTTTTCCATATTATATTTGATTATTGGTTGATTATTAAGGAAGTAAGAGGGATATTTTTGAATCCTTTTTTATCTAAAATAGTGGGTAAAAAGTATATTTAGCAGAAATCCTTCTTTAGAGGGAGTAAATTTGATTTGTTTTTTTGCAAAAAAACAAATCAAATTTACTGAAAATCTATCTAATTTACTATTTACCTAATACCAAAAATTGGCAAAAAATAATGTTCAAAAATTTCTCTTAACATCCCCAATAATCAACTAATTTTCTCTCAACAGTTTTCTTACCGTTGAACGAAATAAGCCATTAAATATCGCTCCTCGATGTCCCACTCCTTCTAATTTCACTAGATTAATACGGCTAGAATTAATCTTTGCTAGTTGAACAGAAGAATCAAAAGGAATTAATTCGTCGCTTGTTCCGTGAAACAAAGTTACGGGGCAACGAACTGCTTCCAAGTGTTCTTTGTTGTTTAAAGGATATTTTACCAAAAAGTTTGGTAAAAACATTGTGTATCTTTCTTTTAAATCTATAAAGCTAATATAAGGGGCTACCAAAAAGAGGCGTTTAGGATTATTATTAGCCGCCAACCAAGAGGCCATCCCACTACCCAAAGAATAGCCTGCAATCACGATTTGGTTTTCCCTATATTTTTCTTTTAAAAAATCATAGACTTTTTGTACGTCCTCATATAATTGCGCCTCAGACTGAATTTCGCCATCACTTTTACCATAGCCTCTATAATCTGGCATAAAAATATCATATTGATTCCCTGCCATCGTTTGTGCTTGGCGCAAACAACGCCTATTACTGCCCCTATTTCCATGCAGATACAGGATAACGCCTTTGGAATTAGACTCTTTTAGCCACAAACAATTTAGAGAAATCGCTGGGGCAACGGGTATTTCTATTTCCTCTCCTGCCCTAAAAGTATAACTTTCTGAGAGCTTTTGTGGTGTAAAGAAAATTTTATCTTGACTGATATATAGCCCAATACATATTAAAAAATAGATTACTAATAAGAAGATCCCTAGGTTTTTTATTATTTTCACGCTTGAATTTGTTTTAAAAGAAGTCAGAAGTCAGACCGAAAAATATATTTTTCTGTCAGAAGTGAGATGTATGATGTGTTCTTAGACGTACCGCTAGCGTAATTAAACGTTTTTTTGAAACACAAAAGGAACAAAAGAAACAAAAGGGTTTTCACAAAAGTTTTTTATTTTTTGAAGCATACCTGTAAAACGTAAAACATACAGCAACCTTTTGTGAAAACCCTTTTGTTTCTTTTGTTCCTTTTGTGTTTCAAAAAAACATCTAGTTACGCTATCAATACATCTAGGAATACGTCATAAATCTCACTTCTGACAGTCAATGTAATTGACGGTCTGACATCTGACTTCTTTTTACAAGTATCCTTGCGCTTGTAAATGAAACAACTCTGCATATTTGCCATCTTGCGCAATCAATTCCTCGTGGCTACCTAATTCCTTTTTTTGACCATTTTCCAAAAACAAAATGCGATCCGCCATTCGGACAGTAGAAAAACGATGAGAAATTAAAACCGCCATCTTGCCTTCAATTAACTCTGAAAAACGAAGAAAGACCTCATGTTCTGCCCGAGCATCTAAAGCGGCTGTTGGTTCATCCAAAATGAGCAATTGAGCATCCCTCATATAAGCCCTCGCTAAAGCCACTTTTTGCCATTGTCCACCAGATAAATCTACTCCATCAGCAAAACGCTTTCCTAAAAATTGTTGGTATTTTTCGGGTAATTCCTCCACTACCGTATCTGCTAAACTTTTTTGTGCGGCGGCTTGTATAGCGGGGAGTTCCCCTACATTCACAATATTCCCGATGGCAATATTCTCAGAAGCTTTCATCTGAAAACGAACAAAATCTTGGAATATAATACCTATTTCTTTTCTTAAATGCTGTAAATCATATTCTTTTAAATCTATTCCATCTAATAAAATACGACCTTCTGTTGGTTCATATAAGCGGGCTAATAATTTAACTAAGGTGGTTTTACCTGCGCCATTTTCCCCCACCAAAGCTAATTTCTCTCCTCTCGCCAAATGGAAATGAAGATTTTTTACGGCCCATCTTTCACTATTGGGATATTTGAAACCTACATTTTCAAAAGTAAAGCCTTTTTGTATTGGCTGAGGAATTTGCTTTGCCTGAGGATTATAAACGATAGACGGTTGAATATTGAAGAAATCAAATAAGTCTTGTAGATATAAGGCACCTTCTGCAATTTTAGAAAAGCGATTCATAATTGATTGCAGCATGTTTTGCATACGCTGAAAAGAACCAGATAGGAAAGTGAGCATTCCTACGGTAATGAGGCCACCCACTGTTTGAAGGAGTATATAGACAAAAGCACCATAATAGGCTAAAGTCCCTATTGCCGAAAGTACACTACCCCAAGCCGCCCGCTTCACCGTAATCGATCGATTGGCCAAATAATAATTATCTGAAATGGTTTTAAAGCGTTCGGCTAAAAAATCTTCTAAACCAAAAATCTTCACTTCCTTAGCCGTAACGTCACTTGCACCAATGTAGCGCAAATAATCCAGTTCTCGGCGCTGTGGTGTCCAGCTTTGGGTCAAAGAATAACTGCGTTGGTTAAAATGAGATTCGCCTAAAAAGGAAGGCAAAACAGCAATAAGTAAGAGTAAAATCAGCCAAGGATTAAAAGCTATTAAACCAACTGCTAAAAATCCAATTGTTACCATATCTTGCACTTGTGATAGGACTTGACTCATTAGGACCGTCCGACTATTGGTTTGTCGCCTAGCTCGTTCTAATTTATCGTAGAAGTTCGCATCTTCAAATTGATACAAGTCTAAAGAGGCGGCATGTTGTATCAAGCGAACAGACGTCGCATTAGAAAATAAATCTCCCAATAAACTGTCCATTAAAGTAATAGCTCGATTCAATAAACTGGAAAAAATAACTAAACCCAATTCTATGGCAACGAGTATCCATAAATAATCCAGGTCTTTATCTACCGCATCTATTAGTCGAATAACTTCATCTACAATTTCCTTACCGACCCAAAGTATCGCCAATGGAATAGCAGATTTGAATAAACGCAAAACAGCGTTCCCCAAAGACATTCCTTTATGGGTATTCCAAATCAATTTAAAAAAAGGCGGTAAGTTTTTTAAGGCTACAAATTGCTCTTTAAAAGAGGTATCTTCTTTTTTTTGTCTTCTTCTTGCCAATGTGTGGTTGTGTTGATTGAGTTGCTGAATTTAGGTTTTTAGTGGATTACTCTTTATAAATAACTTTATAGGTGAAAAAGTTCGATTAATTATATCCGATAGCGATTACTATCTAATTTCAAAACAACCGCAATCATAATTGTAAAAATAAGGAGAGAAGAACCACCTCTACTAACAAAGGGTAGGGGAATACCAATAATGGGAACCAAGCCCATCGTCATTCCAATATTAATAAAGAAATGAATAAAAATAATTCCAGAAATACCATAACAATAATAACGAGAAAAGACAGAGCGTTGTCGTTCTGCTAAAGCAACCAAACGATATATTAACATTAAAAAGAGCAACATAATAGACATACTACCCAAAAAACCTTGCTCCTCCCCGATAGTACAAAAAATAAAATCTGTAGATTGTTCGGGCACATAATCTAACTTTGTCATTACTCCTTGAAGAAAGCCCTTGCCTTGTACACCACCTGAGGCGATAGAAGTTTTTGATTGAATCACATTATATAAAGAACCCCTTGGGTCGCATTTGCTAGGATTTAGCCAGACATTCAAGCGGTCCTGTTGATGCGATTTTAAAATATTATTAAAGGCATAATTAGCAGAATAAGATAAAGCAACGCCGACCGATAAAAAGCCGTAAAAAACAGATACTAAGCGTTGTTTTCTATCGACCCATAAAAGATAAGCGGCGATACCAAGCAAAACAAAACTTCCTATTAATGCTTCTAAAGTCAGATCAATAAAACTTAAATAAGTTGCGATTCCTGCCACCCCAATAGCTCCTAAAACGGGATAAAAAGCTCTCTTTAAATTAAAAGCAAAAATAATTAAGGAAAGGCAGAGCATTCCCAATAGAACATGGGACACGGGAAACATTAAAGATAAAATCAGCACTATTGTGATAAAGCCACCAATTAAATAATAAGAAGAAGACATTCCTGCTCGATAGAGCATTATAAGAAAAGAAGTAAATATCAAAGCGGAACCCGCATCAGGTTGTAATAAGATAAGCAGCATCGGCAATATCATCAAGCCTAAAGCAATCAGTTGATGTCGAGCTTCTTTGAGATTCGTTCCATAAGAACTTAGATAACTAGCTAAAGCTAAACTGGTCGCTAATTTGGCAAATTCGGAGGGCTGAAAGGCAAAACCGAAAAAATTAAACCAAGAGGTGGCCCCTTTTATTTTAACACCAAAGAAGACAACTGCGACTAGCAAGAACATCGCAAAGGCATAAATAATAGTCGAAAAGGTTTGCCAAAACTTCCAATCTATCACAAAAACTATAAACATTACCACCAAAGAAACCCCAATCCAAATAGTTTGCTTGCCTATTTGTCGCTTGAAAAATGCACCCATTCCTCCTGTATATCCATCACCATAACCAACGGTATAAATCATTAGCCATCCTACCACGACTAAACAGATGTATAAGGAGAAGGTTATCCAATCTAGATTTCTATCACTACTACCCGGTACACTCATTAATTATGACAATTTCAATTTTTATTTATTTCAACAATTCTTGTGGCGCAAACCTATCTTTTGCTAAATAGGCTTCTTGATAATATTGTTTTAGTTGATGCAAAGCGGATGTTGCCTCCAACTTGCTGGCATAAGCACCTGCCCGAAGCCGATACCATGGACTCGCATGTACCCAATCTACGGGAATTTGTGGATAACGATTCAAAAATTGACCACGAGCAGATTCTAGTTTACTTCTATCAGTGGTTGCATATATCTGAATACGCCAACCTTCAACCGTTTCTGTCAGTCTATTTAATTCAACGTGTTTTTCCTCCAAAGTAGTAATAGCGGGATCTTCTATAATGTTAATTTCTTGCGCCCAAATACTGATACTGCAAAGACTTATGCAAAGAATAGATAAAATTTTCATTATTGTCGTTTTATTGTTCAGACCACTAAAGCCTTGCAAAGTTACACTATATTCCTAAAATCTCCTTTTTTTCCTAGCACCAAAGAGATACCTTTGCCGCCATTTATACACAGTAAGGGCTTGGGTATAAAGCTAAATCTCAAATGAATGTGTAACAAAATGATGGTATTGGGTATTTCGCAGAAATATTTAGTACACTTTCATATCTAAAAAAAACATGAATATAGTCATCACAGGAGCTACTAAAGGCATAGGCAGAGCCATAGCTGAACATTTTGCCAAAGCAGGGGCTACTTTGTTTGTTTGTGCTAGAAATTACGAAGAACTACGAACATTAAAAGTAACACTAGAGGGTTTAAATCCTACTGCGAGTATCTACGTTAAAAAAGCAGATGTGAGTAAAAGAAGTGAGGTAATTGCTTTTGCAGAATTTATTAAAAAACAGGCCGACCACCTGCATATATTAGTCAATAATGCGGGTTTATTTACGCAAGGAAGTATGCTGGAAGAAGCGGAAGGCGCACTAGAAAAAATGATCGCCACTAATTTGTATAGTGCCTATCATTTAACTAGAGCCTTGTTACCTATATGTGAGACCGCAGAAAAAAGCCATATTTTTAATATGTGTTCCGTTGCTAGTAAACAGATATTTCCCAATTGTGGCTCTTACAGTATTTCTAAGTTTGCCTTGTTGGGTTTCTCCAAAGCTTTGAGAGCAGAAGTACGAGCGAAAAATATTAGAGTAACTGATTTATTACCTGGTGCTACTTGGTCCAACTCTTGGGCAGGTGCAGACTTGCCGACAACTAGGCTAATGGCCGCATCTGACATAGCGCAAGTAATATGGGATGCCTATCATTTGAGTGATACGGTCTTAGTAGAAGAAATCGTACTGCGACCTCAATTGGGCGATTTATAAATTGATTTTTTTTGAAACACAAAAGGAACAAAAGTTCACAAGAGGATTTCACAAAAGTTTTTTTTAAAAAACACCAAATACATAAAAGAACATAAAACTTTTGTGAAATCCTTTTGTGAACTTTTGTTCCTTTTGTGTTTCAAAAAAAAACTTTTGCTCCTTTTGTGTTTCAAAATCAATAATCAATAACCACCTTCTCCATCACATCGCCCACTTCTATTCGATGTACTACATCCATTCCATTGATTACTTTAGCAAAAATCGTATAATTACCATCTAAGTGAGGTGTCGGAGAATGCGTAATAAAAAACTGTGTACCTTCGGTATGTTTACCTGCGGAAGCCATTCCAACATATCCTTCGGCATCATAATAAGCAATAGGTACTTCTGAGCGAATGGTATAATCCAAACCACCATATCCATCCCCTCTAGGGTCACCACCTTGTATAACAAAGTTAGGTACAACTCGATGAAAAGATTTCCCTTGATAGAATCCAGATTCTGCTAGTTGAATAAAATTGAGTACGGAACCAGGCGCTAAGGAAGCATCCAAACGTAATTGAATCTTTCCTTTATTGGTGGTAATACTTGCGCTAGGATTGGAATTGATTTTGGCGAATAAAGTAGTGTCTATCGTATGATTATGAGCTGCTATTTTTGGGATAGTCGTTTTTTTACCCTTGAATAAGTCTATCGTTTTTTGTAGTTCATTATAAATTTCAATAGATTTGGGCATAGGCAATGCCTGCTGTGCATTTACCATTGCAGGAAGGCTATCTAAAAGAATCGTTTTAAAATCTATATTTTTATCTCTTAAAGCCCTAGCAGCAATGGCCGTCATTCCCGCATCACCGCTTTTTATAGCTTCAATATATTGCACACCAATTTGCTGACTCACTCTTCTAAAGTTGCCGCCGAATATTTTGTAGAAATCGACATTTGTAGTTATTTTTTCTAATGCCTCTATCAATGCCGTTTTTTCTATTGGGGATTGTAATAGCGGTAACTGTCTTTGCAAATATTGATAATTCCAGCCCGTTTCCGCTAGTGCCTTTAATGTTTGTGCTCGCTCAAAAGGATTGATACTTGTTTCAAAACGTTGCTTCAATTCTGCATTGAGTGAACCTCTTGTGTTCGTCATATAAGCAGGCAAATGGCGATTGGCCGCTTCTTGTAAGGCAACTTGGATGGGCCAACTATATGCTTCTCTTGCTTTTAATCGGTATAATTTTGCTTCTTGTGGTACTCCGTTATCAACAAAAAAACTAGCAGCAATTTGCGCTACATGTGGGTTGGGATCATCTAATGCTGTCCAAATATCTGTTTTCACTGCGTCGTACTCAAAACTCTTTAAAGCCCGTAGAATATTACATTTTACTCGGTAATCTTTTTCTATACCCAATTGTTTTAATAACGACTGTATAGCGCGAGGTTGCTGAATTTTGCTCAACGCAAGTGCCAATGCCATTCTTATTCTAGGATCTTTATCATTCTCAAAGGTTTGAGACAAAGCTTCCACATTATCTGCAATATCAATATTTTTTGTTCGACCTAAATAATTCGCACTTATCATGCGTACACTAGCAGGATATTTAGAATTATTAACAAATTCTAACATTTTAGAGGTGCCTTTTGGATCTACTATTTTTCTAAGAGAGTACCGATAGATTCCCCTAGCTTGTCCTTCCAGTAAGAAGGTATCCTTATGGTTGTAAGTAGAAATAGAACTTAGAAAGGTTAAAAAATCTTTAGTTGCACAACGACCAACTGCTTCCAAAATAGCACCATTAGAGCGTTTATATTGCCCCAGACTATCATATTGTTCAAAAGCACCCACTAAAAACGATTCCCCTCTTGGGTCTCCCTGCTGTCCAATTGCATAAGCTGCTGCCATTCGTACTTCCTCTAAGGTATCTTTTAGTAAAATAGCTAAACTATCTAAGGCTGTTTTATCTTGTATAGAACCAAATGCCATAGCTGCAGCATACCGATAAGTCGGGTCTTTATCGTGAAAATAAGTCGTCAAACTATCACTCATCTGAAGGTCTTGCTCATAGCTTATTTTTTGTAGTATCGGATCTTTTAAATCTCGATTAATAGTCGTCAAAACGGGATCGGGGCTAGGCGGCATACATTGCACCAATAGATAACTAGCGGCGAATACTATAAAGTAGGTATATTTCAGCTTCATTAGATAGACAATTTATTTGGTCTTTAGCGTTTGAACATAAGAATTGCAAAAATAGTAGCTTTTACTTGTAATTTATTTAAAAAGTAAAGCGCTTATGTAAAATTAAGAACAGATTGACAATCGACTTTACGTATTTTTAACACAATTCTATTTTTTTAGTACAAAAAGTACCCGATTTATTGTTTTTTTACGTTTTAGTATTGATTAAAAAATATTTAGTAAGGAATGCTGTAATAATAAATATTTATTATTACAGCATTCCTAAGTAAAGTAGATTGTTAATTAATAATCAATCAACCAATCAACTAAACTGCTTTAAGTTAAGAATCCAACAATAAAACAATATAGCAATTTAACCATTAAGCAGTATAAACAAGTTTAACCTTTTAGATGGATATATACGCCCGTAATTCAATGTGGAAATGGTCCTTAGCAATAGTGGGCTTAATAATTGTGGCAGTCACTATGTTTTATACCAATTACTTAGTGGAGCAATTAAGTAAGGGAGAGAAAACACAAGTAAAGTTATTTGCCAATACACTTAAAGAGGAAATTGCAAAAGAGCAAAAAGCACAAGAATCAGAGGAAGCCTATGCGGCGTATTTAGATGGAGCAGATGCGGATGGTTATTTAAGTAAAATTCAACTGCTATTGGAAGGTATTCCCGTGATTATGGTAGGAGAATCAGGCTTTATTGAAGGTGGTTTTAACTTTAGTCCAGAGAAAGATACTTCCTTAGTTTTTTTAGAAAAAGAATTGGAACGTATTAAAAAATCTGGAGTAGAACCCATCAAAGGAGAAGGCTATGCTTCGGAAATTTATTTCAAAAATACCCGCCTACTCACGCTACTTCAATACTTTCCTATCTTACAATTTTTATTAATTTCTGCTTTTGTTGCCTTTGGTTATTTTATGTTTAGTTCAGCTCGACGGGCAGAACAAAATCAAGTTTGGGTAGGGATGTCCAAAGAAACCGCCCACCAATTAGGTACGCCAATTAGTGCAATTATGGGTTGGGTGGCGCATTTACGAGATATGTATCCACAGGATGAATACTTGCAGGATGTGGTAGGAGAGTTAGAGAAAGATGTAAATCGACTAGATTTAGTAGCGGATAGATTTTCCAAAATTGGCTCGAAACCAAAATTAATAGAAGTAAATATTTATGACGAATTAGAAAAAATCAGAGCCTACATGTCTCGTAGGGCATCTAAGAAAATAGCTTTTGAATTTCCAGATCCTAGCGCAACACCAAAAATTGTACATTTAAATGTGCATCTTTTTAATTGGGTATTAGAAAATTTACTCCGAAACGCACTAGATGCCATGGGGGCAAAAGGTAAAATTAGCGCCCGTGTATACGAAGAAAAAAATTTCGTTTGTATTGATATGAGTGATACAGGTAAAGGTATTCCTCATTCCAAGTTTAAAACAGTCTTTAAACCAGGCTATTCCACCAAAAAAAGAGGTTGGGGTTTAGGCTTATCTCTTGCAAAACGCATTATAGAATCTTACCATTCTGGCAAGATTTTTGTTGCAGAATCTGTACCGGGTGACAGAACTACTTTTACTATCAAACTCCCGAAAAAAATTATTAGCAGTGCGAATGATTCGCCTAAATAGAGATAAGCATCCATTAAAGTTTGATGTTCTTCCGTTCATCTTACTATTCTCCGTTCTATTTCTGCTCCCTTGCCGAAGTACAGCTATTCCTTTGTCTTATACCAAGACTTCTCTTTCCTTCAATAAAATTATCGTTACATTAAAAGATGCCCAAACTGATGAACCTATCATTGGGGCAAATATCTTTACAGAAGATTTTTCTTTTAGTACGACTAGTGATTTTGATGGAAAAGCGGTACTAGAAGGCTTAACTTATAGAGAGGAAGTGATCATTAGATATATTGGTTATAAAACATTGAAACTACCTATGTATCAAATCAGGCGAATGAAAGGCTTGATAAAATTGGAAGTAGATGCGATACAGTTAGATGGAGTGGAAATAATCGGTCGAAGAGATGATAAAATTGAGGATATTCCTTATCAAATTGATAAGATAGCCAGCAAAGAGATAGCTTTTTCCAATGCTCAAACTGCTGCTGATTTATTAGAAAAGAACGGTGATTTATTTGTTCAAAAAAGCCAAATGGGCGGAGGTAGCCCGATTATTCGAGGTTTTGAAGCCAATCGTGTTTTATTAGTCGTTGATGGGGTTCGGATGAATAATGCTATTTATAGAAGTGGCCATTTACAAAATGCCATTACTATTGATCCTGCTATGTTGGAACAAGCGGAAGTCATTTATGGTCCAGGCTCTTTAACCTATGGTAGTGATGCTTTAGGAGGGGTCGTTCATTATAGAACTAAAGACCCTAAACTAGCTGGACCAGATGATAAAACGCAGATTTCGGAAACAAATGCTTATGTACGCTATGCTTATGCAAATAGCGAGAAAGCGATTCATGTAGACTTTAATCAAGGTGCGAAAAAATGGGGTTCTTTTAGTAGCTTTTCCTATGTGGATTATGCCAATTTAATTGCAGGTGGGGTTCGCCCCGAGGCTTATCCAAATTTTGGGTTACAACAAAATTATGGCACCTTATTACAAGATAATTCTATTGGGGAGCGTCGAGGAAATATAGCCAACCCCAATAAACAATGGGGAACGCAATACGATCAGATAGACTTTTTACAAAAAGTAAAATTCCAAGCCTCCGAAGACCTGTCTTTTGTAGCAAATCTTCAATATTCTTCCTCTTCCAATGTTCCTAGATATGATAATTTAGTGGATACGCTAGGTTCCTCCGAAGAATTAAAATGGATTGATTGGTATTATGGTCCGCAACAAAGAATTCTTACTTCTTTGAAAACGAGTATTCAGAATAAATCTTTCTTTGATAAAGCGACGATTATTGCCGCTTTTCAAAGAGTAGACGAAGATCAATATAAAAGAAAGTGGGGTAAGACTTGGCGAAATGCCACAGAAACAGATGTTTATGTTTTTTCTGTTACTGCAGATTTTGATAAATTTTTAGATGAAAAACAGCAGATTACCTTAGCCTATGGCGTAGATTGGAGTAAAAATATTGTTGATTCTTGGGCCTATGATAAAAATGTTAGAAACCAAGATATTCGTTTAGAAGGCTCAGATATTATTTCCCGTTATCCTAGTCAAGGTAGCACGATGGATAGCTACGGGGCTTACACCAATTTAAAATGGAAAAGTGATAATAAACGACTTTCTGCGGAAGGAGGTTTGCGATATAGTTATGTGACATTGGGGGCAAATTTTGGAAAAACAGACCCTATTGTTTGGCCACAAAACTATATTGATGGTATTTTCCTAAAAAATGGCGCATTGACTTATGGTGGTGGACTGAACTATAATACCGAAAATAAATGGCAATTTAGAGCTTTAGCAGGAACGGCATTCCGTTCGCCCAATATTGATGACTTTGCTAAAATCAGAGAAAAAAACGGTTTTATTACAGTACCGAACCCTAATTTAACGCCAGAAAAAGCCTTTACAGTAGAAGCAACAGTATCTAAAGAATTTGGCGGTGTTGAGATAGATCAACAAATTAAAGAAAGTAAGGGTGTTTCCTTAAGATTAAGTGCCACTGCTTTCCATACTCGTTTACGAGATGCACTAATTAGAAAAAATTTCGCCTTACCTGATGGTAGCAATACCTTGGTTAAAGACAATGAGATGCTAGAAATTCAAGCCAATGTCAACGCAGAAAATGCGCAAGTCTATGGCGTTTCTGGTAACATGTCCTTTAATGTAGCAGATAAATGGAAGCTAGAATCTAGTATTAATATAACCAAAGGCAAGAGTGAATTTAAAGACAATATAGAAGGGATTCTTATAGACACGATTGTTCCTTTCGCACATATCCCACCATTGTATGGTAGAACGAGTCTTAGCTACCAAGCAGATAAATTTAAATTAGCTGCGGTGGTTCGGTATAATGGTCGAAAACGACCCAATGATTATGCTATTTCCGCTGTCAGACTGACGGGTTCAAGAGAGTTGGAGTTTCAACGAGAGGGAACTTCTGATAATCTAGAGTATAGTCCTTATGGTTATATAGATGCGAATGGAGATCCTTGCGTTGCTACGGAGGCAAGAGGCGAATCGCTTTGTTCGCAGGGCTATGCGGGCTCTTTAGCTTGGATGACCTATAATTTCTATGGAGATTATCATCTTACCGAAAAATTTTCTATCAATTTCGCTGTGGAGAATATTTTCGATTTGCATTATCGCCCTTTCTCTTCTGGTGTGAGTGCCGCTGGGCGTAATTTTATTATCGGTATTAGAGGGAAATTTTAATACCTATTGTCCTTTCCTAAGAAGAAAAGAGACTGATTCGTATAATTGTACTTCGACGCTTACCTTTCGCAGGAAATCTACTAACGCCTTACTTGCTGCCATGTCCCACTAGCCACGTCCCACTTGTCATTTCGCAGGAAATCTACTAACGCCTTACTTGCCACGTCCCTACTGCCACGTCCCACTAGCCACGTCCCTACTTGTCATTTCGCAGGAAATCTACTAACGCCTTACTTGCCACGTCCCACTAGCCACGTCCCTACTTACCGTACCACGTGGCAAGTAAAGCGTTAGTAGATTTCCTGCGAAATGACAAGTGGAACGTGGCAAGTAGGGACGTGGCAAGTAGGGCGTTAGTGGATTTCCTGCGAAATGACAAGTGAGGCGTGGCAAGTGGGACGTGGCTGATAAGGCGTTAGTGGATTTCCTGCGAAAATTAAAATTATTAATAAAAAAAGGTGTCCCTTCTAAACAGAAGAGACACCTAATTTATTAGTTATTAAACGATTATTCTTATCTGTAATATTAATTATTGATTATTTCCCGTAACGTTCACGTCACAAAAATAATCAATAATTAATAATAAGCAATCAACCTTACCTTTTTATCACCAATTTATGATTCACCATATATTGTCCATCAATAATAGTTTGTAATTGGTATATACCCACCGCTAAACGTTGGATGTCCAGTTCAATTGGTTCAGCAGTAATTTTATTTAATCGTTGATTTAAAAGCTGCTGACCTAAATTATTGATTAAAATCACCTCTCCTGATTGACCTACATAATCAGGTAAAGAGAGGTAGGCTTTATTTGTTGCAGGATTAGGATACAAGGTGCTACCAATTAAGTCTAAGTTATTGTTAACAAAAACAGCATTACCTGAACGTTTACTAATATTGTTATTATCAACAAGATTTTGTCCTAAAACTACCCGTACATCACACATCGGAGCCCAAGAAGCAGACCACATTCTAATTACATAAGTACCCGCTTCCAAATTTGTATAATTTTTACTTGAACCACAATCATTTCCCACACAATTTTCTACTGAAATCCAGCCTGGAAGAACTCTTTCCACTTTAATCTTGTAATTAGCACCTGCTTTACCAGTAATAGCGATACTACCATCTCCATAAGTAATAGTAGCTTCTCCACAGCTAACAGATTGGGTGTTAGGGTTGGTGTTGGTTATAGTGCCTTCACAATGACACTTACCATTCACTTTATCATTGATCGTATTCGGATTCCCATCATTACAATCTGCTCCAATAACTGTTAAATTAGCGTCATTATCATTACAATCTGTTCCTGCGGGTACGCCGTCACCATCTACATCGACTGGTCCAGCCGATGCGCCTAACTCAATAACTTGTCTACAGATTGGCTGCCATCTATCATTGTAAATAAATACTCGGTAGGTACCACTCTCTAAATTTTCAACTGTTTTACTAGTTCCACACTGCCATCCACAGCTATAGACAGTTCTCCAAGATTGATCAAAAACTTGGAAATAATACGTTTCCCCAGCAGGCGCACTCATATTTATAGTCCCATTTCCGTAGACGATAGTCGTAGTGCCACAGCTTACCGTAGTTAAACCACTATTCGTAGGACCACAGTTGTCTCTGTCAGCCTTAAAAGCATTAGCTTGTATAGAAGTAAGCGTCGTATTATTATGAATTACATCTGCTAAACTGGTTTGCTCAATAGCTAATTTCTCAGCAGGTCTAAGGTAAGGATCGTTCTTATAGTAATAAAAATCTCCATCTCGACTACGTTCAAATTGCATTTTAAGGATGCTATGCAGCGTAGGCCCCATATTGCTATTCGGCAAATGTTCTTCACATAACATGCCTACCCAAGCATCCACTTTATTGATGTCTCCATTATAAGCCGTTTGCAAAGCTTGCCAAACAGCAGGATCACTATTGATTTGATTAAATCCTAACGCTGAATTTCCTAGAAAATAAGCACGTATGGTATTGTAGTCTTGCAAACCATGATCACGACCTCTTTGAATATTAAGCGCAGCTAAATCCATCCCAAACGTACCTGGCAATTGAGGAATAGCAAATAAAAAATTTCTAAGACCATCAATAACCTTCGCATCAATTTCTTCTTGTACTTGTACAGAAAGTCCTTTTAGAAAAGGTTCTAGCCCCAATTCTGCTATCCAGCGACCATTAAAAAATGCTTGTTCTAAACTCAAATTATCTCTAGTCTTACTGCAATCATCTTCCAACAACATTAGGTCTTCAGTTACCATTGTATGCCCAATTCGATAAGCTGCTGAACTAAATTCGGTCATTAGATCTGGTTGGACACTAGCATTATAACCAGCATAAGGGCTTAGCTGCACACCCAAGGCAGGCAAAAATTCATTATAGGTAATCGCTTGAATAATCGCCCCTACTTGCTTTCTAGCTAGTTGATATAATACTTCATCATTAAAAAACCCTCTATTTCGGTATAAATCACAAATTCTATTATGTTCTCTAACAAATAAAGTATGTAAAGCTGTTAAACCAGGCTGTTCCCCCGCACGCACATCTCCTGCTACAAAATGCGGTCTGGCCCCCATATCCAAATTATCCATTTCTGGAGCATCTGGATCTACGGCACTAAAAGCCTCTCCATCAATCGTATTAAATGGTAATAAATCCCCTGTAGACACTTTTAACTTTCCGTCTTTAAAGGTTCTTAGCCAATTAGCTCGATGGGCATCCGACCCATATATCTGTGAGGCATCTATCCAACTTGTTATTTTATTAATCTGGTCTCTCGCACTAAATATACCTGTACCGGGAAAAATATCTGAACGGGTAAAAGATATATCCGTTGTAAAATCTGGCTCATCTGGAGGTAAAGGGATGTTTTGTTTATCGCTTCCACCGGGGGAAAAAACCATATCATGATCAATGAATTGTCCCCAGGTAAAAACAAAACTACTCAAGTCATTTTTACTAGGAATACTAGTAGTTTGAGAAAAAATAGTATTAGATATTTTTCTCGGATTTGACCAATCTACCATATCATTATGAATATTACTGCTGGCATAATTGGCAGTCATTTCTCTATATACTGGAATGTCCGCTGCTCCCCAATCTTTAGTACCAATGCCTACATTATTACAAGTTCCATCAATGGAACGGAAGTTTGTACGTTGGCAATTCTGACTAACTCCCTGATTATAAGAAAATTGTACAGCAATAATTAAAATAATTAGTCTAAAAAGAGATATACTCTTCCTTCCTAATTTGTGAGTGTAAATAATCCAGTTCATTGTTTTTGTTTTATCATTAAAATATATCAGGGGGGCTATATAGACAATTAGAAGCGGAGGTAATTTTCAGATTTTATAAGTAATCAAAGATGGGCGTACAAAAATTAATAGGATTTTCTTAGCTGAAATAGCTAAACAATGGTAGTAGCCAGCTTATTTTGATAGATAAAATTATACTAGGTAACGATTAAAAAATAACTCCGTCATTTTGCTTTCACAAAATACTAGTGGAAAGGGAGCTTTCAAAATAAAATGTACATTTTATTTTTTCTTCGTTACGAGGGGGGATCGTATAGTTATTTAACTAATAAGATAATTTGATACAAACTTAATACGTATAACAGGTGTTAATCAGATGGGAAAGAAATCGTACTAAAAAGATAGAATTTATTGAATAGGAGTAAATTCGTAAGTCTTTAGTAAGACAAATGTATAGTTTTTTTTGCAAAGAAGAAATACATACCTCAAATAAAATTAAAAGCATACACTTCAATAATGGCATCATTTATACTTTCTTATGGGTTGGTGGCACTCTTTATCGGCATGTTATTAGAAGGGGAATTGCTGTTTATTACCGGCGTAATTCTTGCAAAAATGGGGCATTTTAGTTTATTTGGTGCTTTAATAGCCATGTATTTAGGCGCAGTAGGTCATGATTGGATTTTTTATTTATTGGGTAAAAAACAAGGGCAATCTTTTTTTACTAGAAGACCAGCACTTCAAAAGAAATTAGACTTTATTCTTGTTCCTTTTAACAAACGACCTTTGTTCTTTTTTATCAGCTATAGATTCTTGATAGGTTTTAGAATGATAATTTTAGCTTTATTTGGACTGAGTGGCGTAACTACTAAGCAATTCATTGGCATTAGTTTATTGAGCAATGCCTTGTGGGTGAGTTTTTACGGTTTTACTGGCTATTATTTCGCAGACACCGTTATTGCAAATGTAGCATGGATAAATGCACATAAAATCTGGATAATAAGCTCAGTGGTAGCACTTTTAATTATTTTTTACAATTTGCCAAAAGTTTTTGCACATCATCCGGTCGAGTAAAACCATTATCGTTTCCCCAAGCATGGTTCATATAATTAATAATATTGGTGATTTCTATATCCGATAATTGAGGAACGCCTGCCATCGGTGCGGAGTAAGTCACTCCATTCACAATGATAGTATCTTGTATCCCATACCGAATTATACAAGGTAAATCTGCTGCATTCGTTTTCAAAAAATCTGCCCCTGCTAATGGTGGAATATTCCCCGGTAAGCCCGTGCCATCTTCCATGTGGCAACTGACACAAAAGTTTTGATACATTATTTCTCCATGTACATAAGGATTAGATTGACAACTTAGAAGTAGATTTACAGAAAAAATAATGGTTAGAACACCTATTAAAAAGAAACTTAGTTTTATCATTAATTTGTTTGTTTGTGAAAAGAAGTCAGATGTCAGACCGAAAAAAAAGAAGTCAGATGTCAGACCGAAAAATAAATTCTTCTGTCAGAAGTGAGATTTATGACGTGTTCTTAGACGTGTACCAGACGTATTGACCACGTCTAAGAACACGTCATAAGTCTCACTTCTGACAGAAAAATTTATTTTTCGATCTGACATCTGACTTCTTTTCCTAGGGTTGTTCCTTCATTTCCTTTAGCAAGGCCTCAATCTCTGTAAGAAATTTAGTCACTGCTTCCTTGTCTGTTCCATCACAAAAGGCTCTTAGATGTTTATTTTTATCAACTAGCACCAGATGTCCACTATGGTTATATCCCCCTGGGGCATCTTCATCTTCTAATGCCACATTAAAATAATCCTCTGCAATATCCAAAATTTCTTCTTTTTCTCCCGTTACAAAATGCCATTTATCGGATTGAACCCCTAAGTTGGTAGCATACTTTTTCAATCTTGGAATCGTATCATATTTGGTGTCTATCGAATGAGATAACAGTAATAAATCCTCTTCTCCTTTAAAAGTATCATGTATTCGTAACATAGATTTAGTCAGCTTCGGACAAATTGTTGGACAGGAAATAAAGAAATGGTCGGTTACATAAGCCTTGCCCGCAAAGGTTTGGTTCGTAACGGTCATACTATCTTGGTTTACAAAAGAGAAATCGCGGACCGTATGATAAATCGTTTTCCCTTCTTCTTCATATTTATGACCAAGAATGGGGAGTGGTCCTACTTCTTCTTTACAAGCAGACAATAGAAACAATAGCATACAAATAGAAAGAAAATATCTCATTTTTGAGTTGCGGGTTGCAAGTTGCGGGTTTCCAGCGGGATAAATAATTAGTCTTGGTGGAAATTCACAACTTGAAAACTATAATTTATGGGCAAAACTAAGAAATAACTTGCATCAACGTCCTAAACGCCACAAATTTTCCTTCGTATCGTTTTTGGTGTTCTGCTTGTAGTTTCGGCGCGAATTCATTTTGGTACTTTTCATACGCAGGAATGTCCTTGCAAAAATACTGAACGGCATAAGTAATGCCTTCCGTTTCATCGACAGTCAGCAAGCGGCAAAATTTATGTTCCGAAAAAATCCCCGTTTTCATCACATCGGGAATGTGAACAACTTTCATCCATCTCACCCATTCGGTGACGACGTGGTGGTCAACTTTGATGGTTACATTGTATAAAATCATCGAATTCTTTTTTGTTTAAAAATAGAGATTTTTGGTGCGACATAAAGTCACGACAGGTTTTGGAAAAATAAGTAATTGAACAATTTTATTCGTTTTTATAGTGGTCCGCTACTTTAGTAGCGTGAGAAGTATAGTTGTCTGATTATTAACTGCTTACACATATCACGCTACTAAAGTAGCGGACTACTGAAAATTCAATAATTGTGTCCGACTACTTAATTAAGATATTTTGACTATTGGATATTGTGAAAGTGGTGTCAATGTTCCATAATAAAATATCTTAATTGTAAATTTTTAATTCAAAAATGGCAAGGTAAGCAGCCTAAAGTTTTTTTCAAATAAAAGAGGGAAAAGAATGGAAAATGTGTAGAAAAAAAGAAAAGTACGACTGCCACCGCGACTATACTTTACGAGGGGGATACTA
>ENA-ORXT01000913-ORXT01000913.1-marine-metagenome-genome-assembly--contig:-NODE-913-length-42596-cov-15.926033_pt1 | contig 42596 bp, 38 predicted proteins | sample MGYA00237868_ERZ511482 | MGnify/ENA metagenome assembly ERZ511482
AGGAAAATGCAAAAGAAATCTATCAAGATGCTTTTATGGTCGTCTACCAAAAAATAATAGATGGCACTTTTCAACCAAAAGCGGCTATTAGAACTTTTTTATATTCCGTTGCAAGAAACTTATGGCTTAAGAATCTAAGGGATACAAAGAAAGTAGAAAAAACGGAAGCGATTGATGATTTACAAATAGTGGAGATTGGAGAAGAATATGATTGGACCATAGATGAACAGGAACAAGAATTGATGGAGAAATTAGAGCAATTGGGAGCGGGCTGTCAAAAATTACTTAGATTGTTTTATTTTTTTAATGTTTAATATTGCCAGTCGCATTCCTTTATAATGGAGTTAAAACACCGCCACCAATATAATTATAAAAAAGAAGTACTTCAGCCATTTTCAATTGTCATTAGCGGACATATCAGAAACTTTGATTTTATCACTCCGCTATAATTATTCACATACTTTTTTTCACCAATTTCGAATTTCGTTTTGATTGAGCTAGTTTCTATTTCACTATAACATTGATTCAGGTTCACTTTGACGGTAGTTAATCTAGCCAATGATTTAGAATGAATCTAAGTACGTGAGTCTTGAATATTCTTTACTTCATGATGCTTATAAGTTAACTTCGAAGCTGGATATATTTGATCATATCTTAAAACACTGTTCATAGTAGTTCTCCGATTAATGTGCGCACGTGTAATCTCAGATGGGTAACCTATTCCTGATGCTGCTAATAATTCTACAAAACTTTTAATTGTTACTTCATGGTAATTGGCTACCCGTTCAGCCTTATCTTTGATGCTCCCAAGCTTCTTGTGGAACACCACCGTGTCGAGTTTATCGTAGTAATCCATCAAGGATTTTTTCGCGTCTTCTAGCTGGAAGAATTGCGCGTCCGCGAGCCTTGCAGACAGCACGCGGGAATTGCCTTCGGCTATCGCTTTGCCGCCGTCCGGGGCGGCTTGGTTCGCGACCACAATGAAATGCGGGGCAAGCTCATCGCTGCCTTTTTTTCTGACCGCAAAGTATTTTTGATGGGTGCGCATGGAGAGGCGAATGACTTCGGCGGGCAGCTCTAAAAACGCCGGGTCCATATCGCCCAGAATGACAACGGGATATTCCGCAAGGCCCGCGACTTCGGCCAGCAAGCCCGCGTCTTCAACAAGCTCCAAACCTTTTTTACCGCACGCAGCTTTAGCCTCATTCAAAATAATATCTGCTCGCGCGCCCGCGTCTAAAACAACATGCCCTTTGGTTTCCAATACTTCAAAATACTGTGATAACCCTTTGATAGTATAAGGACCTTTACCCAAACGACGATGCCCTTCGGTTTCGTTTCCTGAAGCAATCCCTCCGACTTCAAACGGCACAATTTTGCTATCCAATATACAAAGTATTCTTTGCAATGGACGCACCCATTTAAATGTCATGTTCCCGGACTTCATAGACTTCGGCCATGGGAAATTGTTCATGACGTCGGGGACAAGCTCGGAAATTATATCGCCCGCGTCCCGGCCCTCTTGCGCGATAACCGCAACGTAATGGTCGCCTTTTTTATCGCTGCGAATTTCAGCCTGCGAAATATCCGTCAGCCCCGCCCCGCGCATAAATCCGGCGAGCGCTTGTTCGGGAGAGCCCACACGCGGCCCCTTACGCTCTTCGGAAATATCAGGCGAACGCGCTGGAATATCCGCCGCAAATGTCAGACGCCGAGGCCCGTAAAAAGACGTCACATTGTCAACGCTCAAACCCGCCTTTTTGAGACCGTCCGTCAGCGCTTTCGTCAGGTCACTCCCCGCCCGCTTTTGCATGCGCGCCGGAATTTCTTCGCAAAAAATTTCAAGTAAAAGTTCAGCCATTTGATTCAACCGAAACAACGGTTGCCCCCTCCGAGCCCTGCGGGCCCACCTCCCCCGCTGCCGCGGTGGAGGAAAGATGGTGATAGATATTTTCTAAAACATTTTCCACATTTGAATAAACGTCATCATTGCTAAAACGAATAACGCGCCAACCGAATCTTTGCAAAATAAGTGTTCGGTTTTCATCATATTCTCGCTCAACCAAAGTGCTATGAGTCGCCCCGTCAATTTCAACGACCAACTTTTCTTTTACACACGCAAAATCAACAACAAATCGTCCAATCGGATGTTGCCGTCTAAATTTATATCCCCCCAATAGTTTTTTGCGCAGGTGTAGCCAAAGCTTTTCTTCGGCTTCAGGCATCTGCCTCCGAAGCGATTTTGCCAAAGCATGCGCTTTTCGATTAGCGTGCTGCATCTATTCCTCCACCGAGGTAGCGGGGGAGGTGGGCTGGCGAAAACTTGTTTTCGCAAGCTCGGAGGGGGCAGCGATGCTCATGCCCAAGCCTTATCCGCGACAGTCTTCTCGACCTCGACATATTTATCCGCACAGCCCTTGGCGAGGTCGCGAACGCGTTTGATATATTCCTGCCTTTGGGTTGGAGAGACGACACCGCGGGCATCGAGCAAGTTAAACAGGTGCGAGGCTTTGAGGGCATGTTCGTAAGCGGGGAGCGGTAGCGGGTTATCTAGCGCGAGAAGCGCCTGACATTCGGCTTCGGCCATTTTGAACCGCTCTAGGATGTTCTCGTGATTACTGTGCTCAAAATTATACGTGCTCTGCTGCACTTCGTTCTGATGAAACACATCCCCGTAAAGCACTTCGGGCGTACCATTGGCGGCGTTCGCGTCCGTAAACACGAGGTCATAGACATTATCCACGCCCTGCACATACATGGCGAGGCGCTCAAGCCCATAGGTGAGCTCGCCGGACACGAGGTCGAGATCGAGCCCGCCGACTTGTTGGAAATAGGTATATTGGCTAACTTCCATGCCGTCGCACCACACTTCCCAGCCCAGACCCCACGCGCCGACGGTCGGATTTTCCCAGTCGTCTTCGACAAAACGGATATCATGCAAATCCCGGTCAATACCGATAGCGTCCAGCGAGCCGAGATACAGCTCTTGGTAATTGGGCGGGTTCGGCTTCATGATGACTTGGAATTGGTAATAATGCTGCAGACGGTTCGGATTATTGCCATAACGGCCATCTGCCGGGCGGCGAGAGGGCTGAACATAGGCCACATTCCACGGTTTTGGGCCTAACGAGCGCAAAACTGTCGCCGGATGCAGGGTTCCTGCGCCGACTTCGGTGTCGAAAGGCTGTAAAATCACACACCCTTGATCGGCCCAATAGGTTTGGAGCGTCAGGATAAGCGCCTGAAAGGAGAGTACGTTAGGGGATGATTTTGCCATGGAATCTTAGGACCCGTTTGAGTTGGGCCGAACCTAGTCTGACTTGCTAGGATTTCAACCTCTAAAATCGCCATTCCCTAAAGACATAGCCGCCCGCGCGCGCTACCGTGCGCCCATGACCAAAACCTCCTCGCCTCTCGTCCAAGTGGACATTGTCTCTGATTTCGTGTGTCCGTGGTGCTGGCTGGGGATTGCGTATTTTGACCAAGCGACGGCTCAATCCAAGTTTAAGACCACCCTCACATGGCGGCCCTATATGCTCGACCCGGACGTGCCGGCGGGCGGTGTGCCATATCCGGCCTATATGACAGCCAAGTTCGGCGAAAAACGGGACAATCGCTTTGCGTCCATGAGGGAGCACCTCGAAGCCGCCGCCCCGGACGCCGGCATAGAATTTCACTTTAGCGACATCCCCATGCGCCCTAATACGCTCGACGCGCACAGATTGATGCGCTGGGCACAAGGGCAGGACAAAGGCGACGCGACAGCAAAGGGTTTGTTCCGGACATTCTTTAAAGACCTGAAAGACATTGGCGACGCGAAAGTCTTAACCGAAATTGCCACCGAAGTCGGGCTGGACGCGGCTCTAGTGAGCGATCTTCTGGCGGGCGAAAACGACAAAGACACCACAAGGGGCGAGATTGATTATTTTCGGCAGCTCGGCGTGTCCGGCGTCCCGACCTTCATATATAATGGCCAATTCGCCGTGACAGGCGCGCAGCCCGTTGACACGCACCTCCAAGCCCTAGAAAAGGCAGCGAACATGCCTGCATCGGCTTAACGGAGACACCCCATGACCACATTCCAAATTGTTGCCCTTTATGTGGCGCTGAACTCCATTCTTGTCTGCGTGCTGATGCTCCGCGTCGGATCACAGCGGTTGGGTAAAAAAGTCAGTCTGGGCGACGGCGGCGATGCGGATTTGTTTGCCCGCATTCGCGCCCATGGGAACTTTATTGAAACCGCCCCTCTGGCGCTTATCGGCCTCTTCGCGCTCGCGATGATGGGCGCGCATCCGATTGCCTTGCATGTCTTCGGCGCGGCGTTCTTCATTGGCCGCCTGTTGCACGCGCAGGGCATGGCCACGAAAGGCGGCAATGGTACGGGACGCGGCCTTGGCGCGATGCTGACTTTACTGACTTTCCTTGGCCAAGCGTTTTACCTCTTGTTCCTCATCTTTACATTCGCGTCTGTCTAAAATGGCCGCGCAAAACCCCATCAATCACGCCGCCCTCGCGCCGGCGCTGGAAATCCTGCTGGCAAAAGCCAAGCATTACGGTGCAGACGCGGCGGACGCCGTGGCGACCCACGGACGTTCGCTGACCATTGCTGTGCGCGGCGGGGAACTTGAAGACGTCGATAATAGCGAGAACAAAGACATCGGCCTTCGGGTTATGGTCGGTAAACGCCAGGCCTGCGTGTCCAGCTCCGACATGTCGACCTTATCGCTGGATAAGCTGGCAGAACGCGCCGTGGCTATGGCCAAACTCGCACCTGAAGACCCCTATTGCGGCCTCGCAGATCCGGACGCCCTAGAAAAAGCCTCGAAAAACCTCGATCTGTTCGACGCGACCATCAAAGATCCGGAAGCGCTGAAAGCCAGGGCGCACATTCTCGAAGACGCGGCCCTATCCGTCAAAGGCGTGACCCAAGCCGAGGGCGCACATGCGCTCGCGACCAGTTCTGCCATTCACTTTATGACCAGCCACGGATTTGCCGATGGCTGGCGCTCGTCCCGCCACGGCATTGGCGTGTCCGCTTATGCCGAACAAGACGGGACAATGGAGCGCGATTACGACATGAAGGGCTCGCGCTGGTATGACGACTTAGGCGACCCTGAAACAGTGGGCATCATGGCGGGCAACCGCGCTATCGCCAAGCTCGGCGCGCGGCAGCTATCGTCAGGGGCAAGCCCGGTGATATTTGACGAACGTGTTGCAGGCTCGCTCATCTCGGCGTTACTCGGCGCGATTAGCGGCCCGGCGATTACGCGCGGAACCTCATATTTAAAAGACTCGCTGGGTAAACAAATCTTCGCCAAAAACATTAATATTTATGACGACCCCACTTTGCCGCGCGGGCACGGCTCGCGGCCCTGGGACGGTGAAGGTGTGCGCGTCAAACGCCAAGCTCTCATCAAAGACGGCGTCCTGCAAACATGGCTCCTGAACAGCTCCACCGCAAAACAGCTTGGCCTGACAACAACCGGCCACGCCTACCGCGGCATCGGCTCCCCTCCCGGCGTCGGCTCGACGAATACATTCCTCGAGAACGGGACGAAATCACCCGCCGAGTTGATGGCGGACATGGGCGAAGGTTTGCTCATCACCGAAATGTTCGGCCCGTCGCTCAATGGCAATACAGGCGATTACTCCGTGGGTGTTTCGGGTTTCAAAATTGAAAACGGCGAGCGCGCCTATCCCGTCAATGAAATCACCATTGCCGGGAACCTGCTCGGGATTTACAAATCCGCTATTCCGGCCAATGACCTGAATTTTGACGGTGCGACTGTGGCCCCGACACTCCTCGTGGAAGGGTTGACCATTGCAGGTTTGTGAGCCGTTTGATGTTGACCTCGCCCTAATCGTCGAGGCCGTCCGCGCGGCGGGTGAAATCGCGCGCGAGGCTTACCACGCCAACACGTCCAAAGTCTGGGACAAGGACGACCGCACCCAAGTCACCGATGCCGACATTGCGGTCAATGATTACCTCCATAAAACCCTGACCGCGGCCCGGCCCGGCTATGGCTGGCTGTCCGAGGAAACCAAGGACGACCATTCCCGCCACGCCTGCCCGCGCACATTTGTCGTCGATCCGATTGACGGGACCCGCGCCTTCATCAACCGCACACCGAATTTTGCCGTCTCTGTCGCCATTATCGAAGGCGGAAAATCCATTGCGGGCGCGCTCTATAATCCGCTGAAAGACGAAATGTTCGAAGCGACGCTGGGCGGCGGCGCGCGGCTCAACGAGGCGGAGATAAAAGCAGGCGATACGAATAAAATCGAAGGCATCCGCATGGTCGGCTACGCCCGTAAATTCCGGCGTCTTGAGTGGCCGGACATGAATTGCCGCGTGGTCAATTCCATGGCGTATCGCATGGCGTTGGTGGCCTGCGGGCAGGCCGATGCCACCGTCGCGTTTAGTCCCAAATCTGATTGGGACGTAGCCGCCGCGCAGCTTATCGCAAGCGAGGCCGGGGCGATTGTCACGGACCTGCACGGCGAGGAGGCCAGCTATGACGGCGAAACGACATCAGGGAACGGCGTTATTTGTGCTGGCCCGACCCTGCATGCTTTGTTATTAGACCGTGTAACACCTGTCGTCGCTCAGTTCATTAAGAGCAAAGACAAGGTTAAAGAATTTGGATTTATGGGAACTAAAATGTCAGATCGAGAAGAAAAAAAAGCGATACAACTCCTCCACATCGTCATCGGCGGCGAGCTCGTCGACCCGATGCGGACAGAGTTTATAGACCTCACTAAAGTCGATTTTGTCGGGGCCTTCCCGGATCGCGAAACAGCAACAGCGGCTTGGCGCGGCGCGGCGCAGCGCACCGTTGATAACGCGCACATGCGCTACTTCATCCTACACGCGCACGAATTGATTGATCCCGATAGCGACGGAATCATTGGCTAAATCTGCCCCAACTCAGGGACGCGCTACAAAAGGTCGGGATCGCGTTCTGATTGGACGGTTGTGGCGGGACTATCTCTGGCCGCAAAAAGGGCGGTTTATTCTGGCCCTCGTGTTCATGGCGCTATTCGCCGCGAGCACGTCCGCCCTCATGTATGTGTTCAACCTCTTGGTCGAAGCCGCGCAAGGTTTTGAGGCTGGAGATGCAGCCGAGCAAACAAAGCGTTATGCGTGGCTCATCCTCCCGGCGCTTTTGGGCATTGCGGTCGCCACAGGGTTTTCAGATTTCTTTCAGCGTATTCTCGCCAATGCTTTGGCTCTAAACTCCGTGGCCAAGATGCAAAAGCAAATGCTGTCCGGCGTCCACGGCGCAGACCTCGCTCTGTTCTCGCGGGAGACTACGGGCAGCCTGATTTCTAAATTTACCTTCGATGTCAAAGTCGTCTCAGACTCACTCATCCGCGTTTTGTCCAACCTGATCAAAGACGTCCTGACCGTAATTTTCACCATTGGCGGCATGCTCTATTTCAACTGGCAACTGACCTGTGTCTTAGCGATTTTTCTGCTCGCCATGTTGCCCATCATTGAACTCTCCAAACGCCTTCGCGGGAGCGCAACAGATGTGCAGGCCCATACGGGGAAACTTACATCCGAGCTCAAACAGAGCTTTACGGGTGCGCGGATGATTAAGACTTACGGCCTTGAAGGTCATGAAGATAAACGCCTCGGGGCAGAATTCGATACCCGCATTCGCCTCTTCCTAAAACTCGTCACGCAACAAGCGTGGATTGAACCCATCATGACTTTGCTCGGCGGTCTCGTGATTGCAGGCGTATTTATTTTCGGGTTTTGGCAAGTCGCTAATGGCACCGGAACGCCCGGCTCTGTCGTCGCTGTCCTAACGGGCGTCATGATTCTCGCGCCGCGCCTACGGGCGCTTGGTACAATCAATAACGCCGCCCAAGAAGGCCTCGCAGCCGCTGACCGTATTTTTGCTGTGATAGATGAAGTACCCACCGTTGTAGACGCGCCTAACGCCAAACCTCTCAAAGATCCGCTGGGCGCGGTGACATTTGATAATGTCCGTTTCCTTTATCCGGACGGGACAGAGGCGCTCAAAGGCATGAGCTTTGCTGCCAAGCCCGGTGAGACTATCGCGCTTGTCGGCGCGTCAGGCGGCGGGAAATCCACGGTTATTAATCTTATCCCCCGGCTCTATGATGTCAGCGCGGGGCGCATCTCCATAGACGGTACAGACATCCGCGACGTAACCCTAGAGTCCCTACGCGCGAACATGGCGCTCGTGTCTCAGCACGTGACATTATTCGACGATACCATCGCGAGTAACATCGGCTTCGGGGACGCGGCCGCCACAAGAGACGACATCATCGCCGCCGCCAAATCCGCCGACGCGCATGGCTTTATCTCGCGCCTCCCGAACGGCTATGACAGCATTGTCGGTGAAGACGGCGACACCTTATCAGGCGGCCAGAGACAACGCATCGCCATCGCCCGCGCCATCCTCCGCGACGCCCCTATCCTCCTCCTCGACGAAGCCACCTCAGCCCTAGACGCCGAATCTGAGTCCAAAGTCCAAACCGCCCTAGAGACATTATCCAATGGCCGAACGACCATCGTCATCGCCCATAGATTATCGACAGTTCAAAACGCGGATAAGATATTCGTACTGGATAAAGGCGCTGTGGTTGAAAGCGGCACGCATAAGGAGCTGTCGAAGAAAAAAGGCGGGGTGTATGCGAAGCTGCGGGATTTGCAGGTGGGATGATGGCTAATATGGACGATAAAACTAACGCAGCATTAGAAAATGTAGTGGACGAGAAAACATTCATCTAATTCTTGCGGTGCTATATGGGTGGGAAAACGGCAGCCTTGAAATGTTTTTAGAGGCAGCTTCGGGAGGAGGTTTAGATCATTTGGAATCTAAAAATCACACCGAAGACGAAAACCCGTGGCAACGAGCTGCATTCATCATCTCCCTCGGCAAGTATTACGAGTAAGGCAGCTACTCCCGCCGCAGTATCAATTCTGTAATCGGGTTGCCCGACCATTGCTCCATAAAGCGCGCCTTTACATCCGCAGGCTCATAGACCGTTTCCACCCAATCGATAAAACTGATGTCATTCTCTTCCGCGTATTTTAGATAATCCTTGAAAAAGAAATCCAGCATGCCGGTTTTGCCTTGCTTGACGTGGAGATAACCGAGGCGCAGCTGTTCTAGCGCCTCATCTATCGGCTGTCCCAAATGAAAATGCTTATACAGCACGCCCATTATCCCGGTGCGGTCAGCGCCGGATTTGCAGTGCATGACGGCGGGGTATTCGATGGACTCAAATAAGTCCCGCGCGCCTTGGATTTTTTCCACCGTATGCACGTCGCGAGAATACATCCTGAAATCCACGAGCGTAATACCGTTCTCTTCGCAGGCTTCTTTCTCGAGCAGGTAATAGCCTTTCGGGCTTTCCCCGCGTAGATTGACAATCGTCTTGATGCCCATGTCCTTCAGCCGCTTAATCTGCTTGGGCGAAGGTTGGTTACAGCGCCACATGCTGCCGCCAATCTCGCGCAGGTTTCTAAACCAGACGCGCAGGAATCCATGGTCCCCCCAGTTGAGGTGACGATAGGCTGTTTTACGGTCCGATGGGATGTTGAGGTCGAGTGTCATAAGCCCTATGTGTTACGTGTCGCAACCGCATAACAGGGAGGGCGCGTGTGTTCAAACGATTGATGCGGTCTTCCGCCCTGCAAAAAGCATTAGGCTGGATCGTGGCCGCCTATATGAGCCTTGTGAAACACACGACCCGGTGGTCGGTTGAACATGCCGATATAGCCGCGCCGATCATTGAGGGCGGCCAAGGCTTCATCGCCCTCACCTGGCATTCGCGGTTCATGATGCTCTATGCGTCTTGGAAAAAAGATCCCGCGCGCGTAAATGTGCTTATTTCCCAATCCCGGGACGGGGCGATTGTGACACAGACCGCCGATTCCCTCGGCCTGACGACTATACGCGGCTCGGCGAAAAAGGCGGGCAGCGATAAGGCCAAAGGCGGGGCGAAAGCCTCCCGCGATATTATCGGGGCGCTTGAAGACGGCGGCGTTATCCTCATCACGCCGGACGGCCCGCGCGGCCCGCGCCAACGCCTGCCGGACGGCCCGCTCCGTCTCGCCCGTCTATCCGGCGCGCCGATACTGCCCTGCACATGCGCCACGAAATGGCGTATCCAGTTCAAATCATGGGATAAATTCTGTCTGCCGCTGCCGTTTGGAAAAGGTAAAATTATTTGGGGCACGCCTGTCTTTATTGACGAAGCCGCCACGGACACAGACATCGCCCGCCAGAGATATATCATCGAAACCGAGATGAATATGTTCCTCGCCAAAGCGGATAAAGCCATGGGGCATGACATCGTAGAACCGGTCATCATAGAGCCCGCGAATGTCTGATACCTTTATGGTCAAAGCCTATAGCGGCCTCACACATGTGCTCGCGCCCCTACTCCCGTTTTATCTGAACCGCCGCGCGGCGAAAGGCAAAGAAGACAAAGCCCGCATTAAAGAACGCTTTGGCCATGCGGGCCAGCCACGGCCCAATGGGCATTTAGTATGGCTACACGGAGCGAGCGTGGGGGAGACGATGATGCTCCTGCCCCTCATTGATAAAATTCTGGAACGGCCAGATACGCATGTTCTCTTGACGAGCGGAACGGTGACATCGGCAGAGCTAATGGCGAAACGCCTCCCCGACCGGACCATTCACCAATATGTCCCCGTCGATACGCCGGGAGCGGTGAAACGCTTTTTAGCGCACTGGCAACCGGACGCCGCCATATGGGCGGAGTCGGAAATTTGGCCGAACCTTATACGAGGTGCGAAAAAATCCGGCATTCCCGTCGCCTTAATCAACGCCCGCATGAGCGATAGCTCTATCATGCGCTGGAAAAAACACGGCGTAAAAAATGCCAAATCCGTCTTTGGGAATTTTGAATTCATTCTCGCGGGGAATGAAAGCACGGCTAAAGGTCTTTCCGGTTTACTGGGCCGGGACATACCGATGCTCGGCAACTTGAAAAATGCCGCGCCGCCTCTGCCCGTGAATGAAACAGAACTCACCCGCCTACAAATGCAAATCGGCAAACGCACAGTTTGGTGCGCGGCGAGTACCCATGCGGGCGAAGACGAGATGATGCTGACCGCTCATAAAGCTCTGCTGCACACTCACAAAGACGCCTTGCTCATTCTCATTCCACGTCATCCGGAACGCGGCGATGATATTGCGAAATTAATTGATAGGCCCTTCGCTCGCCGTGCCTCCGGTCATGACGTCAACGATAATACGCAGGTCTACCTCATGGATACTATCGGTGAATTGGGCCTCGCCTACAGGTTTTCCGGCGTGACCGTTATGGGCGGCGCTTTCATGGATACCCTCGCCGGGCATAATCCATTAGAGCCCGCGCGCCTTGGCAATGCCGTGCTCTCCGGACCCTATGTGGCCAGTTTCCAAGACACATATGACGCCATGATAGATAGCGGCGCGGCTTTGTGCGTTGCAGCTGATGCCTTGACGCAGGCTCTTACAGTCCTCATCTCCACTCCATCCGCGCTTGCAAAGACGCAAAAACTCGCCAAAGCTTTCGCGGATAATCAAGACAGCGTATTGGACGCTGTCTGGGAAAGGCTGGAACCGCTCATGCCGCCAAAAAATTTGAGAGCTGACGCATGAGACCGCCGGAGTTTTGGAATTACCGAAGTGGACGTGATTCTGCGCCAATGATACGTCTCTTACTGACACCGTTCGGCATGATTACCGCGTGGGCCGCGGCGCGCCGTTTTGAAACGACTGAAAGTTATGATCCGGGCATTCCTGTTATCTGTGTGGGCAATGCGACATTAGGGGGAACGGGCAAAACCCCTGTTGCAATTTATCTTCTTCGCAGTTTGCGCCGCCTCGGGATTAATGCCGTCGGCTTGACGCGGGGTTACGGCGGACAAGAAAAAGGCCCCATTCCGGTCCACCCAAAACATACCGCCGCTCAGGTCGGAGACGAACCGCTGCTCCTTGCCCAACACGCGCCCACTTGGGTCGCCGCCGGGCGGGACGAAGGCGCCCGCGCGGCCCGCGCGCAAGGGGCCACAGTTCTGGTCATGGACGATGGTCATCAGAACCCGCTCCTAACCAAGACGTTATCTTTACTTGTGGTCGATGCCGAAATCGGATTTGGAAATGGCTGCGTGTTTCCAGCGGGGCCTTTGCGGGAAAAACTCGAACCTGCCCTCGAGCGCGCCGACGCCGTTATCCTGATGAAGCCCACACCCGATTACGATATTGACGATCATCTCGCCGAGCAGCTTAAAGGCATGATCGTCATTCCCGCTTATCTCGCGCCGGCTGAAGCGCCGCCGGAAGGCAAGCTTTACGCCTTTGCCGGGATTGGCCGTCCGAATAAATTCTTCGATGCGCTGCGCCGTCACGGCGGCGATATCGTCGAGGAAATTCCGTTCGATGATCATTACAAATATAAAGACGAAGACATGGCGAGCCTCGCTACGCTGGCGCAAGAATATGGCGCGCAATTAATTACCACGGAAAAAGACTACATGCGCCTCCCCAGAGCATTTCGGCGCATTGTGACCCCGTGGCCTGTGGCGGTAAAATTTGAGGATGAATTAACTCTGCGCCGCCTGCTGCATCCTATCGTCGAAAAGACGGCGCGGCGATAATGCATGTCCGCGACCAAGCGAGTTTCAGCAAGCGAGTAAGCTGGCGCATCGAAGCCGCGGCGTTTGATTTTGTACGCCTCATCATGAAGCTGTTTACCTTCAACGCCATCTCTAACTTTGGTGGTTGGCTCCTGCGCACCATTGGCCCGCGCACAAGCAAACATCACATTGCCAAGACAGGGATGAAAATCGCGTTCCCGGACGCGAGCGAACAGCAATTAAATAGTTGGCTGCGAGAGAGCTGGGATAATACGGGGCGTACATTTGCCGAGTTCCCGATTATGAACCGCATACAGGTTTTCGGGGATAAATCCCGCGTTACGGTGAAGGGGTTGGAGCATTTAGATAATCTCAAAGAGAATAAACAGGCGGCGGTTCTGGTGTCCGGGCACTTCGCGAATTGGGAAATCATGGCCGCCGTGTTTGCGCAATACGGCGTCGATGTGCAGGTGACGTATCGGCAAATAAATAATCCTCACATCGACAAACGCGTCCGGGAACAGCGGGAAAAATACGGTATTAAACTCATGATCCCCAAGTCCGGCCCGCGCGGCGCTATGGACCTCATTAAAGCGCTCCGGTCCGGGGAAAGCGTGGCGCTTCTCAATGATCAGAAATTCAATGAAGGGATTGCGATTCCGTTCTTTGGCGTCGACGCCATGACGGCGCCCGGCCCCACGCGTCTCGCGCTGAAAACAAAAGTGCCGATGATTGCCATGAGTACGGTGCGTAAAGGCTCGCACTTTACGGTCACAGTTCACCCGCCATTTGAGCTGCAAAATACAGGGGACTCAGACGCGGACGCGCGGGCGGGAACGCTAATGGTCACGGAATTTGTCGAAGACAGAATTCGGGAGATGCCAGGGCAATGGTTCTGGGTTCACCGGCGCTGGCCCAAAGACGTATATAAATAAAGAGACACGTCATACCGCCGCAAGTCGCAGACTTGCCCGGTACCTATCTAGGTCTTTCAATGATTAGCTATGTTACGTGTGGTACGATCTAGGCATGGGTTCAGGGCGACCTGCGGCCGCGTCGGAATGATAAGCCTTGGGACTATGCGCTCTTACGCGCCTCTTCTCTTATCCGGTCCCATTCTTTGAATTCATAGGCGATGCAGCGCTCAATCATCTTGCGCCAAACAGGCTCTGCAATATTCGGGGACAGACCGAGCTTACTCGCCTCGGCCACGACTTTGGCCACAACGTCTTCGATACGCGCGTCGTCATGCACGGCGTCACGGTCTTGTTTAATTCGGGCCGCGGCGTCCATATACCCTTGGCGGCGGACGAGCATTTTCACGAGGTCACGGTCAAGGGCGTCCACGCCTTCGCGCACATCAATCATTGTCTTGCAGGCTTTTGGGTCGAGAGGCATTATCGCGGCCATTCCGTTAAAAGTTCTGGATCCAAGTTACGGTTTCGCCATTTCAGACGCCAGCACAAATGCGGCCCCGTAGAGCGGCCTTTTGACCCAACGGTGGCGATCTGCTCGCCGCGTTTTACGCGCTGTCCCGGCTCCACTAAAATTTCATCCGTATGCAAATACATAGAGATCAAGCCCTGCCCGTGATCGAGCAAAACCATCGCGCCTTCGAAATATAAATCATCATCCGCGAGCGACACAATCCCGTCCGCAGGCGCTACAATCGGCGTCCCCACAGGCGCGGCAAGGTCCACCCCGTAATGCGGCTTTTTCGGCTCACCATTCAGGATGCGCTGCGCCCCAAAATTCGTTGTCTTGGTGTAATTCGCCACAGGATAGATAAATCCGTCTGCAAACCCCATTTCCGTGGCGCGCGATCCAAAGCCGACTTTTTTGCGGGCAGAAGAGGAGCGAATGCGTTTGAGTTGCGCGTCGGAGAATGTGGAGACTTGCGACGGCGGCAGGCCGTCAATGCGGGACGTATCGTATTCACGGGGTGTGATGTCAAAGGTCACTCGCTCCCCGGCCGCCTCGATAAAGGTCTTCTTTTCGTCCCGGTCAAACCCGACAATTAATTTTCCCGCCGCATCCGCGTTTTCAAAATAGAAATCTTTTTCGCTACGTGCGATTTTAACTTTGGCATTAGGCTTGGTTTGGCAGAGCACGGCTCCGCCTTGTTGGGCGAGACCTGTGCAGGAAATTTCTGGCGGTGAGTTTGGGGCAATGGCAAGACGCTCTTGCGCAAGTATTTTGCTTTTGGCCCTATCAGCTTGAGTTTTTGAATGGGAGTCCAAAGGCTCGCGCGCGTCTGCCATTTCTGCTCCAGCCTCAGGGATTCTCAATTTTTCCTGCGCGCAAGCGGACAGCGGGAGCGTCAAAGCCAGCAACACAATTCCTCCACCGCGTAAGCGGGGGAGGTGTCGTAGCAACGCGCAGACGGAGGGAGTGCGCGCCGTCTGTCGCGTCCAGAAAAACTGTGTATCTGGCTTGCAAGCTGCGAAGTTTAGGGTCATTCGGTTGCCCCCTCCGACTTTCGCGTTTTCTTTGAAAACGCTCTAGCCACCTCCCCCGGTATCCCGGCGGAGGAATCAAAAAGGCGAATTATACCCACTACCCCTGAACCTTTTTCCAGGCGGCTAATGACGCCTCTGCATCTTTATACGCCTCCTGCCGTTCAGCGCTCCAATAGCGCAAAGTCTCTAACGGAATAGGGTCACCTGAAACGGCGCATTTCACAAAGCCGCCCGGCTCTAGGATGGTAAAATCAGAATCCCCGTAATGGATTTTTGCTTCGCCTTGGAAGAGTGATGAATTCATTTTATTCCGCGTCCTTCGAGTCCACTCGCTTCGCTCGTCCTCAGGATAAGGAATAAAATTGACCTCATCCTGAGGCGAGACGAAGTCTCGGGACTCGAAGGACGAGGGCAACTCGAACGAAATACTTACTTCTAGTTAGCCTAAGCCTATCATCATTAAAACAGATCAGCCTGCTTTTTATCAGTTACGATATGTTTAGGCGCTTTAGTTTTTTTCTGTGTCGGTTTTGAGGTGATTTTTGGATTGCCCTCTATGACTGCAGCTCTATCCCCATCGGCAAAAGTCAGCCTCACCGCTTCGCCAGCTTGCGCTGTCTCATTAGAACGAACTACTTGCCCAGCCTCATCGCGCACTAAAGCAAAGCCGCGTTCCAGCACCCCTTGATAGGAATAGGCATCGAGCAATTTCCCGGCGCGCGCCAGACGGTTCGTATCGCGTTCGAGCTTGCGTTTAATGGCAGTTTCCGCTGAGCGCGAGAGTTGGGCCGTGCGCTCCGACTTTAACGTCGCCGCGCGCTGAATCGAGTCCGGACGCAGACGCCGGGCCGTATCTGTGAGGCGGTTCTGGTGACGGCGTTGATTGGCTGTCAAAGCCGGGGCTAACCGGGAGAGAAGAGCGGATAATCGCTGCGATGCCCCGTCCGTCAAGCGCGCCGCATTGGGAAGCCGGGACACGGCCAGCGCCAATCGCTGCCCCATCGGCGCAATAAGGCGCCGCGCACTTGGCAAGCGAGACGCCGCAAGATCGAGACGCTGTCGGGGGGCTGATAAAACAGTATCCAAACGCGGCAATTTCGCCGCCGCGAGGCCGGACTTTTTCTCGTTCACATTCCGACGTAATCCGCGTGTCAGGCGCACGCCGTAATCGGCGACCGTTTCCAGATAATCCACCCGCACAGGCACGGCGACTTCGGCAGCCCCTGTCGGCGTCGGGGCGCGGTAATCGGAGATATAATCGATGATGGTCCAGTCGGTTTCATGGCCGACTGCCGAGATCAGCGGGATATTTGACGCCGCCGCCGCGCGCGCCACGACTTCTTCATTAAAGCACCATAGGTCTTCGAGCGAGCCCCCGCCCCGCGCCACAATTAAAACATCAGGCCTCGGAAAACCTTCTGCGTGATTAAATCCCGTAATGGCTGCGGAAATTTGCTCCGCCGCTTTGTCGCCTTGTACGAGAACGGGCCAGACCAAAACGTGCGACGGGAAACGGTCTTCGATGCGGTGCAGAATGTCACGAATGACAGCCCCCGTCGGAGAGGTAATCACGCCAATGGTTTTAGGCAGAAACGGCAACGCTTGTTTGCGCTCATCGGAGAACAGGCCTTCGCCCTGGAGCTTGCGTTTACGCTGCTCGAGGAGCGCCATGAGCGCGCCCGCGCCTGCCAATTCCATTTTGTCGATGATGAGCTGATAATTCGAGCGCCCGGGATAAGTCGAGAGCTTGCCCTCAACAACAACCTCCATGCCCTCTTCCGGACGCATCGGCAAACGCCCCGCCACGCCTTTCCAGATGATGGAATTGATGACAGCTTTGTCGTCTTTGATGTCCAAGTACACATGTCCCGATTTCGCAATCGTCACACGCCCCAGCTCGCCCTTGACGCGGACATGGCCGAACGTGTCTTCGACTGTGCGCTTGAGCGACATGGCGAGTTCGGTGACTGTAAATTCGTGGGCGTTGGTGGGGTTATCGGGCATTTATTCTTTCAATGGATTCGGATGCCTCTATACCCTAAAACTCAGCATAAGGAATCATTTAAATAGGTTCGCTACGCGCGAAACGCCAAACTGAGGATGTACCATGAAAACACTTTTAATCGGCGGCGGCGGACGTGAACATGCGCTGGCTTGGAAGCTCTCGCAGAGCCAACACGTCACGGAGCTGACCTGCGCGCCGGGGAATGCCGGTATTGCGGATGTCGCGAATTGCGTGGCGATACCCGCAGATGACATTGTCGGCATTCTCGGCCTTGTGCAGCGCGATAAGTATGACTTTGTCATTGTCGGTCCCGAGCAGCCCCTCGCGCTTGGAATTGTCGACGCGCTGCAAGATATGGACGTCAAAGTCTTCGGCCCCACACAGATGGCGGCGCAGCTCGAAGCCTCCAAAGCGTTCACCAAGGATTTCTGTACGCGCTACAATATCCCGACCGCCGCTTACGGCGTGTTCACGGACGCCAAAGAGGCCGTGGCTTACCTCAAGACCATGAAAGCCCCTTACGTGATTAAAGCTGACGGCCTCGCAGCGGGGAAAGGCGTGGTCATTCCTGAAACCCTGAAAGAAGCGGAGATATTGGTCAAAGCCTTGTTCTCGGGCAAGTTCGGCGTGGCGGGCGAGAAAATTGTCATCGAAGAATTTATGACAGGGCAAGAGGCGAGCTTCTTTGCCATTGCCGACGGCGAAACCGCGATACCGCTGATTGCCGCCCAAGATCACAAGCGCGCCTTTGACGGCGACAAAGGCCCGAATACGGGCGGCATGGGAGCCTACTCCCCCGCGCCTATTTTCGGACAGGCCGAACTGGAAACCGTGATGAATACAATTATTTATCCCACCGTCGCGGGCATGAAAAAAGACGAGATGCCGTTTACGGGCGTTCTGTTTGCTGGCCTGATGATGACACATGATGGGCCAAAACTGATTGAGTATAATGCGCGTTTCGGCGATCCGGAAACGCAGGTTTTGATGCGTCTCCTTGAATCCGATCTCATGGAAATATTTATCGCTGCCGAAGCGGGGAAACTGGCAAAGCTCAAAGCTCCGGCCTGGGGGTCTGACCCTGTCGTCAATGTTGTTCTGGCGACGGATGGCTATCCCGGCAAATACAAAAAAGGCAGCGTCATTAAAGGCCTTGAGGAGGCCGAAGGTTTAGACGGCGTCAAAGTCTTTCACGCGGGCACGGCGCGCAACGATAAAGATCATCTGTGCGCCGCGGGTGGACGCGTACTCAATATCACCGCACAGGCGAAGACGCTTAAAGACGCCGTTGAACTCGCCTATAAAGCGATTGACGAGTGCGTGGATTGGCCGGAAGGATTTTGCCGCCGAGACATAGCGCATCACGCCCTGAAATAAGGAATAGATATGAAACGCTTCTTTTTAACGACTGCCGCAGCTCTTTTATCGACGACAGCCTTCGCCCACGATGATACCCACGACAGTCATGAAGACTTTACGTTGATTTATGCGGGTACGGTTTTGGATGTACCGGGAAAAGCACCGAAAACCGAGCAAACGATTATTATCCATGAAGGTAAAATTGTCGGTGTTGAAGACGGCTATATCGAGGACGACGAAGCGACAATCATTGATCTCTCCGACATGTTCATCCTGCCCGGCTTGATTGATAGTCATGTCCATCTGGACGGGGAGTGGAGTAAAGACAACCGCCTGAACGGCGTCACTAAAGAATCCGGTGATATTGCCGTAGACACAATCATTCATGCACAGCGCACGCTTCGAGCAGGCTTTACCGCTGTTCAGGATGTGGGCGGCGGCAAGGAAGTTTTTGCGGTTCGTAACGCAATCAATGCCGGAAAGATTGACGGCCCGCATATCAAGGCCTCAGGTCATGCCGTGTCTGTCACAGGCGGCCACGGCGACGCTCATGGCTATATCGAGGACATCCTCGATATGCACAAAAACAAATCTATTTGCGACGGTCCTGCCGATTGCCGCCGCGCGGTTCGCTCTGCCGTAAAAGCCGGCGCGGACGTGATTAAAATCACCGCGACGGGCGGCGTGCTGTCCAACACGAATGCAGGCACCGGGAAACAATTCTTTGACGATGAGCTTGTCGCCATTGTCGAAACTGCCCAAAAAATGGGCCGCAAAGTCACCGCCCACGCCCACGGCAAGGACGGTATTGATAGTGCGCTGAAAGCCGGCGTTCTATCGATTGAACACGGGACCTATATGGACAAAGAGACCACGGCGCTTTTCAAAAAATATAACGCGACCCTCGTGCCGACTGTGCTCGCCGGCATGACCGTTGTCGACTGGGCGAATGAAGGCGGCATCCTCCCACCAAACTCCGCCAAGAAAGCCCTCGAAGTCGGCCCGCAAATGCAAGACATGCTGCGCATCGCCTATGAGAACGGCGTCAACATCGCGTTCGGCACAGACACAGGCGTCTCAAAACACGGCGAGAACGCAAAAGAATTTAAATACATGGTCGCCGCAGGCATGAGCGAGATGGACGCCATCGAGGCAGCAACAATTGTGGCCGCAAAACATATCGGCATGGAAGGCCAAATCGGGAAACTCACCAAAGATATGCAAGCCGACCTCATTGCCGTTGACGGCAATCCGCTGGACGACATTGAAGAACTGCTCGACGTTGATTTCGTCATGAAGGGCGGGAAGGTCGTGAAGGATTAGGGCTAAATTATCACCCTAGACTCGACGCTGCAAATCAAACTGCAAACTATCACATCCGTCATTGTCGGGCTTGTCCCGATAATCCATTTGCGGGAGGTGGTTTTGCACATGGATCCTCGGAACAAGTCCGAGGATGACGGAATATAAGATTTCAATCCACCGTCTCGCTGTCGCCTTTGTAATGGCGGCCTGGTGTGTGGAACAAACACTATGGTGAAGCGAAACCGCCCTACATTTAACCCCCGACATGCCCGCGCATGCGCAGCGCCTCCAAATCATCCACGCTTCCTCTGAACGCATTTAAATCCGTCGCGCCTTTGATGCCCTGCACCGCGCCCCGGTGGTGATGCTGCCAGATGAGCCAATCGCCCTCTCGGAATTTTGGCGCTTGGAAGATTGAGCGCACCCAGAATTTCTCGTTTTCGAAATCCACGAGGTAGCGGTCGTGGAATTCTTGCGTGGTGTAGAGAACGGGGCGGACCCCGTAATGGGCCTCTAATATATCCATCATTTTTTTGACTTCGAGGTCAATACGCGCCGTCGTCGGCCCTTCGCGGCACGGGCCCATATGCTCGAGGTCGAGCGCGGGCGGCAATGCGCCGTTCATGTCGCCTGCCACGCGGATGAAATTCGCAGCTTGCTGCTCGGCCGTCCGGCATTGGGTAAAGAAATGATAAGCGCCCCGATATAAATCCGTCTGCCCGGCGCGCTCCCAATTCAGTTTAAATTTCGGATCAACAAAGCCTTCCCCCTCGCTCGCCTTCATATACACAAACCGAATATTTCCCGCCCCGACAGCGCGCCAATCAATCGCGCCGTTGTGATGCGAAATGTCTATGCCTTGGATATAATCAGTGGCCTGCGGAACAGGGTTACCGGAGAAGAGGAATGTCAACGCTAAGAACGCGACGAGGCCAAGAGCGATTAGAATGACAATGAGTTTTTTCACGATGGGAACTTAATAGCCGACTTTGGCAAATAAATGTCACAAAAAAGATAACTGTGTATAGCGAGTTACGAGTAGCATCAGTGATTATTTTATAGACTCAATTAAATCAATTATTGCTGAAGCTTTCCAAACTAAACCAATATCAGAATCTTCCGCTATTCTGCCGCTGTATATGCCAAATAATTTATATTGCATGCTAACAATTTCAACTGAACCATCTTCATTTGTCTGTCTTGTTGGCCTATGCTCAGACGCTATCACAGGCGAACCCGACTGTCCGGGCCGCGTGCGACAATCGATGAAGAAAATTGGCCTGTTATCTGCATCTAGCGCAGCATGGGAGGCAACAAAACCTGTGCTCCAAATTGGGAAATTTACGTCTAAATTTCCAAATGTTGACTTCACAGTCTTTCCAAACGGGAACCCAAGAACTGCAACAGTGTCCTGAATTGCTAATACATGTCTATCTAATTGACTAGGTTCAAAGCTCTTCACCATATTTCCAAGCTGAGGAAAAATATCAAACTCTAAAGCAACAAAGTCCATATATTCATTATTTACTTCGTGCTCAAAGAATAGTTTGTCGCCTTTTTCCTTATAGAGTGGATAGGTTTTCTCTAACCAAAGTCCTAGCCCACTGATGTCTTGAAATTGAACCTTCAGTTCCTGTGGAGCTTGATGTTCTGACGGCTTTTTACAAAGAGGTGTTCCTGTAAAATTATTCCTGCCAGTTACGACATGGCGGTTTGTAATTATAAAAAATCTTCCGCTTGAATTACTTACTAAAAATCCTGTAGCGGTAACACCTAGAGAGATGCCATTTACCGTCGGTTCCAAATATACTGGCAGTAATGACTCCCAACTTATCTTTCGAACTTGGGTCATAATATTCCGAATATGGCCCGTGCTCCGTCGGCATCTTTATCAATCTGGACTGTCATCTCTTCAACGCTGTCAAATTTCGTTTCTTCGCGGATGAAGGTACGGAACCTAACCTCTAGGCGTTGTCCGTAGAGGTCTCCCGCGAAATCGAAGATATAGGTTTCGAGCAGGACGCCCTCCCCGTTCACCGTCGGTCTGGTGCCGACGCTGGCGACGGCGGGACGCCATATGTTTTCACCCGGTAGTCTGACTTCGACCGCATAGACGCCGAATTTAGGTAGGACGAGTTCGCCGAATTGTTGGTTGGCGGTGGGGTAGCCGATCGTGCGGCCAAGCTGCTGGCCTTTGATGACTTCCCCGTCGACCACCCACGGGCGGGAGAGCATATGCGCGGCGTGGAAAACGTCGCCGTCTTTGAGGGCTTTGCGGATTTCGGTGGAGCCGTATTTGCCGTAGAATTTATGCAAGCCGATTTCCGTGATGGGCGTGACGCCTATGCCGCGCTCGGCGCAAAGCCGCGTCAGGCTTTCAACATTCCCGCAGCGGTCTTTGCCAAAACAAAAGTCTTTGCCAACGACAACATGCTTGATGCCCAGGCCTTTGTGCAGAACGGTCTCGACAAATTCCGTATCGTCCATATCACGCAAGGCTGCGTCGAACGGAATCTCGTAGAGCCTCTCGACGCCAAGCTCCGGCATGATGTCGGCGCGGGTCTGCGCGCTCATGAGGCGGAAAGGCTCGCTATCGGGTTTGAAAAATAATCGCGGATGCGGGCGAAAAAGACCAATACCGAGCGGGGCGTTCAGGCTGTCCGCGATCTCTTTCGCTTGGGAGATAACCCCCTGATGCCCGCGGTGCAGGCCGTCGAAATTGCCCAGCGCAATAACAGCGCCTTTGGCGTCCGGTGCAAGTTCAGAATAAGTCTGGTAGGATTTCACTGATGTAGCTTGTGACTAGACAGGACGTTTTTTAACAACAACGCCCGCATCACCGCGGCAAATTTGTTTGCCGTTCACGCTGCAATAGCACTTCATGCGCACGCGGCCTGTTTTCTCGTTTATTTCAGCCACCTCGGCGTGGGCGATGACTTCGTCGCCAATAAAGGCCGGGCGGCGAAACCGCAGGTTAAGCTCGACAAACACAGCACCGGGCCCGGGCAGGTCGTTCCCGAGAACAGCAGAGATCAAGGATGCCGACAAAGCCCCGTGCGCAATGCGCTGTCCGAACATCGTTGTCTTGGCAAATTCTTCGTCCACATGGATCGGGTTATGGTCACCTGTAATCTCGGCAAAGGTATCGATTTGCTCGCCCGTAATTGTCATACGGGTTGAGGCAGACATGCCTACCGTGAGGTCTTCGAGAAAATACTTTTGTGTGCCGTCGCTCATAATTGTCCTATCAATTTAAGCCCCACAATACCCCGTCCCGTCCTGATTTCCAGTGCTAATCTATTCCTACCAATTCAAAGCAGGGGACATATAACGCGCGGTTATGTTGTGCTCAGTGAGCAGCGCCGTCAGCTGGTTTTTCTTACGGCCATGAATACCGCCGGATATAAACAAGCAGTCGAGGTCCTCATTCTGCGCGCCGAGGAGGTCGGTGAAAATATTATCCCCTATCGCCAAAATACGGTCAGATGTCGGAACTTCGCCAAGGAGCTCCGCGAGCCACGCACGCGAAAGCCGATAAATCGGCGCATGCGGTTTGCCGCTATAAATCACCTCGCCGCCCATCCGCTCATACATCTGCGCGAGCGCGCCGCCGCAATAAATCTCTTTGTCACCCCTGTGGACTTTCACATCCGGGTTCGCGCAGACCATCGGAATACCGGCTTCGCGCGCGTGATTTAACATGTCGCGGTAATCGTCCGGTGTCTCGTTCTCGTCGTCAAAGAGACCCGTGCAGGAAATAAAGGCCGCATCATCAAGCTCGCTAAAGTTAAGCTCCAGCCCTTCGTACAAGCTATCGTCCCGGTCCGGGCCAAGCTTGAAAACAGGCCCCGGGGCGCGGCGGGCAATCTCGTCTACTGTGGCATCACCGGACGTCACAATCGCGTCAAAGATCTCGCCGACAACGCCGACCTGTTGCAGCTGCTCGGGTACAGCGCGCGACGGCTTGGGGGAATTGGTTAGCAGAATAACCGGGCCGCGGTCGCCCCGAAAACGCTCCAGCGCCTCGCAGGCCGCTTCGAACGCCTCGCGCCCATTATGCACCACGCCCCATATATCACACAAGAGCACATCGTAATCATCAGCGATTTGGCCAAGGCCGGAAATAGAACGAAAATCTGTCATGGTGTGGAGGTAATGCGCTGCGCCTCCTATAGCAAGACTTTAGACATCACAGCGTTAAGTCCACGCGAGATACAATCCCGCGGCGAATTTCCTGTACGGTGAGCTTGGGCGCGCTGAAGCCCTTTTTGAGAACCGGCAAAGATAAATTTGGGTCGCAATCTCCGCACATAAATATATCAACCGCGGCGTAATTACGTTCCGGCCATGTGTGAATCGAGATATGAGACTCCGCCAGCAAAACCACGCCGGACACGCCGCCTAATGGCGAGAAATGATGCATATGACTGTGCAGGATTGTGGCCCCGGCGGCGGATGCTGCACCGCGTAAAATTTGATCTATCTTATTTGGATCGGTGAGATTTTCTCCGTCCCAAATCTCGACCAATAAATGAAGTCCCGCGAAGGTCTCCCCGTCAACAGTCTTAAAATAATCAACTGTCGGCGTCTCAGGCAAAGTAAAGCCCCCAATAAACCTCGTTCACGCCTTTGGAAAAATAGTCACTGAGTTGTCCGAGCTCTTTGAACCCTGAGGCTTTTAGGTCTGCTGAATGGTGGACTGAAATGTTATCGGGCAAAGTAATAAAGAACGCTTTGCCGCCATAAGATTTAACCTCGTCTTTCAACTCGCTTAACGATTTTGTCGGCAAAGCGAGTTCGATATCACTTTCATCAAGTGACACTTCTTCCCACTGCGCAACATAAGACGTATCTGATTCCGAAGCCGGGTCCAAACCCACAAACCGTGCCTTTTTGTCTGTGGAAGGCGGGGTCTCCGCGATAGCCCTATCGCTAACAGGCAGGCTGTAGATATATTTGGACTCACCAGGCGCGTAGAAATCATCAACTTTCAGCTCAAAGGAGGCATTGAGTTTCTTTTCATAAAACGTGCGCGCCGCCAGATAAATATCCTCGCCGGTTTCCTCATCTATATAGTCGCTCGTCGCGATGAACAGACGCTCAATACCGTCCGCTTCCAGAACCTCCCGAAGCTCAAGCATCATCCAATAGGCACTGTTTTTCCGGCGGAAGGCTTCGTGGATATAGGTGAACGAGAGCCAAGCCGTATTTGGGCTATCCGGGTCAGGACGAAAGCCCGTCATGCCCATAAGGCGGCCTTCGAACTGCATCACATATTTATCTGCTAGGGTTTCGGCAAAAGTCGCCTCGGCGTCTTCACCGTCGTCCTCGTCATGAGCGTAGATAATCTCAAGAATAGGGCCCACATCTGCGTCGGTCATAGGGCGGAATATACGGTTGGGCTCGCTTGGTTTGGCGCCCTTTCCGAACCCCAATGATGATAGAATTCCTGACATAAGTCCTCCCAGGTGCGGGGCATAAGCGATATACTCTGGGCTTGCAAGTCCATTCAGAGCTGCACTAACCCCAGCAACAACCGCGGCTCAGTTTCTTACCCGTCTCGTTGATTTTTGCTTTAATTAACAATTTAAACTTGAAAAACCATCTTAAATCGATATTGCAGAGTTTCATATTTACCGGAGGAGAGTTCAATGAACCGTATAACTAAGATTACATCTGCAGCTGCGTTAGCCTCGCTGCTTGCCGCTTGCGGCGGTGCTTCAACAAAAGGCCCGGACCTTGGCGTTGTTCTCGACAGAACCGTTATGGCGCTCGATTATGCTGAAGCCGAATTTGAAAAGCCAACGGACGATGCTGGAGCCGCTGTACAGATGGACAACTTTACAGGGCTTATGTTCCAAGCCATGAATTCTCAGCCGCAATTTTACAAAACACCGATTGGCGTAAGCTTGCGCGACGACGCAGCCTTTCTTGGCTTTGAAGACAAAAATACTAATAATGTGAAAGATGTCGGCGAAAAAGAAATCTTCACGGTCGAGCTTGATGCTGAAAGAAACCGTATTATCGCCACAGACCTTGTCTCTGGCGAAGGCACATACCGGGTTTCCGGCGCAGGCCTCATGGCGGGCTTCATTGCCGCGCGCTTGCTCGGCCGTCAGGGCCGCGCAGGTGTCAAAAGTTCCTCTTTTGCGAGCCGCAACGTGAAATCATCTGCGGATTACCGCAAGTCCCGCCCTGTCAAAAGCGCGCGTTCTAAGACACGGTCAGGGTCTTCCCGCACTGGCAAATAGTCCCGTTTAAAATATAATGAGAAAGACCGGCTCCGTCCGGTCTTTTTTATGACCACACCACAGCCCGTAGCGCCTCTAGCGTTATATTGCGGCTTATCATAAAGATGTAATATGGCGACCGACACTGCATCCCAAAATAAGAATCTTGAAAACACCTTGAGCGAGGATGCCGAGAACGAAGATTTCTCGGGCATAACGGATCATGGGCGAGCCATATTATTGGCCTCAATTCTAATCGTCGCCCTATGCGGAATTGTCTATGAGCTTATTATTGGCGCGGTCTCAAGTTACCTGCTCGGTAACTCGATTTACCAGTTTTCTATTACGGTCGGATTTTTCATGTTCGCCATGGGTATTGGTTCATACCTATCTCAATTCATTCGCAATGATCTCATACAAAAATTTGTCATCATTGAAATCATTCTCGCCATAGTCGGCGGCATTTGCAGTATCTCACTCTTTCTGATTTTCCCGTTTTCACCTTATATGTACCGCACCGTAATGATGGCTTTTATCATCACTATCGGCACGCTAGTGGGTCTGGAAATTCCTATCCTAACGCGAATTATGGCGCAGGCCGAAGGCACGCGGAAATCCATCGCCAAAGTCCTCTCCTTTGACTATATCGGCGCGCTGATCGGCTCTGTGGCCTTCCCGTTAATGCTATTGCCTAACCTAGGCCTTGTCCGCTCGTCCTTTGCCATCGGGCTTATCAATATCTTTGTGGCCCTACTGACAATCTTATTCCTGCGGCGTTATCTTAAATACCCCAAAGCCCTCATGGTATTAGTCCTAACCATCGCCTTAGCTCTAACCGCGCTGATCACCATGGGCTCCCGCATTAGCGCCGCCGCGCAGCAACATCTTTATTTTGACCAAGTCATTTGGAAAAAAGATACGCTCTATCAATCCCTGACGATGACACAAAGCTACGGTAATAATGATCTCCGCCTATTTATTGACGGGCATTTGCAGTTCTCAGAATCCGACGAGCACCGCTATCATGAGACGCTCGTGCATTCTGTTCTGGCCTTGGACGGCCCCCGCGAAAACGTATTAGTTCTAGGCGGCGGCGACGGGCTCGCTGTGCGCGAAATTCTGAAATATTCTGACGTCAAACATATTGACCTCGTCGACCTTGACCCGGCTATGACAGATCTTGGCAAAGATTTTCCGCCGCTTGTGAAACTCAATAAAGCTGCTCTCGCCGACCCCCGGGTAACGACGTATAACCAAGACGCCTTTGTGTTTATAAAAGAAAAGGGCCGTACTTATGACCGAGTTATTATTGATATGCCGGATCCGCACAATGAAGCCATCTCAAAACTCTATGCGATTGAGTTCTACGCGATGATCTCCCGCCGCATGAGCGCAGACGGCGTGCTCATCACCCAATCCTCGTCTCCCTATTTCGCCCGCAATGCCTTTTGGTGTGTGGGGACAACACTGGACGCCATATTCCCGCAAACCCGCGCCCTGCAAGTCACCACGCCGTCCTTCGGCGTTTGGGGCTTTCAAACGGCGGCTATGAAACCTGGCGGCTTGGACCGGGCTATGAATGAGGGGGATATAAAAACGCGCTTCTGGGGCCCGGAAATCCTAAGCGCGGCGAAAGTCTTCGGCAAAGATATCTCCGCCCCTGCACCCAAAGACGGTAAGCCTGCCGTCAACAGCATCTTTGAGCCGATCATTTATCATCTCTATTTAAAAGACCTGACCACGTCCCCCGTAAAGCGGGCGACTGAGAGTTAGCCGGCAGCTCTATTGCAGACCCGCTTCGATATCACGCCAGTCAACAACTTTTAGGTTTTGCTTTTTCTTGGGCTCGGACGGGGATGTGTTGTCCATGTCGTCTTGAACCACCAAAAATCCGCGGGGGTATTTCGCTGTCGCTTTGGACGTCACCGCAATTCCGTCCGTGGTAGACGTTCCGTCAACAACGCCCTCGCCAATCATAAACCGGCCAGCATATTCTCCGCTAGGTAGACTGAACACTGCGTAGCTATTATTGCCCTGCGAGGACACAAGCACATAGCCGCCGTCAGCGTCGTCTTCGTAAACAGTCACGCCTTCAAGGTCGGGTTTCATGCCGTAATCAAAGGGCCGGGCCAAAACAGTTTGCGCGTCCCCGCCTGAGGGCAAAGCCGCATAGCTGTAAAGTCCGCCTTCTTCTTCGGCAATATAAAGTTTGTTTGTACGGTCATCAAAGGCGCAGCCTTCGGTCTTGGTGCCCGTAGAAAATGTGCGCACTTTCCGGGCGCTCATTGTGCCGTTAATCGCTTCAACAATGTGCTGTTCATATATTCCGGCCTTGGTCGTCAGGCCTGCGTGAAAGCTATTCCCGTCAGGTTTCCCAAGGCAAATACCATAGGGCGACAATGAACCAGTAGAGATTTCATGGCCTTCGGGTTTGGTGAATGTATCCGTCGCCGGATTGTAGAGCAGCATCGTAATGGTATTAATCTCGTCATTACTTGCGGCCAGTAAAACATGATCCTGCCCGCGGTAGCTAAACCCTTCGCGCAGATCGACATTATTGAGCATACCAATCGGCATGAACTCGCGCTGCGACCCGTCAAGGTTATAGATATAAAGCCCAGCCTGTTTATCCGTCGCCGCAATAAACCCGCGGCCGTTTGTGCCAATATAAATTGCCGGATCATCAGCGGAGTCGCCAACCGAAGCCATCACAGGCGTTTCGAAATCCGCCTTTACCGTGAAGGCCTTTGCGTCCGGCATAACCGGAAGGATGCTGGGCACTGTTTCGCACGCGGCCAAAGCAGCGACGCAAAGAGATATAATAAGCAGGTTTTTCATGTGAGCCTCCTAGTATGTGTAGCGCGCGCCGAAGATAACTGAGCGGCCAAATTCATCATATTGTGAAAGGCGGGACTCGTCGCCGAAGTAGTAATATTCCGGCGCGTCCGTTAGGTTTTTGCCTTCCAGATAGACTTGGAAATTATCGTTGATTTTATACTTCGCAGAAGCTTCAAACGTGAGGCGGTCATCCGTGTAACGGTCAAGGTCTTCGTCAAGCAATTCATCCAGATAATCACCGCGGTAATTTGCAGACACCCGCAAATCCCAGGGACCTTTGTCGTAAGCCAATGCGATATTACCTACTGCGTCGGATTGTTTTAGGAACGGCACTTCACGTCCGTCCGGCAATGTCGCCTCACTGCTTGCAAGTGTCAGGTTCGTCGAGAATAAAAATCCGTCAAGCGCTTTCGAAATATCTTGCAGGTCTTGAACATAATTAAATTCAACGCCGTAAATCTTACTTTTCCCGACATTGATGCTGGTTGTGACTTCTTCGAGGGTCGCGAGACTAGACGCTGGCAAGAAACTCAAGTCAACGCTGTCCGGAACATCCGCAAGGTCGTATTCAGCCGGGAAAATAGCGTCTGAAATATTCTTATAAAACGCCCCCACAGAAATGACAGAGAGACTGGTAGGGTAATACTCCAAAGCCACATCAAAGTTATCTGCACTGTAAGGATTAAGGTTTGGATTGCCGAGTTCAATTTCGTCGCGGTCATCGTTGAGGAAGGCATTCGGCGCCATGTCCCCAAAGGACGGACGCACAATTGCAGCGTAATAGGCTGCGCGTCCAATAAGTTTGTCATTGAAATCATATTTTACATTCAAACTTGGCAGGATGTCAGTGTAGTTCTGCGCGCTGTCCCGCGCCACAAATCCAAGCGTGTCTTCGTCCACGAAGGCCCCGGTCAGGTCAATATTCGTTTGCTCCAGACGTGCGCCCGCAATGACGGTGGCTTTTCCGAGCTCAAATGTGCCCATCCCGTAGAGCGCAAAAATGTGCTCATCAATCGTGTAATCACCTAATGTCGATTCCAGGAAGCTGTCGTCTTCTTGGAATTCATCTTCTGCGAACGTGCCGCGTAGGGCCCGTGTCAGATTGGCATCCGGCCACTCGAACATGCGGTTTGCGAGGCGCCAGTTTGTTATTTCCGCATCGTCGCGAATAAAGTCCGCGAGATTAACATCATCACGTTCAAAGAAAAACAGGTTTTGATCCCGTACTTTTTGACGGTCGCGATATTTGATACCGGCCTTTAAAGTCACAGGGGTGTTGCCCCAGAGACTATCGCGCTCGGCATTAAACTGGAATGCGTATTCCGTATCTTCATTGACCGTTTCTTCGACTTCGAAAGTATCGAGCTCATAGTTGGACGGGTCGAGAAGGAAGGGTAGCGCTTGGCCCGAGATTACAGGCTGTTGAGGGTTTGAATAATTAAGCGTGATTGAGCCCACATCGCTATCGCGCTGCTCCGGCCCCGAGCGGAAGTTCACATCGTGATTATCCGTATCGTCTTCTTCGGCAAAGGCAAATGAGGCTTGATAATCAAAATTCCATTTATCAAGTTCTGTCACGCCGCCAATAGAGTAAGTCTGAATATTGCGGACTTCTTTGCGCTTCTTGGCCTCCGCATCAACCTCGCCCCGGCGTATCGTGACACTGTCACTGTCGGCGGCGATAATCTCTTCGTCAAATTCGCGGAATTCAAATTTGTTGCGGATTTCATTTTCCGTGTATTCATTATAAAGCGTACGCAAATAAAGGTCTGTGTTCGGGCTTACGCGCCAATCAAAGTTAGCCACGACGCCAATGCGCTCGCGGGTCAGATCATACCAGCGTTGCTCATAATCATCATTGGGAATGAACTGATTAAAATCATCGTCAAAACCCCACTCCCCGATCTGGTTATTGTGGCTCTCAATGGCAAGTTTTTGATAATTGAGCGAGAGCGCCATACCGAAAGTGTCATTAAAAGTATCCGAATATGTCAGCGTGCCTTTGGGAGACACCTTCTTGGTAATCTCATTATACTGCCCTTCGACCTTAGCGCGAATAAAACGGTTATTGCGGTCAAAAGCGGAAATCGTTTTTAGATTAATAACCCCGCCGAGGCTGTCCGCATCTACGTCCGGAGTCAAAGATTTCTGAATTTCAATGCCGTCAAGCAAGTCCGACGGAACGCCGTCGAGCAAGACGCCGCGGCGACCTTCGGGCGACGGCGTGCGCACGCCGTTAATGGACGAAGAAATCAAATCGGTGTTAATGCCGCGAATGGACACATAACGCCCCTCACCTTGGTCAGTCTCAACAGACAAGCCCACCGCGCGGGATAGCGAATCGGCCACTGTCGTATCCGGGAAGTTCCCAAGACCATCCGAATCGATAATTGTCTTGATAGAGTTCGAGTTACGCTGTTGGTTAAGCGCGCCCGCTTGCGCCGCCCGCGTACCCGTGACGATAATGTTGTCGGTGTAAGCAATGTTTTCACCCAGCACCATATCCATCGTGGTCCCTGCGGCAGGAACGGTAACCGTCTTTGTGACCGTATCCGCCCCCAGATAAGAAACCTGTAAGGCATAAGTCCCTGCTGGCACATTATTGATGCGGTAATTACCAAACCGGTCTGTCACCGCAGAACGGTTAATCCCGTCAACGGTGACCTGCGCGCCTTGAAATGGAGCCTGTCCGCTGGAATCTGTCACAGTCCCTGCAATGAACTGAGCCGAAGCCGCAGTCGTAAGCGCCGCCGATATGGCCAGTATGGATGTCGATGTCGATATGCTTGTGCGTAGGAATTGATTTAATGTCACGGGTGTCTCCGAATGAGGTTTACCAAAAATTAAGATTTGGCCGTGCTTTTACCTACTAATGTGACGCCTCTGTGACAGTCATTTGAACCTTTTATGTCATGACTTATCTCAAGGCATTTCCCTATTTTCCTCCGGAGTTTTATGGGTGTTTAGCGAGGTGTTCCGCCTGTCGTATCAGAGCCGCTCCATGATTGTTCAAAGCCAGAATTATCAACTTCCCGCAGGTTTCACGCCCACTAAATTTTCCGAAGTTTGTGTCTGGTGCGAGAAATTCTCAGTCCCGCTAGGCGTCGCAAAACTCAGCGTCGTATAAGGCCAGTTGTTTAGCGTCAACATTACAGCGCTCCCGCAAAAGAGAAGCCCTAGGGGTAGGCATTAGCTCATTAACATGCCTACTTTCTTTTTGTGCGCCTTTACATTTACCCGCGAAGCTCACACTAACCAGATTACATCACTGAGCTAAGATCGCTGTAGTGGATTTGCAGAAAATCGGATTTTACGACAATGGAACAGAGTTTAGATATTTTTAATAGATTAGTTAGGCAGTTACTAACCGACGAAGCTCAGAATCCTGTGGCTGAACATATTCCCTCAGAACAATTGTATGAGTGTCTTGATCTTAAATTAAACAAGGACGGAATGAGTGCTGCTGACCTCGAAAAGTCTTTAAAAGACCTCGTTTTTGCAACGCCTCGTACGGCGACTAATGCGTTTTTCAATCAGCTTTTCGGCGGGCGCCAAGAAAAAGCAATCTTGGGGGATTTATTATCGGTTATCCTCAATAATAGCATGTACACTTACAAAGCGGCGGGACCGCAAATCGGCGTAGAGAAAGTAATCTTACGTGAAGTTTGCGATAAGATTGGCTGGGATAAGCATTCAGACGGCACAATAGCTCCTGGTGGCTCTATGACCAATTTTATGGGCATGCTTATGGCGCGCGATGCCTTTAATGAAAAAACAAAATATGAGGGTGTGCAGCAAAAAATGACGGTCTATACTTCTATAGAAAGTCATTATAGCACGACAAAAAATGCGGCCTTTGCTGGTATTGGAAGAGATAATGTCAGAAAAATTGCAACAGATACTAAAGGGCGCATGGATTGTGCAATTCTGCGCAAAACCATACAAGATGATATTGCAAGCGGTCTGCATCCCATTTTAATTAACTGTACAGCAGGCACAACTGTGCTGGGAGCTTTTGACGATTTGACAGAAGCAAAAGCCGTTGCAGAAGAGTTTAATATTTGGCTGCATGTTGATGGTGCCTATGGCGGCTCTGTGCTTTTCAGTCAAAAGTACAAACATTTGATAAAGGGAGTCGAGGGCGTAGACTCTTTTACTTTAAACGCCCACAAAACTCTGGGGACACCTCTTGGCTGCTCATTGATTGTTGTAAAAGATAAAAAGCACCTACACGATTCTTTCTCCAACGATGCGACTTACTTGTACCAGACCGACCATGATGAATTTAATCCGGGTAAAATGTCACTTCAGTGTGGCCGCAGAAATGATGCGCTCAAACTTTGGGTGCTTTGGAAGAGTGTCGGTACAGATGGCCTAGAACACATTGTCGATAAGCAGTTTGAATTAGCGGATACTGCGCGGGCTTATATCAGAAGTCATTCTGATTACACAGATTACAGTGTGGACGATACGGTTGCTATTTGTTTCAATTACAAAGGCATACCTGCTGAGGATATCTGCACCTTATTGTATGAACATTCTAAACTATTAGTCGGCTATGGCTCGTTCAGAGACGATACATTTATTCGTTTGGTCACAGTGAATGCGACAAATGAAAATGAAGACATTTTAAAATTCTTCAAAACGATGGAAACGTTTGTTGCCGAGCATGAAGAATTGTTTGCATAAGCTGAAACTTACAAGCTGTTATATTTATTTTTGCCTCCATACTAGACATTAAATGAGCGGCTAAAAATCGCTCCGAATGAGACACTGAGCTAAGGTCTGTTAAGGAAGTGATTATGCTAATAGGGGTCTATCTCAAGACACTCCAGTTTTTATGTATTTTATCTTTTCAGCCTTAAAGGGAAACTCGGATATTTTTTCACGCCTTTCCCACATTTCACCTAATTCCACTTCTTTTATCCAATAGTGGGCATTATCGCAAGCGTGGACTGCAGCTGTCGCCCGCAAGTTAGCCGTCATTCTGCACCGGATGTGGATTAACGGAACACCCTATCGTTGGTCTGATGCGGAGGTCGCTAAATGAGACGCTAGCCTCACATTATAATACCAACGGTTCGTCCTAACCCGGACGAGGTGTTTGTGGATGACGCCGATAGGTCTGGTGTACCATCTTTTGAGTATGGCTCTTAGCAGGGCGCTCCACACACCAATCTGAAACATGCATGCAGCAGCTATCCTATGATAAGTTGACTGCGGAGAGAAGCGTGACCAGGGAAAGAGACAGAACCTCAGAACACAGGAGACTAAGAACTTGACTTAAACCAATTAGAGAAGCCCAGACCTAAATCTGAGACACAGGCGCTGACGTTAAAAACAGCGATAATCACTCTGCGTGTTTCCAGTTTTTTTAAACAAAGTGTCTACCCTAGAAAATATACCGCACATGAGACAAAAATTACAAATATTGAAATAAAGATAATAATACCCATGCCTATTTCTCTAGGCGTTTTGGCGAGTTGAGCGGCTGCGTCATAACTATGAATATTGGGTGGCTCATCATTATTAGCCCTTACAATCTCTCTGTAATATTCCAGCTGTTTGAGATCAGAAAAAACATCCGTGGCTATATCAAATCTATCAGAGATTGCTTCGACAATGGCTAATCTTTCCTCCCCACTAAAACCGCGAAGTTGCAAGCAAAGCGGTGAGCTCGAGACTTTTACCATTTTTTTGAGGCGCTTTTTTATCTTGGTGGACGCATTTAAAATGACATCTTGCGGCTTCGTTGGATGTATAATCAAAAAATGATTTTCTATTTTCCCATTATTGCAAATAACGTAATTAATTTTCTTCACGTCAGTCCACAGCAGCCGAATTATGTCATTGTGCCGCGAAGGTCTTACAGAGACACCCTCAACATCCACGTTGATTAATGGCGTCGTTTTATTCACAGATATAAAAACGAAATATAATATCATTATAGCCGCGATAACTAGACAGATTGGTATAAATACCAAACCCAAGCCACTATCATCTCCGACAGCCATAATTACCATTAGTAGGAAAGCAAAGAAAAAGTAAGTTAAATACTTTTTGGCCACTATCCAACGGCTTTCAAAAAATTGTTCCTCATCCATTTAAATTTTTCCTCGAATAATTTTGTTCATTTGTAAGCGTTTAACTTTCCTCATTATAGTTCCACGGCATGAGTGTGTCGAGGTCTGAGATTTTGGTGTCTTGGATGTTGGTCAAGACATATGTCAGCCAGCTTTGCGGGTTCACCCCATTGAGTTTGCAGGTCTCGATGAGTGAGTAGCAGATGGCAGCGCTTATGCCGCCTTTCTCGGAGCCAAGGAACAGATAGTTCTTTCGGCCAATGGCAATGGGCCGCATGGCGCGCTCTGGGGTGTTGTTATCCAGCTCCAAAAAGCCATGCTCCAGATAAGCCCTGAAGCCAACTCTATTTAATTCTTGCGCGAATGCTCAGCGTGATTTCCGGGTCGGGGCTGCCGTGTTCGAGCGTGCCTTTGGGATTGAAACAGACATGCGTGAGGTCCGGGCGGTATGTGTTGTCTTGAGCGACGGCTGTGCATTGGGCGAAATTCGTAGGCGGCGTCGCGCCTGTTTTAAACCGGAGATCAGAGGCGGAGGCAAATGTGACGCCGCTGCCAACTGTTTGTTCAAAGCCCACCGGCTCTGTTCCGGCAAAATTATCCGGCCCGCCGTCTTCGATATCGCCGTTCCAAAATTCAACTTCCGGCGGGAGGGGGTCGAGTAAAACCATTGTGTCGGAATCAATCGGCCCATCGCCGGTATTTTTAATAGTAAAAGTATAAATCACTTCACTGCCCGGCACGGCGTAGACCCCGGTGTTGTTTGGGTCCCACATCGTAACGACCTTATCGGCGTCTAAGATACCAATGCCGTCAACCGTACTTGTAGCGTAGGGCGAGAGCGGCGAGAGGGAGATTGTATCGGCTGTGCCTTGGGCCTGGTTGGTGTAAACATCATCGCCGACATTGCCGCTCGTGCTGAGCTTAAACGAGAAGCTCCGGTCGTCTCCGGCGACAAGCGAGTCTGTATCTACCAGGCGAAGCCCGGTGACCTGCACGGCGCTCGCCGGGCATTGGGACGCGCCTCCGCCGCTGGTAGGGCTAGCGCTAGGATTGACCGTATGCGCCGCCGTCATCGGGCACCACTTCGTAGAGCCGCTGGCGAGATTATTCTGGCTGTCTTGCGGGTCGCTGGACAGTCCGCTCGCAGCGCTCTTTGTAACATAGAACTGAATACTGTTTGAATTCGTGGAAATTCCGGCCAGCTGAGTCGTGCCGCTGAAAGAACTTGCGGGGAAGCGGGCATCCCCATCGAAAGGGAGAATATCAATAACGTCGATTTCGCTGAACGCAGCATTGGTGGAATTGTCATAGGTCACGGTGAAAATAAGAGTTCCGTCTTTAGGGAATGACGCGGCATTAACCGTTTTATTCATCAACATAGATTTTGGCGCGGTCACAGAAACAGCCCGCGTATCGGAGCGTTCGTTCGCGTCAGAGACATCTGAAACCGTTTCAATCCGCGCTTTGTTAACAAGCTGCGTCCCGCCCGCCGTATAGCTCGGGACTAACATCGTGAACTCAATCGGAACTATCGGGTCGTTCACCTGAATAGTCCCCAGGTCCCATGTGAGCGTCTGGCCTGTCGCTATGTTACCCGTGACAACAGGCGGAAACGGCGTGCCGTTTTGAGCAGCTGACCCGGCGAGGTATTCTGTATTCGCGGGGAGTTCATCCACGATTTTGACATTATCCGTTATGGAGCCGCCGATAGAGGTAAAGTTCGGAGCCAGTTCAAATATGACCTGCCCGCCCGCCTCGACAACATTCACCACATTAGACGGCTGCGTTGTTTTCTCAATGCGCGCCAAGGCCCGGGTGAGCGCGAGCCTGTCCCCGCAAGCATTCGTAGCGTGACTTGGGGACGGGTAAGCGCCCGACCTGTAAGAACAGTTTCGATAATCAGCCGTCGTCGTCGTCGCCTTTACCGACCCCCAGCTTCTTATGAGTGTGCCATTCGGCACGCCCGTTAATCCCGCCGCGTCCAAAGGTGCAAGTTTAAGACTTAACGCGTGCGTTCCGCTTGGGTTTAGCTCTGTGAGGCGGCGCATTCTGACTTTGGTAATAGGGCCTGCGGACTGAGCGGCCAAGAAATCGGTCGTCCAATTCGCCTGTGCATTCGTGGCATTGCATTCATTTCTCACCGCATCCGGCGGCGTCGTAGCCGCGTCACGCCACGCCGTTGCAATATAATTATTCCCATATTCAAAAATGTAATCTGTTCCAAGCCTACCGCATTGCCCCCGACAATTACTTGGCGATGCCGGGTTTGCAGTTGTTGGAATGGGCTTTGAATAGCGGCTGTCTAGAACCGTACACACATCAGCTTGCGTATCCCCGATAAAGGAAAGGTTACGGTAATAGGTATAGGCGACAAAGCCTTGCTCCGGCTCAACGACGCCGTCACCTGCCCCGACAACGCTCGCATTCGTGGGCGCGCTCGCCCAATAGTTATCGCACCAGGCCGGCGGCGTTTCACCTGCATTGAAACACCGAAACGTATGAGAAAAAGACCCGCCCCTGTTTTGCAAAGTTATAGATCTCACATTGTCACTTTCGTCCTCGCCTGCCCCGTTAAAGTTTGATTGACCGGAAATACTTGTTGCCGAAAAATTCGTGAAAGTGTTGACGGTCACGAGAGAGCCGCCCTCATCTTCAATGTCGCTATACGGAAGGAAAACGCGAACAAGACCAAAGGCTGCGTGTTTACGGTCCCCCGGTAGTGCGCCGCCGTTTCGGCGCTTGGTCGGCGAATGGTTTAACGAAAGATCAGCCCCGGAAAGAGAAATAGTCGCGGTCCCTGTTGTTCCAAGAGGACTACATGAGGGCCTATTCCCGGTATCTGAGACAGTTCGGTCTGGGTCGGTCGAGCCCAGCTTTGGGAATGGGAAGGTCTGACTTGCGGAATTCTGGCAATTGACGAAATAAGCATTGGGCGAAATGGCGCTCATGTCTTCCGTCCACGTCACGGGAGACGTCACGTTTTCATGCCCTAGCAGCGGGTCTGGATCGTCTGCCGTATTACCGTTGCGGTCATTATCCCAAAGCCCGATGTAATACCGATACGTCAGGTCCACACCGGATACGCCGTCCCGTGAGCGGGCAACAAATGAATGTTGAAGTTTTTGCAGGTTCAAGCGCGGCGTCGCTGTGACGGTTTGGTCGCTGAGCGCTGAGAGGTTAGCTGGTGTCGTCGTCGAGGCCGCCCCGCCAATGACGGCTGATTGCAGGCCTGTGACAGTGCCGTTGGCCACCTTCCCGTCAACGGTCGCAAAAAATGTGAGCGTTGTCGCCCAGGACGATTGAAATCCGAGGTCGCAATAGACTTCGGAGGGCGAGCCCGCAGTGCCGTCACCTGTAATCGTGGAGTTAAACGGATCACACGCGCCGGGCATATCCCTCGCTATCAAGCCGGGCTTGAAGATAATCCGCGCAAAAACGTCATCACCAGGCGGGTCAACTTGCAGTGAGACATTATAAGACACTGCGTCATGGGTGCGGACGCGGGTGTTGGCCGCAGATGTATCGCAGCCCGGCGTCGTCGCGCTAGGGCAAAAATCATCGCCGACGACATTAAGCGGCCCGACAATCCCGCCGGACTGGTCAAGTTTCACTTTAATTTGCACATCCGCCGCATGGGCCAGCCCTGCTGAACCGAAAAACAAGATCGCCCAGACATAGCAGAATAATCGCCTGAAAAGCTTTAGACGATCAAGCATATAGACGCTCTCATACAAATGTTCCCGCACAACATAATACTGCGTAACAATTTAGGCTTAACAAGTTCTTATGAGGCCGATTTCCCGCCCCCGCACAATACCTCAAGTGCGGGGCTCGGACGCGTTACAAAAATCATTTCAACTTTTTAACAAGACTCCCCTTGAAGAGTCCCAAGCATAGGCCTACATGCCACCTGTTAGCACTCGCACCCCGTGAGTGCTAAGCACGTTTTAAACCACTCTAACCAAGAGAGAAGACATATGAAATTTCGTCCTCTGCATGACCGCGTTGTTGTTGAACGGGTCAAAGAAGATACTAAGTCCGCTGGCGGGATCATTATCCCGGATACGGCCACAGAAAAACCCTCCGAAGGCAAAGTTGTCGCTGTAGGTCCCGGCGCGCGCGCCGAAGACGGCAAAGTCACCAAGCTAGACGTCAAAAAAGGCGACCGTGTCCTTTTCGGCAAATGGGGCGGGACTGAAGTCAAAATCGACGGGAAAGACCTGCTGATTATGAAGGAGTCTGATATTATGGGCATTATCGGTTAGTCGATAACTCACATAATTCAGACAACCGGGCATAGAGAAAAGTGTTTGTAGGCGTTTCAAAGGAACGCAAACATAACGCGGCTCGAGCACCGGCCACACACATCCCAAGCTATCAAACAAAACAAACATCCCACTAGGAGAACACAATGGCTGCTAAACAAGTCAAATTCGGGTCCGAAGCCCGTGATAAAATGCTCGAAGGCGTCGACATCCTCGCCAACGCAGTGAAAACAACGCTGGGCCCCAAAGGGCGCAACGTGGTTATCGAGAAATCTTTCGGCGCCCCGCGCACAACCAAAGACGGCGTGTCCGTTGCGAAAGAAATCGAACTTGAAGATCGTTATCAAAACCTCGGCGCTATGATGCTCCGTGAGGTCGCGTCTAAAACCAACGACAAAGCCGGCGACGGCACGACGACGGCGACAGTCCTCGCCCAAGCCATCGTCCGCGAAGGCCTAAAGCGCGTTGCGGCTGGCATGAACCCGATGGATCTGAAGCGCGGCATTGACAAAGCGTCAAAAGAAATCGCTGAAGACCTTCTGAAAAAAGCGACGAAAATCACGAAATCCTCCGAGATCGCCCAAGTCGGGACGATCTCGGCCAACGGCGCTGAGGACATCGGCAAGATGATTGCTGAAGCCATGGGCAAAGTCGGAAACGAAGGCGTGATCACAGTCGAAGAAGGCAAAACAGCCGAAACCGAGCTGGACGTCGTGGAAGGCATGCAGTTTGACCGCGGTTACCTGTCGCCTTACTTTATTACGGACGCAGAAAAAATGCGCGCCGATTTGGACGATCCGTACATCCTCTTGAACGAAGGCAAATTGTCCTCGCTCCAAGCGATGCTCCCAATCCTCGAAGCTGTTGTTCAAACGTCCAAGCCGCTCATCATTATAGCGGAAGACATTGAAGGCGAAGCCCTCGCGACTCTCGTGGTCAACAAGCTCCGCGGCGGCCTGAAAATCGCAGCTGTTAAAGCGCCTGGTTTCGGCGATCGTCGCAAAGCCATGTTGCAGGACATCGCGATCCTCACAGGCGGTACGGTCATCTCTGAAGACCTCGGTATCAAGCTTGAAAACGTCACTCTAAAAGATCTGGGTACGGCCAAGCACGTTCAGATCACCAAAGACGATACGACGATTGTTGACGGCGCGGGTAAGAAGAAAGACATCAAAGCCCGGGTTGAACAAATCCGCGCCCAGTCTGAAACAACCTCGTCTGATTACGACAAAGAGAAGCTGCAAGAACGCCTCGCGAAACTCGCGGGCGGCGTGGCCGTTATCAAAGTCGGCGGTTCTACGGAAATCGAAGTGAAAGAGCGTAAAGACCGCGTCGATGACGCGCTCAATGCGACTAGAGCTGCGGTTGAAGAAGGCATCGTCCCCGGCGGCGGCACGGCTCTTTTGCGGGCCTCGCGTTTCGTCAACATCAAAGGCGCGAACGATGACGAGCAAAGCGGTATCGAGATCGTCATTGCGGCGCTCCAGTACCCGCTACGTCAAATCGCAGACAATGCCGGCGTCGAAGGCGCAGTCATCGTCGGTAACGTCCTGGCGGCGAACAAAGCCAATTACGGCTATGACGCCCAGAACGACACTTACGGCGACATGGTCAAAAAAGGTATCGTTGACCCGGTCAAAGTCGTCCGCACCGCGCTCCTCAACGCAGCCTCTGTCGCAGGTCTCATCCTGACCACAGAAGCCGCCATCGTCGAAGCGCCAAAGAAAGACGCACCAGCCATGCCTGACATGGGCGGCATGGGCGGAATGGGAGGCATGGGCGGCATGATGTAAATCGCTAAAGCGATTTCATCATCCACGACCATGCCTTAGAGCATTATTGGAATTTCGCCGCCCGCCCTAGCGTTTGAATTCAAACGCAGGGGTTCAAGGGCGGCGGAGTTCCGAAAATTCTATCTTAAAAACATAGGTCGTCCCTTGGGGCGACCTTTTTTGCTTTTTAGTCTCTCTCTATCGTCTATCTCCTAATGAAAATGGTTGATAATTGCAAACATAGGGTTGCAATCTTAGCAAATTTGTTCATTCTTCGTTCTAGGAGAATCATATGGCTAAGAAATCACGAGCTAATAAAAGCGGTAAAAAAAGAAAAGTCGCTTTGAAGCAAACTGACGTGCCGTCGTTTTCCCTAGATGAGGCAATTCGCGTACCTACTGCGATTTTGGACAACTACGCCGGAGCGGTGACCATTCCACTAGACGTGGCAACAGCATTAAATATGACGCCCAAAAGTAGCCAGTTTAAAATGCTAACAGGTGCGGCAATAGCCTACGGTTTAACTAGCGGCGGGGCGCAAGCTGATTCAATTGAAATTACGTCTTTGTCAAAACGAATATTACGCCCAACCAGTGAAGGTGATGATGCATCTGCAAGAAAAGAGGCCTTTATGCAGCCACGCGTTATTAAGGAGTTTTTAGAAAAATATGATGGGAACAGTTTGCCAAGCGGACAGGTTGCCACAAACGTTGTCGAAGCTTTTGGAGTTCCAAGGGATAGAGCATAAGAAGTATTTAATGAAATTGTATCCTCCGCGAAAGATATCGGCTTAATAGTAACGATAAAAAACAAACCCTACGTCAGATTAAGCGGAATTGCCGCCCGGCACAATTCAGATGATTTCAATGTTCATTCTTCGTCGGATAATGGATCCGATATTTTAATGCCAGATAGTCTTCCAACGAATGATGCATCTACGCTGGGTCATGCAATTCCTGCAAAAACTCCTATTGAAGCTGAAGACCCGAGGATGAAGCGTGTCTTCATAACACATGGAAAAAATAAAACTTTAGTTGGTCCAATCAAGAGCTTTTTGTCTTTTGGTGAGTTGGTACCCGTAGTTTCCGTAGAGAAAGAAAGTACTTCGGTTCCTGTTCCTGAGAAAGTCATGAGGGATATGAGGTCTTGTGGCGCGGCTATTATACATGTTTCCGATGAAGAAACACTCATAGATGCGGAGGGCAATCAAAAAGTTGTTTTGAATCCGAATGTCCTGATGGAAATTGGAGCGGCTATGGCCCTGTATAACAAGCGTTTTATTTTATTGGTAAAAGAAGGCGTTAAATTACCTTCGAATATGCAGGGCTTATACAAGGTATTCTATAAAGGTGATGAATTGGGGCATGAAGGAACAATGAAACTTCTAAATGCTATTCAAGAGTTGAAAAAGGAACCGATGGGCTAACTCAAACAACCCGATACTTACCACGCCCCATAAACTCCAATATCCCAGCATCCCGAAGCACCTGTAATTGCTGCCGTATCTTCGGCTTCACATGGTTATTCTCGGGATGCAGCTCTGACAAGTAATTTTCAAACTTATAAACATCGTCGAGCGTAAATTCGGCCTGCCCGATTTGTTCGACGCAATTCAGGACATCTAGAACCCAACCTTTTTTCGTCAGGCT
>ENA-ORXT01000914-ORXT01000914.1-marine-metagenome-genome-assembly--contig:-NODE-914-length-42558-cov-5.639721_pt1 | contig 42558 bp, 43 predicted proteins | sample MGYA00237868_ERZ511482 | MGnify/ENA metagenome assembly ERZ511482
AGACCGATGACCGTCGCGCGCCCGATCCCGACATGATCTATCAGCGCGGACAGGTCGCGCGCGTGATCCTCGATGGAGCGCACGCCCGCCAGGTCGCTCAGGCCATGCCCGGCGGTGTCGTAGCGCAGGATGCGAAACCCCTCCGGCAGATGCGCGATCATCGGATCCCATGTCCGCAAATCGGTGCCGAGGGAGTTGGAGAAGACGAGCGCGGGGGCATCTTTCGGGCCTTCGTCGCGGTAATGCAGGGCGCGGTCCTCGATGCGGAAAACGGTCATGTCGGCACTCCTCGTCAGTCGATGCGGGCGTTGAACAGCCCCAGCAGGGCAGGCGTCGGGTGGACGATGCGGGCGAGGGAGACCCCGGCGAGCCGCTCGGCCATCGGCCCGCCGGTGACGAAGGCCGCGTCGAAGGCGGCGCGGTCGATCACCTCGTCCCACGCCGTCACCATCACCCCGCCGCAGAACCGCACCCCGCCCCAGGACCCGGTCGCCAGGATCAGGTCGCGCGTCACCCGGCCCAGCAGGTGCGAGAACCGCACGCGCCAGTCGGGATCGGTGCTCCGCAGGCGCGCGAGGCCGGGGCCGGAAAGCACGTCCTCCACCGTGCCGGGGCCGTCGGGCAGGCACATATGCCCCGGCTCCGTCGCCAGCCGGTGCCAGCCGTCGGGGGTGGGAACCGCGACCGCCGCGCCGAACCCGGTGCCGACATTCACCGCGATCATCGGCGCATCCGCGAGGCCGCCGCCCGGGTGCAGGATATCGAGATGGGCCTCGGTCAGGGCGGGCAGGGCGCAGGCCACCGCTTCGAGATCGTTGAGGATGCCGATGGGGCAGGCGAGGCGGCGCGACAGGGCGCGGGTGTCGATGATCCACGGCGCATTGGTCAGGCGCACGACCCCCGCCGATACCGGCCCGGCGGCGGCGATGGCGCAGGAGCCGATGGTGTCGACCTCGATACCGCGAGCGTCCAGAAACGCCTCCAGCGCATCGTCGAATCGCGGAAACCGGGCGACGGGCAGGATATCGGGGACCAGCCCGTCCTCGTCCGCCGCCAGGGCAAAGCGGGCATTGGTGCCGCCGATATCGGCCAGTAATCTGGGTGCGGTCATGATGCCTCCCATGCGCGGGCGAGGGCGAGGAAGCCGTCGATATCGATATCCTCGGCCCGTTTCGTCGGTTCGATCCCGGCGCGACCCAGCAAATCCTCTCCCCCCAGCGGCGCGAGGCTGCGGCGCAGCATCTTGCGGCGCTGGCCGAAGGCGGCGGCGGTGATGCGCTCCAGCGCGGGCAGGGGCAGGTCGGCGGGGGCCGCGCCCGGCTCGATGCGGATGACGGCGCTCATGACCTTCGGCGGCGGCACGAAGGCTTGGGGCGGAATGTCGAACTGGATCGCGGCCCGCGACCGCCATCCCGCCAGCACCGACAGCCGCCCGTAAGCCTTGGACCCGGGCCGCGCGACGATGCGCTCGGCCACCTCGCGCTGGAACATCAGCGTCAGCGAATGCCACCACGGGGGCCAGTCGGGGGTGGTCAGCCAGCCGACCAGCAGCTCGGTGCCGATATTGTACGGCAGGTTGGCGACGATCTTAGGCGGGGTGTCGAAATGGTCGCGGGGATCGAAGGTCATGGCATCGCCCCCGATCACCTCCAGCCGCCCCGGATAATGCGCGGCGATTTCGGCCAGCGCGGGCAGGCAGCGCGCATCCCGCTCCACCGCCACCACGCGCCGCGCCCCCCCGGCCAGCAGGGCGCGGGTCAGGCCGCCGGGGCCGGGACCGATCTCCAGCACGTCGTGGCCGGTCAGGTCGCCGGCGGCGCGGGCGATTCTGGCCGTCAGGTTCAGGTCGAACAGGAAGTTCTGCCCCAGCGCCCTCGTCGGGGCGAGATTGTGGGTGCGCACCACCTGGGCGAGGGGGGGCAGGCCGTCGATGGCGCTCATGTCGCGGCTCTGGCATCGGCCATGGCGCGGGCGGCGCGCAGGGCCTCGATGAAGCTGCGCGGGTCGGCGGTGCCCTTGCCCGCACGGTCGTAGGCGGTTCCGTGATCGGGCGAGGTGCGCACGAAGGGCAGGCCGAGCGTGATATTGACGCCCCGGTGAAAATCCAGCGTCTTCAGCGGGATGAGCGCCTGATCGTGGTACATGCACAGGGCGACGTCGTAGCCGGAACGCGCGTCGTCGTGGAACATCGTATCCCCGGGCCACGGGCCGCTGGCATCGATCCCCTCGGCGCGCAGGGCGGCCAGCGCGGGCGCGATGGTCTCGATTTCCTCGCGCCCCATCGACCCGCCCTCGCCCGCATGGGGGTTGAGGCCCGAAACGGCGATGCGGGGCGACGGCAGGGCGAAATCGCGGCGCATGGCCTCGTGCAGGATGCGCGCGGTGGCGAGGATGCTCTCCCGCGTGATTCCGGCGATCACATCGCGCAGGGCGACATGCACGGTCAGCGGCACGACCCGCAGGCCCGGCGCGGCCAGCATCATGACGGAGGTGTCCACCCCGCCCAGCACCGCGAGAAACTCGGTATGGCCGGGATAGGCGAAATCCGCCCCCTCGTGCAGCGCGCGCTTGTTGATCGGGTTCGTCACGACCGCCGCCGCGCGACCCGCCCGGGCATCGGCCACCGCCCGCTCGATCGACGCGATGACCGCCCGCGCATTGGCCGCGACCGGCTGGCCGGGGGGCTGCGGGGCGGCGAGGGGCAGGGCCATGACCGGCAGGCCGTGGGCGAAGGCGGCGCAGGCCTCGGACGGATCGTCGATCTCGATCACCGGGCAGGACGGCGCGAGGGTCTGCGCGATCACCGACAGGCGCGCGGGGTCGTCGAGTGCATAGAAGGGCGGCAGGCCCTCCGCCTGCCGCGCCCGGGCCATCACCGTCAGTTCGCCGCCGATCCCGGCGGGGTCGCCCATCGTCACGGCGAGGGGGGCAGCGGCAGGGGGCTTCTTCACGGCAAGGGTCACCGGCGCTCGATCACCGCTTCGCGGCGCAGCTTGCGCAACAGGCTGGCCGAGTAGCGGGCCAGCTTCGAATTCACCAGACCCCGGCGCACCTGCGTATCGTCCGGCGCGCCCGAGGCCGCCGGTGCCGCGCCCGCGCCGCTCTCGATCTTGTCGCACAGGACCAGGACGTGGAAACCGTCATTCGACCGGATCGGCTCGCTGATTCCGCCGACGGGCAGGGTGACGACGGTATTGCGCACCGCGCCCGGCATCTGGTCCGGCGTCAGGGTGCCGATATCGCCGGAGATCGGCAGGTATTCGGCCTTCAGCGCCTCGACCGAGGCGCAATCGGTCACGCGCGCCCTTGCGGCCCGGGCCTGCTGAAGTGCGAGGGACGCGATGGAGGGGGCCGCATCCGGGGCCACCCCGACGACGAGTTGCGAGATGCGGTAGCTGGCGGGCGTGATGCCGCCCCGGCCCCCCCGCGTATTGCGCACGCCGACCAGGACGACCTCGTTCCCGTCCACGAAGGGGGCGGAGACCCGGTCGCGCTTCATCGGTCCCACCGCGCCCTGCATGGCGGGGGAGAGGGTCGGCAGGCTGACCCAGCCCAGATCGCCCCCCGTGGCGGCGCTGGTGCCGCTGCTGCGCTGGCGGGCGAGGTCGCCGAAGGTCACGCCGCCGCCCTGGAGCTGCCGCAGCAATCCGTTCGCTTCGGCGAGCATGGCCTGCGGACCCCGGGTGTCGATCGGCAGGCGGATTTCGGAGAGCAGGTATTCCGGCCCCCCGGTCGGTGCCGCCGGAATCGCGTCCCGGGCCTCGTCGATATCGGTATCGGTGATGCGGATGCGGCGCATGTAGGTGCTGGGGATCAGTTCCCGCCACGCCACCTCCGCCGCGATCTGCTTGTCGAGATGCTTCTCGCTGACCCCGCGCGAGCGGAAGTACCGGCGCATCGTCTCCGGGTCGCGGCCCTGGCTGTTCGAGAGGTCGGCGAAGCCCTTGGCGATCTGTTCGGGCGTCGGCGTGATTCCGGCGCGGCGGGCGGCCTGGACGCGCAGGATGTCGTTGATGAGCTGTTCGACCGCATCGTCCCGGGTGACCGCCGCCCCCCCCGATGCCGCCGTCAGCAGCCGCTGGCGCTGGTCGATATCGTAGCCGGTGATGATCTCGTCATTGACCACGACGGCGGGCGCGAAATCCTGGGCCGGGGCAGGGGCGGGCGCGGCCCCGAGCAGCAGGACTGCGAGGGTACTGCCGAAGGCACTGCCACGGGCGCTGCCGGGAAATACGCGGGTTCGGGTTTTCCGGGTCGTCATCGTCGGGTATATCCGTTCCTGTTGATATTCGATACGGCCCGGTTATCCCCCCAGGCTCTTGAGGCGAACCGTGAGACCCACGGACGTATCGTCATTCGCGTCGCGGTCATCGTTAAAGCGGCGTTTCACCGACAGGTCAACGGCGCAGCATTCGTTCTCGTAGCGCAGCCCGCCATTGGCGAAGACGAACCGCGAGTCCTGCAGATCGGCCCGGGTCGACCCGTACAGCGTCCACTCCTCCGCCAGCTTCACGGCGGCATTGGCGTAGATCTCCTCCCTCGGCTCGTCGAATCCGGCCAGCGGGTCCGCGTCGAGGAACAGATAGCCGACACTGCCGGTCACCGGCCCGTACCGGCCGGTGGCGTAGATCTCGTGGCGGCGGAACCGGAAGTCGTCCGCATCGATCCTGTACCGGTGCGTAATGTCGAAATATGGCGGCAACGTGAGGCGCAAGGCCCCGACATGGTCGCTGAACTCGTTGCGCAGACCGGAGGAGGACGAGAATTCGTCGTTGTCGCGCAGCCGCAGGACACGCCCGTAGACGGCCTCGACCCCCAGCCCGTTATCGCCCTCGTAATTGTAGCGCACGCCCAGATTGGCCCGGCTGCCGCTTTCGTACCGGTCCTGCCCCGGAAACCGCGATTCGAGCGAGAACAGGTTCGTCTCGTCGAATTCGGTGTCGATGCTGTCCTCGTTCGGGAAGGTGTCGGCATCGTCGGAATTGGGGGCGGCGATCAGTTGCACGATCGGCTCGACGACATGGGTGCCCAGGTCGTTCCGGGCGATCAGCGGATAGCGCACATCCAGCCCGACCGCCCCGATGGCCCGGGTCTCGACCGTCTCGCTGAAATCGGGGTCGTCCTCGATCACGTACGCATCGGCCCGCGCATCGGCGAAGGGCGTGACGAGAATCCCCGGTTCGGTGACGAAGGCGCGCTGCCACTCGACGCCCGCCCCCACCCGGTTGTAGTCGCGCCCGTCCTTGCGCGACAGCCGCAGGCCGTCCGCCTCGACCGTCGCGATGCCGTAGACCGGGTCCTCGACGACCCGATTCGTGTAGCGGAACTCCGGCAGGGCCACGGGAATCAGGTCGTCGTCCTCGTCGGCCAGAAAGCTCTGGAAGTAGATGAGGCTGGTTTCGGTGAACAGCCGGTCCGTCTGCCTGCCGACGAAGGCGCGGCTCGTGGTGCGGTCCTCGTTCGAGTAGTCGTACCGGCGCAGGAACGTGTCGTCGGAGGCGAGATCGACGCCGTATCCCGCGTACCAGTCGGGCCGGCCCAGCGCGTCGAGGCGGAACAATCCCTCGCCGTTCAGCGCGCCCCGGAACTCGTCGCCGTCGCCGAGGGTGTCGTTGACGGTGCCGAAGGCTTCGAGGCGGTAGCGCCCGGACCGGGTCCGCGCCCGGTATTCCGCCTCCATCAGCAATCCGTCGTTCGTGGTGACGTAGGGCGTGATCGTCAGGTCGCGGTTGGGGGCGATATTGATGAAGTAGGGGGCCTTGACCGTCGCGCCGATGGTGCCGTCCCGCGAGAATTCCGGCGTCAGGAAGCCCGTGCGCCGCTCGACCGACGGGTCGGGGTGGCGGAAATAGGGGAGGTAGAAGACGCTGACGCCCTCCACGTCGAAGGTGGCGTCCTGGTAGATGATGTCGCGGGTCACGTCGTCGTGGATCACCCGGTCGGCCCGCACGCGCCACAGCGGGGTCGGGTCCTCGACGCAGACGTCGCAGGGGCTGTAGACGGCCTTCGACAGCACGGTGTAGCGCCCGTCCACCCGCTCGCCCTCGACGGCGGCCAGCTTGCCGCCCCCCTCGATCAGCAGGCGCGGTTCCGAGATCGTGCCGCTCGTCAGGTCGGTGGCGAGGGTGGCGTCGTCGGCGAACAGGAAGCTGCCGTCGTCGTTGCGCAGGGCCACGGCCCCCGCCGCCGAGACGGTGTCGTTCTCGATATCGTAGACCAGCGAATCCGCCCCCAGCACCCGGTCGCCGTAGAATGCCTCCGCATCCCCGACCGCCCGGGCGATGCGCCCGCCGGTGTCGTAGGTGACGGCGTCGGCTTCGAGAATCAGGGGCGTGTCGGAATCGATGCGGCCCAGTTGCAGCGGATCGACCCGCACGCTGTCGCGCGTGACCGGGTTCAGGACGACCGGTTCCAGCACGGCGCTGGCGGGGGTCACGGTATTCTGGCCGAAGCCGCCCGTCCCCTCGCCGAACAGGCCGGAGGTTCCGTCCTGAGCGAGGGCGGGCAGGGCCGTCAGCAGCGGTGCCAGGGCGGCGCAGCCGGCCAGGGTGCGGCGCAGGCTATGCCGAAGGGTACACCGAAGGGTATTCCGAAGGGTACTCCGAAGGATGCGGGGCGGAATCATCGTCAGGCTTCTCCAAAGTACAACGACAGGGCGATGCCGAACAACCCCGCAGCGATGACCGGTGCCCAGGCCCCCAGCTCCGCCGGAGCGGCCCCCGATGCGCCCAGCGCCATGCTGACATCGCCCAGAAAGTAGAGCGCGAAGCCCGTCAGGGAGCAGATCAGCGCGATCCAGCCGAACTTCGCCGACCGGGGGGGGCGGATCGCGAAGGCCGCCGCGATCAGCGTCATCCCGGCCAGAAAGAACGGCAGCGCAATCATCGAATGCAGGTACGACCGGTGGCGGCGGGCCGAGAACCCGGCCTGTTCCATCCCCGCGATCGCCGCCGGCAGCTTCCAGAACGAGATCGATTCGGGGGCGGCGAAGCTGTTCTGGATCTCGGTCGCGGTCAGGCGGGTCGGGACCAGCGCCTTTTCCGCGCGCTCCGGCGCGGGGGGTTCGGCATCGCGGCCGTACTGAATGCGGTGGGTGATCACGTCGTCCAGCGCCCATGCGCCGTCCATCAGCAGCGCGCGCTGGGCATCGACGCGCTCCAGCAGCGAATCGCCCGGCCCGAACGTCAGAAAGGTCACGTCGCGCAGTTCGGTCCCTTCGGCATTGGTCCTGGAGGCGCGGATCACGGTCTGCCCGTCCTCGCGGCTCTCGCGCAGCCACAGCCCCTCGGACGTCGCCGAGAACAGGCCTCCGGCGCCGTCCAGATACTTCGCCTCCAGCCGGTCGTAGACGTTGAGCGCGGCGGAGGCGAGCGGGCCGTAGAAGGCGGTGATCAGCAGGCCGATGACGGCGGCGGCGGTCATGCCCGCCCGGGCGGCGGCCCAGTAGGTATGCCCGGCGGCCCGGGCCGCGACCAGTTCGCTCGACCGGGCCAGCTGCATGTAGGCCCACATGCCGCTGAGCAGCATCACGAAGGGGACGGCCTTCATCGAGATGCTGGGCGCGTGCAGGATCGCCATGGCGACCAGCGCCCCGGTGATCCCCTCGCGACTGCCGCCCCGGCGCAGATGCTCGACCAGATCCATCATGACGATCAGCAGCAGGATGGTCGCGAAGGTCGCCACGAAGACGAAGACGACCCGCCCGAAGATGTAGCGGAACAGGATCATGCAGGCACCTCGCCCGGCGGATCGCGGTCGGGCACCGCCCCCGCCTCGCGGAACCGCCCGCGCGACAGGAACCACAGCGCGACCACCGTGCCGATCACGGGCGGCGCGTACATCAGCGGCCAGATATCCGCGTTCGACTTCACCGCGTTCTGGATCACGATCCCGACGATCCGCATCCCGACCCCCGCAAGGGCCGCGAAGACGACGCGCCACAGGTATCCCCGGCGGCTGAAATGCCCGCCCAGCATGATCGCCGCCGCCACCAGCACGATGGCGATTCCGTAGAGCGGCGTCGTCAGGTGCTCGTGCCCTTCGGACGTGAAGCGCGAGCGCTGCTTCTCGGTCAGCTCGCCCTCGGGCCACAGCAGTTCCCAGAAGAAATATTCGCTCGGCTTGCGGGTGCGGCTGTCCGGATCGATGCCGAAGGCGGACAGGTCGTAGGTCAGCTTCTCGAATTGCAGCAGGTTCAGCGCTCCGGTTTCCTTGTCGTGGCGCTGGGCCATGCCGTCGAACATCACGAGGCGCGGTCCCTGGGGCGAATCGGTCAGCACGCCGCGCCGTGCATGCATCGTCACCGCCTCGTCCGGATCGCGGGCGTCGTGGACCAGCAGGCTGCGCATGTCCTCCGGCCCGTTCTGTTCGCGGATGTAGACGGTCAGGCCCTTGCCCGGATGGATGAAGCGCCCGTCCTGGATCAGCCCCGCCGCCACGTCGGCCCGGATCTCCGCCGTCCGCTCGCGCACGGTCTGCTGGCCGATGGGCATCAGGACGATGACGACGACCACCAGGATCAGGCTGACCAGCCCCCCGAACAGGATCACCGCCCGCGTCGCCGACAGCCGCCCCTGTCCCGTGGCGTAGACCACCACCATCTCCGAATCGACCAGCGCCCGGTTCAGCGAGAAGATCACCGCCGCCAGCGCCGCCACCGGCAGCACGATGGACATCACCTGCGGCAGCAGCGGCACGGCGAAATCGATGAGGATGCGCGCCGACTGGCCGTTATTGACGATCAGGTCGATCACGCGCAGCGACTGCGCCAGCCAGATCACGCAGGTCAGGATCAGCGTGAAGAAGACGAAGGGCTGCACAGTCTGCTTCAGGAAATATCGATCGATCAGCCGCATGGGGTGGCCCGTCTTTCTGGGATCGGAGGCTCCCGGTGTTCCGGTGCCTCAGGGCTAAGGGGCGAGGCGGGAAAGGTCAATGCGGATGCCCCCATGCACCTAGCCAGTCCGATGTGGCGCGGATGGGGCGATGCGCTATCATGGGCGCAGGAAATTCCGGAGGGCCGCGCCATGAACCGACGACATCTCATCACCGGCGGCACGGCGCTCTGTGCGGCGGGCGGGTTCGGTGCCGGGGCCGAGGCCCGGACGGCCCCGCCGCTGCGCGTTCCCCTGCATGTCCCCCCCGAGGAGGCCCCGCACCGGCGCACCTTCATGCAATGGCCCGTCAACCGCCAGGTCCACCCCGAGACAGCCTTTCTCGATATCCTGCAACGGACCATCGCCGATATCGCCAACGCAATCGTCGCGTTCGAACCCGTGACCCTGCTGATGGCCGCCGGGGATCGGGCGAGCGCGCGCCCCGTGTTGTCGGGGGCCGTCGAGATCTGGGATATCCCGACCGAAGACCTGTGGTGCCGCGATTCCGGGCCGCTGTTCGCCCGCATGCCCGACGGCTCGCTGGCGGTCAGTCATGTGCAGTTCAACGGCTGGGGCCGCAAGCAGGTGCACGAGCGCGACGGGCGCATTGCCGCGCAGGTCGCCGAACGCCTCGCCCTGCCGATCGTCCCCGCCGGCCTGACGGGCGAGGCGGGCGGGGTGGAGCATGACGGCCACGGCCTGCTGATGGCGCATGAGAGCAGTTGGGTGAACGACAACCGCAACCCCGGCCTGACCCACGCCGAGATCGAGCGCCGCCTGCTGGCCGCCTACGGCGCGACCCGCATGGTCTGGTCGCCGGGGGTGCGGGGGCAGGATATCACCGACTACCATATCGACAGCCTCGCCCGCTTTACCGGGCCGGGCCGTGTGCTGATGAACCTGCCGGATGAACCGGACGGGGACGACCCGTTCCACCTTGCCGCGCTGGAAACCCACGACACGCTGGTCGCCGCCGGTCTGGATGTCGAGGTGATCCCCGAACCCGACCGCCGCCGGGTCAAGAGCGTGGATTTCGTCGCCTCCTACGCGAATTACTACGTCTGCAACGGGGCCGTGATCGCGGCGCAGTTCGGCGATGCGAAGACCGACCGGATCGCCCGCGATGCCCTGAAGGCCCACTACCCGGGCCGCGAGATCGTCATGCTGGATGTCGATGCGCTGGGCGAGGTCGGCGGCGGCATCCACTGTGCCACGCAGCAGATGCCCGCGTGACGGCTGGCGTCACGTCTTCAGCCGATACCCCGTCCGGAACATCCGGTGGCACAACCAGAACAGGAACGCCGCCAGCGCCACGCAGATCGCCATCCCCAGTACCGGGCTGGAATCCGCCTCGCCCAGGATGCCGTAGCGGAACCCGTCGATCATGAAATGCACCGGGTTGACGGCCGAGATCGTCTGCCACGGCTCCGGCAGGATGCGGATCGAGTAGAAGGTGCCGGACAGGAATGCCAGCGGCGTGATGATGAAGTTGGTCACCAGTGCGGTGTGGTCGAACTTCTCGGCCCAGATCCCCGTGATCGTGCCGCATAGCGAGAAGATCAGCGCGCCGACGACGGCGAAGGACAGCGCCCAGACCGGATGCGCGATCCCGCTCCACGCGAAGGGAAAGATCACCACCGCCGCGACCGCCGCCACCGCCAGCCCGCGCACCACCCCGCCCAGCGCATAGGCGGTGGTCAGTTCCCCGGCGGAGAGCGGCGGCATCAGCACGTCGATGATGTTCCCCTGCACCTTGGCCACCACGATGGAGGAGGAGGCATTGGCAAAGGCGTTCTGGAGGATGGCCATCATCAGGATGCCGGGCGCGAGGAAATGCGAGAAGGGGACGCCGAACACATCCCCCCGCCGCCCGCCCAGCGCCAGCGTGAACACCGCCATGAACAGCAGCGCCGTCCCCGCCGGGGCCAGCAGCGTCTGCTGGTACACCTTGATGAATCGCCGCACTTCCTTGCCCAGCAGGGTCTGGAAACCGACACGGTTGAACCGCCCGAAGCGGCGTTCGCCATGGGCGCGGGGGGGAGCGGACACTGTCACGGATATACACCTTGTTTGAGATTTACGAGCAAAGCGAATCGGTTGACCTTGTACCGCGCGTTTGCGCCGTATATACTCACTTTAAACCTTTTCCGGAAATGAGTTGTCGTGGACGCTAGTCGTACAGCGTCCATCACATCCAGTATGGCGGACCCGCATGGCTTGGACCGATGAACGAGTAGAACAGCTTAAGACCCTCTGGACCGGCGGTGCGAGCGCCAGCCAGATCGCCAAGGAACTGGGCGGCGTGACGCGCAATGCCGTGATCGGCAAGGTGCATCGCCTCGGCCTGTCCAGCCGCAACCAGGGCAAGCCCGAAGCCGCCGAGAAATCCGCCAAACCGGCCCCCGTCGCCCCGCCCCCCGTGGCGGAGGCGGCCCCGGCCCCCGAGCCGACCGTCGCCGCAGCCCCCCCGACTGCCGCGCCCGTCTCCCCCGTGCAGGAGGTGAAATCCGCCCCCCAGCCGGTCGAGGCGAAGGACGCGGGCGCGTCCGATGCCGCTCTGCCCGCCGCCGTGACCGCGCCGGAAGGCATGATCACGATCCCCTCCGAGAACCAGGTCGATATCGCGGAAATCGATCGCGATGCCCGGAAACTGGGCCTGATGGACCTGACCGAGCGGACCTGCAAGTGGCCCATCGGAGATCCGAGCCGGGGTGAATTCTACTTCTGCGGCCATACGGCGGTTGCTGGTAAGCCCTATTGCAAGGGCCATACCGCAGCGGCCTACCAGCCCATGTCCTCGCGCCGCGACCGCGACCGCGCCCGCAGCATCCAGCGCCCGGCCATCACGCGAAGCGCCTGATTCCGCCCGTCCCGCGCGTGTGCCGATGCCTGCGCGGGATGGCGATTTCCTATCAAGGCGAAGCGTATGGAGCGCGTGTGTGCCACGGATGCGTCTCGATACGGGACTCATTCTGACACACAGTCCCGATTTGATACCATCTCGATGCCGCCTCGATTCCGTCGGGCATCCGATACACCGCGACTTCCGCTGCGCGCCGCACTGCGCGGTATCCGTCGCGGCGGCCCTCAGGGTACGGCCCGCGCTACACCGTCGCGGCCAGCCCGCGATCGATATCCGCGATCAGGTCGTCCGTCGCCTCCAGCCCGACCGACAGCCGGATCAGCCCCTGGGTGATCCCCAGCGACTGCCGCATCTCCTCGGTCATGCGCTGGTGCGTCGTGGTGCCGGGATGCGTCGCGATGGTCTTGGCATCGCCGAGATTGTTCGAGATCTTCGCGATCTCCAGCGCATTGAGGAACGCGAAGGCCGCCGCCTTGTCCGCCAGTTCCAGCGCCACGACCGTCCCGCCGCGTTCCATCTGGCGCATCGCCAGCGCGTGCTGCGGATGGTCGGGCAGGGAAGGGTGCAGCGCCTGCTTCACCGCGCCATGCCCCGAAATATGCCGCGCGATGGCCTCGGCATTGCTCGCCTGCGCATCGCAGCGCAGATAGATCGTCTCCAGCCCCTTGAGCATCACCCAGGCGTTGAACGGCGAGAGGGCCGCGCCGGTATGCTTCATGTATTCCAGCACCGGCCCGCCGATGATCTCCGCCGATCCCAGCAGCGCCCCGCCCAGGCACCGCCCCTGACCGTCGATATGCTTGGTGGTCGAGTACATGACCAGATCGGCCCCCAGCTCCAGCGGGCGCTGGAAGCAGGGCGTCGCGAAGACGTTGTCCACGATCAGCTTGGCCCCGACCGCATGGGCGATCCCGGCCACCGCCGCGATGTCGATGATCTCCAGCGTGGGGTTCGACGGCGATTCCAGGAAGCACAGCGTGGTGCCGTCGCGCACCGCCGCGCGCCACTGGTCGAGGTCGGTGCCATCCACCAGCGTCGTCTCGACCCCGAAGCGGGGCAGCAGGCTGTCGATGATGTAGTGACACGACCCGAACAGCGCCCGCGCCGCGACCACGTGGTCCCCGGCCTTCAGTTGCGAGAACAGCGCCGCATTGACCGCCGCCATCCCCGACGCCGTGGCAAAGCACGCCTCCGCCCCCTCCAGCGACGCCAGCCGCTCCTCGAACATCCCGACCGTGGGGTTGCCGTAGCGGGCATAGACGAAGCCGGGGTCCGACCCGTCGAAGCGGGCCTCCGCCTCCTCGGCGCTGGCATAGGCGAAACCCTGGGTCAGGTACAGCGCCTCGGACATCTCGCCGAAAGCCCGGCGGTCGGTGCCGTCGTGGATCATGCGGGTGCGGGGGTGGCGGGGGGTCGTCATGGGGCAATCCTCCTCTTTAGCGGTTTTGGTTCGGGAGGGATTCCCGCGCAGCCCGCAATCCGGTGGACAAATCGCTGCGTGAAATCTGTTAGGACCAAACCGCGCGCAGGGTCAAGCGCGGGGTGTTCTTTTCGCGCATGCCTCGGCATATTGCGCCGCAACAAACCCGGCATGCCCCGCCGCAACCAGAAAGACGATTCGATGCTGATCTACAAGATATGCCCCGCCGCCCTGTGGCGCGCCGCCGAAGCCGCCGGACAGCTGGACGGCGCGCCAATCGACCTGGCGGACGGCTACATCCATTTCTCGACCGCCGGGCAGGTGCAGGAAACGGCGGACAAGCATTTCGCGGGGCAGGACGACCTGCTGCTGATCGCCGCCGAGACCGATGCGCTGGGCGAGGCGCTGGAATGGGAGCCGTCGCGCGGGGATGCCCTGTTCCCGCATCTCTACCGACCCTTGCAGGTGAAGGAGGCGGTCTGGGTGCGCCCGATGCCGCTGGGCGCGGATGGCACGCACGAGGTGGCATTGTGAGCGTCGTGCAGCGCCTCGGGCTGAAGACGTTGCAGCGCCTCGACCCCGAAACCGCCCATGGCGTCGCCCTGCGCGCGCTGAAGGCCGGGATGGTCCCCGCCTGGACGACCCCGGTGCCGACGATCCTGCGCAGCAAGGCGCTGGGTTTCGCGCTCGACCATCCGGTCGGGGTCGCCGCCGGGTTCGACAAGAACGCCGAGGCGGTGACGCCGCTGTTGCAGACCGGATTCTCCTTCGTCGAGGTCGGCGCGGTGACGCCGGAGCCGCAGGAGGGCAACCCCCGCCCGCGCATGTTCCGCCTGACCGCCGACCGCGCGGCCATCAACCGCTACGGCTTCAACAATGACGGGATGGAGGCGATTCGCGAGCGCCTGATCGCGCGCCGCCGGGGGGGCGTGGTCGGCGTCAATCTGGGCGCGAACAAGGACGCGGCGGATCGCGCGGGGGATTACGGCACGGTGCTGCGTCATCTGGCCCGCTGGGTCGATTTCGCGACCGTCAACGTCTCGTCCCCCAATACCGCCGGCCTGCGCGACATGCAGGCGCGCGAGGCGCTGGAGGAGGTGCTGACCCGCACCCGCACCGTGCGCGACGAGGTGGTTCCGCGCGTGAAGCTGCTGCTGAAGATCGCCCCGGACCTGACCGACGAACAGATCGAGGATGTGGCGCGGGTGGCGCTGGAAACCGGCATCGACGGCATCGTCGCGACCAACACCACGATTTCCCGCGACGGCCTGCGCGATGCGGCGAAGGGCGAGGCGGGGGGTCTGTCCGGGGTGCCGCTGATGGCGCGCTCGACGGCGGTGCTGGCGCGGCTGGCGGCGCGCACCGAAGGGCGCGTGACGCTGATCGGCGTCGGCGGCATCGCGAGCGGGGCGGATGCCTACGCCAAGATCCGCGCCGGGGCGTCGCTGGTGCAGCTCTACACCGCGCTGGCCTATGACGGTCCCGGCCTCGTGCGGACCATTGCCCTCGATCTCGCCCGGCGGCTGGAGCGGGACGGGTTCACGTCGGTCGCTCAGGCGGTGGGGGTCGATACGCCCCGCTCGACGCCGGGATAGGCCAGCAGCATGGTGGCGGCGCGCAGCGCGAACAGCGCGTGGACCGCCGCCCAGATGCCGTGATTGCCGTACGCCTCCGCCAGCCACGTGCTGAGCGGAAAGTACACGAGGGCGGACAGGATCATCGCATTGCGCATCGCCGCGCTCGCCGTCGCGCCGACGAAGATGCCGTCCAGCTGGAACGCCGCGAATCCCGCGATCGGCACGAACGCGGCCCAGGGCGCATAGACCGCTGCCGCCGCGCGCACCTCCGGCAGGTCGGTCAGCAGGGCGATGATCGGGGTGCTGAAGGCATGGAACACCAGCGACACGGCCACCGCCAGCCCCCCGGCCCACAGGCTCGACAGGATCGCGGCGCGGCGAAAGGCGGCGCGGTCCCGCGCGCCCTTGGCCTGCCCCACCAGCGTCTCGGCGGCCATGGCGAAGCCGTCGAGACCGTAGGCGGACACGGACAGGAACTGCCACAGCACCACGTTGACCGCCAGCACCAGCTCCCCCGCCTGCGCCCCCAGCCGCGTGACCCACGCGAAGCTGAGGGTCAGCAGGATCGTGCGGATGAAGATGTCGCGGTTCAGCACCATCACCCGGATCAGTTCGGACCGTTGCAGGATGCGCGGCCAGTCGGGCCGCCATGCCGCATCCAGCCGCCGCCGCTGCGCCCGGGCCAGCCATAACCCGTAGGCGAACCCGATCCCGCTCGCCAGCACCGTCGCCGCCGCCACCCCGGGCAGCCCGAGGCCCAGCCCCATGCCGAGAATCAGGCTGAGCGCGATATTGGACAGGGTGGTGACGAGTTGATGCTGGAAGACGCGGCGCGTCATCTCCTGCCCCGTGAACCAGCCGAGCAGGGCGTAGTTCGCCAGTTCGAACGGCGCACCCCAGATGCGGATCCCGAAATACAGCGCCGTCGCCGCCTGCGCCTCCTCCCCGCCCTCGAAGAATCGCAGGCCGAGGGCCAGGATGGGGAGTTGCAGCGCGATGAGGGCGGCGGCGATGGCCCCCCCGATGACCAGCGTGCGCGCCAGGGTGTTCAGCACCCGCCGCGCATCCCCGGCCCCCAGCGCCTGCGCCGTCAGGCCCGAACACCCCATTTGCAGGAAGTTGAACGCCATGAACACGATCGAGAAGATCGCCGCCCCGATCCCCACCCCGCCCAGCGCCGCCTGCGTCCCGACATTGCCGATGATGGCGGTATCGACGGCCCCTTGCAGCGGCACGGTGGCGTTCGACAGCACCACGGGCAGGGCGATGGCGAGGATGCGGGGACCGGTGATGGCGCGGGGCGTCATCCTGCGGCGTTGCTCAGCAGAAAGTTGCCGTGCGCGGCAGCGATCAGCTTCACGCGCTCCTCCTGCCACGCCTCGATCCGCACATTCGCCACCCGCCGCCCCCGCCGCTGCACGATGGCGCGGGCATAGGTGTCGAGCGGCTTGCCCGAGCGCAGGTAATCGAACGTGATGTCGATGGGCCTGGGCATCACGGGGGCGTAATCGTCGGGCAATGCGCCCCCCGCCGCCGCCATATCGGCCAGCGCGGTATCGGACACGAGCTGCGTCACCGCCGTGATCTCCAGAAACGCCCCCGTCGCCCCGCCATGCAGGGCGGGCAGCAGCGGGTTGCCGATCAGGTCGGGCTTGTAGGGCATCATCGCCGTGATCTCGTCGCCCCGCCGCTCGAACACCAGCCCCAGAAACCGGATATAGGGGATCGAGGCCGACAGCCCGTTCAGCAGGTCGGAATGCGCGCCCGTCTCGGTCATGGGGCGTCCTCCGGCTTGCGGTCGACGATGAAGGCCGCCGAGGCCGTCGCCACCGGCTTCCCGCGCGCATCCGTCCAGGCCACCGCGCGGACGAAGGCGACGGAGCGGGTCACGCGGTAGCATTCGGCATGGGCGTAGACGTTCTTTCCGGGCGTCGCGGGGCGCATGTAGTCGATGCGCAGATCCAGCGTGGCGGTCGAGAGGATCTTCGCCTTGGCCGCGAAGACCGCCGTGCCGCAGCACGTATCCAGCAGCGCGGTGATCGCCCCGCCGCTGAGGATGCCCGTCGCCGCATCCCCGACCAATCTGTCCGAGTACGGCAGCATCAGCACCGCCTCGCCGTTCTCGGTCGAGATCAGGCGCATGCCCATCGCGGCGGAATGGGGCAGGCCCGCCAGCGCGACCCCCTCGCCATCCGGCGTGGCCACGCCCCCGGTCAGCCGGTCTTGCAGATCGCGCATCGGCACCCCTCTTTCACCCATCGCGATACCGGGCGGGGGGGCGCTTGTCGAGTGGGGGTGACGGGCGGCCTGTCGAAGATATCTCCTGCCCCGGACCCGAGCCGGGGTCTTTCCCCGCTTCAACGGGTTCCGGATCAGGCGCGGCGCGGCGCGGGGCGTCGGTGGCAGGTGGAATGCTCAGGCGTCGCCCTTCGCCGGATAATATCCCAGCCGCTCGTCCTCCGCCACGGCCTTCGGATCGCGCGCCGCCGGGTCGCCGTAGCCGCCGCCGCCGGGGGTCTTCACCGTCACCCGGTCGCCGGCCTCCAGGGCGATGTCCTGTTCCTTGGACAGGTGTTCGGGGGTGTAGGGGACGCCGCCGCGCCAGACCGTCACCTCGTTGCACGCGCCATCCTCGCCGCCCAGCGCCCCCTGCGGGCCGACCCGTCCGTGATCCATCACGAAGGACGCCCGCGCCTCGCCCCGGCGCAGTTCCAGTTCGTATTCCAGCCCGAAGCCGCCCCGGTGCCGCCCCGCCCCGCCGGACCCCTCGCGCAGGGCATAGCGGCGGTAGAGGACGGGGAACTGCTGTTCCATGATCTCGACGGGGGGGGCCTTGGAGATGCCGATGGTCGAGCATCCGTTCGACAACCCGTCGTGATCCGCATTGCCGCCATAGCCGCCGCCCGACAACTGGTACATCACGTAGCTGCGCCCCTTCACCGGATCGTACCCCCCCAGCCCGAAATTGCCGGAGGTGCCCGCCGGAGCCGCCGTCACGCGCTCCGGCAGGGGGCCGACGAGGGCGGCGAAGACGGCTTCGGCGATGCGCTGGCTGACTTCCGCCGCGCACCCCGAGACGGGGCGGGGGTAGTGGGCATCGAGGAAAGTGCCGGTCGGCGTGATGACCGTCAGCGGCTCGAACGCCCCCGCGCTCATGGGGACATCGGGAAAGATGTGGCGCATGGCGAGGTAGACGGAGGAGAGCGTGGTCGCCAGCACCGAATTCATCGGCCCGGCGCAGGGCGGGCTGGAGCCTGCGAAGTCGAAGATCAGTTCGCACCTCTCTTCCTCCCCGCCCCGGCGTGAGGCCGGGGTCTCGTCGGGCGAGGTGCCTCGTTCGGAAAGGCCCCGGCGCGAGGCCGGGGCAGAAACGGTTTTCCTGGTAATCGCCAGATTGATCTCCAGCGGTTCATTCACCACGCCGTCCGAATCGACGATGGCCCGGCTGCGGTACACCCCGTCCGGAATCTCCGCGATCCGGGCGCGCATCTGCCGGGCGGCGCGGGTGCGCAGTTCGGCAATCGCGGCGCGCACGGTGTCGTCGCCGTAGCGGTCCAGCAACTGCCCCAGCCGTTCCTCGCCCACCTTCAGCGCGCTGGCCTGCGCCCGCACGTCGCCGATGCGCTGCTCGGCCACGCGGATGTTCGAGCATATGATGGCGTAGATCTCGCGGTCCATCTCGCCGCGCTTGAACAGCTTGACGGGGGGCAGGCGCAGCCCCTCCTGCTCCACCGCCGTGGCGCTGGCCGAGAAGCCGCCGGGGACCGAGCCGCCGATATCGGGCCAGTGGCCGGTATTGGACAGCCAGCAGAAGATCTCGCCCCCCCGGTACACCGGCTTGGCGAACCGCACGTCCATCAGATGCGTGCCGCCCAGATAGGGGTCGTTGACGATGTAGATGTCCTCGGGGTCGGGGGGCGCCGTCTCGCCCGACGCGATGCGCTCGATCAGCGTGCGGGTCGAGAACTGCATGGTCCCGACGAAGACGGGCAGGCCCCCCGCCCCCTGCGCGATCAGCGCGCCGTCCTCGGCGGCATAGATGCCGTCGGAGCGGTCGTTCGCCTCGGCGATCACGGGGGAGAAGGCGGCGCGCGAGAACGTCAGATCCATCTCGTCGCAGACCTGCTGCAGGCCGGAGGCGATGACGGAGAGGGTGATGGGATCGATCATTTGGCGCGCTCCACGCAAGAACTGCTCTGCCCCGGGCGCAGACCCGGGGCCTCGCAGATCAACGCACGCTCGTCGAGGCACCGGGTCTGCGCCCGGGGCGGGATGCTCTCTATCGTCAACATCATGCCACCTCCACGATCAGGTTTCCGTCGCGATCCTGCGTCACCCGGTCCCCCGGTTCGATCACGACGGTCGTGTCCATCTGCTCGACGATGGCGGGGCCGGTGAAGGCGGCATCTCCGGGCAGGTGTTCGCGGCGATAGACCGGCGTGTCGTGCCACCCATCCTCGAACCAGACGCGCCGCGTCTCGACCATTGCCTCCGCCAGCGTGGCCCGCCGCGCGGTGCGGTCGATCAGGACGGAAAGGTCGATCTCGGGCCGCACGCCGATGACGGAGGTGTTGAGATTGACCAGACTGGCGCGGATTTCGGGCAGGCGCACGCGGAACCGTTCGTAGTACACCGCCTCGAACAGCGATTGCAGCGTCTCGCGGTCGAACGCAGCCCCCGGCAGCGGCACGCGCAGCAGGTGCGTCTGGCCGACGAACTGCATGTCGGCGCTGTGGCGGATGTCGATGCGGTCGGTGCCGACGCTCTCCTTGCCGATCAGCGCGCGGCCCTCGTCGGTCTGGGCGGCCAGCACCGCGTGGACCGCGTCCATGTCGACCGTTTCCACGGGCCGGTTCAGGGTACGCACGAAGTCGTGGCGCAGGTCGGCCACCACGCAGCCCAGCGCATTGGTGATGCCGGGCCGTCCGGGGATCAGCACCCGGGGGATGCCCAGTTCGCGCGCAATCGCCACCGCGTGCAGCGGCCCCGCGCCCCCGAAGGCGAACAGCGCGAAATCGCGCGGGTCGATGCCCAGCGAGACGGAGACCATGCGCGTCGCCCCGGCCATGCGCGCATTCGCCACGCGCACCACCGCCGCCGCCGCCGCCCAGGCATCCAGTCCCAGCGGCGCGCCGATCCTGTCGGCGAAGACCCCCGCCACCGCCTGCATCGTCACCGGCACCTCGACCGAGAACAGCGCGGCGGGGTTCAGCCGCCCCAGCAGCAGGTTGGCATCCGAAATCGTCGGCTCGGTCCCGCCCCGGCCATAGCAGACCGGCCCCGGCATCGCCCCGGCGGAATCCGGTCCCACCTCCAGCAATCCCGCATCGGTCACCCGCGCGATCGAGCCGCCCCCCGCGCCCACCGTGCGCACGTCCACCATCGGCAGGTGGATGGGCATGGCGTATTCGACCTCGATCTCGGAGGATACCGCCGGACTCGCATCGCGGATCAGGGAAACATCGGTCGAGGTGCCGCCCATGTCGTAGGTGATGAGGTTCGGCTCGCCCGCCCGCCGCCCGGTATAGGCGGCCGCCATCACGCCCGAGGCCGGCCCGCTCATCACCGTCTTCGCCGCCTCCGCCGCCACGAACCGCGAGGAGACCATGCCCCCGTTGCCGTTCACGATCAGCAGGTCGTTGGCATACCCGCCCCGCTCCAGCTCGCCCCGCAGGCGGTCGACATAGCGGGTCAGCAGCGGCTGGACCGAGGCGTTCACCGCTGCCGTCACCCCCCGCTCGAATTCGCGGCTTTCGGCCAGCAGGGCGTGGCCGATGGTGATGTTCGCGTTGGGCCAGACCTCCCGCGCGATCGCGGCGGCGCGCAACTCGTGCGCGGGGTTGGCGTAGGAATGCAGGAAGTGGATCACGAGCGATTCGCATTCCGCCGCGATCAGGGCCGCCAGCGCCTCGCGCAGCGCCCCCTCGTCCAGCGGCACGACCACCGCCCCTTCGGCATCCATGCGCTCGGGCACCTCCCGCCGCAGGTCGCGGGGGATGACGGGGCGGAACAGGCCGGTCATGCCGTAGGGGGCAGGGCGGGTGCGGCGGCCCAGTTCCAGCACGTCGCGGAAACCCATCGTCGTGACCAGCCCCGTGCGCGCCAGCTTGCGCTCCAGCACCGCATTGGTCGTGGTGGTGGTGCCGTGCACGATCAGGTCGAGCGCCGCGAGATCCGCTCCTCCCTCGGCCAGGGCGTTCAGCACGCCGCAGGACTGGTTCTCCACCGTCGTCGGCGTCTTGGCCAGCCGCACGCCGCGCGTCGCCGGGTCCACCAGCACCAGATCGGTGAACGTGCCGCCGACATCGATTCCGGCCACGAAGCCGTTCTGCCCTGCATCCATGCGTCTCGTCGTCCTCATTTCGGCGGGCCGCGCCCGGATCGACCCGCGCAGGCCCGCACAGGCCGGATCATGGTCCGCGCAGCGCCCGGTTGCCGGAACACGGTCCCGGGCGGAATGTCCCGCACCCTATTGTGGCTTGATGTCCGGCGTCGCACAAATGATATGAATGCCGACAGACAATCGACCGGGGACGACCATGAGCGACACTGCACCTGCCGAAACCACCGCACCGGACTTCCCCATCCCCTCGGGCGTGTTCGCCGAGACGGTGCTGTCCGTGCAGCACTACACCGACCGCCTGTTCCGGTTCCGCATGACGCGCCCCGCCAGCTTTCGGTTCCGCTCCGGCGAATTCGTGATGATCGGGTTGCCGAATTCCGAAAAGCCCGTCTTCCGCGCCTATTCCATCGCCTCGCCCGCCTGGGACGAGGAACTGGAATTCTACTCGATCAAGGTGCCGGACGGTCCCCTGACCGAGCATCTCCAGAAGGTGCAGCCCGGCGATACCGTGCTGATGCGCAGGAAATCCGTCGGCACGCTGGTCCACGATGCCCTGCTGGGGGGCGAGCGGCTCTACATGTTCTCGACCGGCACGGGCATCGCGCCCTTCGCCTCGGTCATCCGCGATCCGGAGACGTACGAACGCTTTCGCCAGGTGATTCTCGTCCATACCTGCCGCGATGCCGCCGAACTGGAGTACGGCACCGATCTGGTCGCCGCCACCCGCGCCGATCCGCTGGTGGGCGAGGAGGCGAGCGCGCAACTCGTCCACTACGCCACCACGACGCGCGAGACGACCGACCGCATGGGTCGCATCACGACCCTGATCGAGAGCGGCAGACTGTTCGAGGATCTGGGCGTGCCGCCCCTGGACCCCGCCACCGACCGGGGCATGATCTGCGGGTCGATGGACATGCTCAGGGATGTCAAGGCGATCTGCGAGGGGGCTGGCCTGACGGAAGGGTCGAACAGCAAGCCGGGCGAATTCGTGGTCGAGCGCGCCTTCGTGGACTGACCGCCCGCGATGCGGCGAATTGCGACGGTGCCGACCCGTCGCAACCTTGACAAGACGGCGCTGCATCCGCTTTATCCCCGAGCGCATGAAGGGCCGCGCGCAAGGCCCGGGTAAGGATTGTCTATGGCACGTTCCGACACGGGCGAAGAATCGGAAAGCTTCGGCGAACTCGTCAGGACGGTGGTCTATGCGCTGCTGATCGCGCTCGTCTTCCGGGTGTTCTTCTTCCAGCCGTTCAGCATCCCGTCCAGTTCGATGAAGTCGACGCTGCTGATCGGGGACTACCTGTTCGTGTCGAAATACGCCTACGGCTATTCGCGCCACTCCATCCCCTTCAGCCCGCCGATCTTCGAGGGGCGCGTCTGGTCGGCGGAACCCGAGCGCGGGGACGTGATCGTGTTCAAGAACCGCAAGGACGGCAACAAGGACTACATCAAGCGCCTGATGGGCCTGCCCGGCGACACGATCCAGGTGATCGACGGACTGGTGCATATCAACGACGTGCCGGTCACGCTGCGCCGGGTCGAGGATTTCGTCGAATCCTCCGACCGGGGCAATATCAGCAGTCAGCTCTGCTCCGACCGCAAGGTGATCGACGGCGAGCGCATGTGCGTCAAGGAACAGTATATCGAGACGCTGCCGAACGGTGTCGAACACCTGATCCTGAACGCCGACCGCAACCGCACGACCAACGACAATACGCGCAAGTATTCGGTGCCCGAGGGGCATTACTTCTTCATGGGCGACAACCGCGACAATTCCAGTGACAGCCGCAAGATCGGGGCCGTGCCCTTCGTCGACCTGATCGGGCGGGCCGAGATCATCTTCCTGTCGTCGGAGGGCAACCCGCTGACCTTCTGGAAATGGCGCTACGACCGTTTCCTCAACTGGATCTACTAGGCAGGGCATGCCACGACGGCTTGCCCCCCTCGACGATCTCGAAACCGCGCTCGAACAGCGTTTCAACGACCGCGCCTACCTGCGCGAGGCCATCACCCATTCCAGCACCAAATCCACCGCCTCCAACGAACGGCTGGAATTCCTGGGCGACCGGATTCTGGGCCTCGTCATCGCGGAGGCGCTGATCGACCGCCATCCCGACGAGAGCGAGGGCCACCTGGCCCCGCGCCTCAACGCCCTCGTCAGCCGCGAGACCTGCGCCGAGATCGCGGTGCATCTGGGCCTGGGCGAGTACATGGTGATGGCGAAGGCCGAAGTGATGAGCGGCGGGCGGCGCAAGCCCGCGCTGCTGGCCAATGCGATGGAGGCGATCATCGCGGCCATCTATCTGGATGCGGGGATGGACGCGGCCCGGCGCTTCATCCTGCGTCACTGGGCCTCGCGGTTCAGGGCGCAGACGGACGCCCCGGTCGACCCCAAGACCGCCCTCCAGGAATGGGCGCAGGCCCGGGGCTGGCCCCTGCCGCTGTACGAGACCATCGGCCGGAGCGGCCCCGACCACGCCCCGCGCTTCACCGTGCGCGTCACCCTCGACGACGGCGAGAGCGCCGAGGCGGCGGCGACCTCCAAGCGGGCGGGGGAGCGCGAGAGCGCGCGGCTGCTGCTGGCCCGCGTCGGCGGTGGCGCGTGAGGGGCAGGACGACGCTGGCCGCGCTGGCCCTGCTGGCCGCCCCCGTGGAGGCGAGCGCCGTGGATGCGGCGACGCTGGAGCGGCGGGACTGTCCCTTCGCCGAAGACTTCCCGACCCATATCGCCGCGTGTTCCCGCTTCACGCGCGCGGACGGGGGGACGGTGATCGCGTTCGATGTCGCCGTCCTGACCCCCTCGACCCGCCGCAGCGTCGGGCATGTCGTCTATCTGCCCGGCGGCCCCGGCGAGGCCCCGGTCGGCAAGCAGGGCCTCTTCGCCGACCTGCTCACCCCCTTCGCCGACCGCACGCTCGTCCTGTTCAACCCCCGGGGGACCGAGGGGACGCGACCGCGCCTGACCTGCGATTTCGGGGCGCTGGTGCTGGAGCAGGATTTCGGCGATGCCCGCGCCCTGTCGCGGCTGCGGGACTGCCTGCGGCGGTTCGAGCGCGACGGCATCGACCCCGCCCTCTTCACCTCGCTGGATATCGCGAAGGATGTCGACGCGCTGGTCCGGGCGCTGGGCATCGCGCGGGCGGGGGTCTACGGCATCTCCTACGGAACCGAATCGGGGCTGCACCTGCTGGCGATGGCCCCCCGGTGGCTGGGCTTCGCGATCCTCGATTCGGTGTCGGTGCCGGGATTGTCCGGCATCCGCGACGAACTGGATGCTCGCGACCGGTTCCTCGCCGCCCTCGACCTGTCCTGCTTTGCCGCCGGACAATGCTCGCCCATCGCCCGGGGGGACGCCGCGACCCTGGCCGAATGGGCCGCGCAGTTCGATGCGGAGCCGCTGGTCTTCCATATCCGCGAGGACCACGAATGGGCCTTCGACGGGGCGGATATCCTCGATTATCTGGCGCAGCTCGGGGCGTATCCCGACGGGCTGGACATCGCGGGGCTGATGGTCGACCTGATCCAGACGAGCCGCCTGCGCGCGCTGGGCTGGATCAGCGAAGACGTGACATCGAATATCGAGTTCACCGCCGAGAATCTGCCCCTGATGCTGCAAGCCTATGCCGATACCTTCGACGAGGCCGATGTCGCGACGATCGCCGGGGCGACCGACTACCCCCGCGACCGGGAAGGGGCCGAGGCGCAACTGGACTTCCAGCGCCTGTGGCGGGGCGATACCCCGCGCGAGGCCGTGTTCCTGACCGGCGAGCGCAGGCCCGCCGGCGTCCCCGTCCTGATGCTGTCCGGGGGCGTCGATGCCTTCACCCCCGCCGAGTGGGCCGCCGCCGTTCACGGGCGGTTCTCGGGGCTGGATCACTTCCTCTTCCCGCTGCTGGGCCATGCGAACAGCGTCGTGCCGACCGCGCCCCTGCGCGACCCCGCCCTGACGGCCCAGACCCGGTGCGCCGGGGCCGCGATGCGGGCATTCCTGAACCCGACCCTCACCCTCGACGCGGATTGCAGACGCCACCGCATAGGAGAAGAAGAATGAGCGCCACACGTGCGGGCTTCGTGGCCCTGATCGGGGAACCGAATGCGGGCAAGTCGACCATGCTCAACGCCCTCGTCGGGGTGAAGCTGTCCATCGTCACCCACAAGGTGCAGACGACGAGGGGGCGCATACGCGGCGTCCTGAACATCGAACGGGACCAGATCATCTTCGTCGACACCCCCGGTCTCTTCGCGCCGAAACGGCGGCTGGACCGCGCGATGGTCTCGGCGGCCTGGGCCGGGGCGGGGGAGGCGGATGCGGTGGTGCTGCTGATCGACGCGCAGAAGGGCATGAGCGGCGGCGTCAAGCGCATCATCGAACAATACAAGCACCAGGTCGACCCCGAAAAACCCTTCGCCGTCGCGGTGAACAAGATCGACACGGTGCGCCACGACCGCCTGCTGACCCTGACGACCGAGATCATGGAACTGCACGAGTTCGCGCGGGTCTTCTACGTCTCCTCGACCCGCAACGACGGTCTGGACGACATGGCCGAATGGCTGCGCGGCCTGATGCCGGAGGGGCCGTGGCTCTACCCGGAGGATCAGGTGGGCGACGCCTCCCTGCGCTCCATCGCCGCCGAGATGACGCGCGAGAAGCTGATGCTGCGCCTGCACCAGGAACTGCCGTACCAGCTGACGGTCGGCACGGACAAGTGGGACGACCACGCCGACGGGTCGGTCCGCATCGAGCAGACCGTCTACATCGCCAAGGAGGGTCACCGCCCCATCGTGCTGGGCAAGGGCGGCCAGACCCTGAAATCCGTGGGTCAGGACTCGCGCCGGGAACTGGCCGAGATGATGGGCCACCCCGTCCACCTGTTCCTGCACGTGAAGGTGGACCCGCGCTGGCTGGACGACGGCGAACGCTATGCGGAAATGGGGCTGGACCTGCCCGAAAGCTGACCCTTCGCCCCGCCCGCCGTCTCGGTCATCGGCGGGCGCGGTCCTGCGCGGCAGCCCGGGCGCGCGCGGGTGACGCTGCGTCGGCGGTATTCGGTGCCTGTCGCATCGTCACCGCCGCGATCCTCATTTCAGCAGCATCCAGACCGCCATCAGAACCATCATCACGTTCTCGGTCAGCGAGACGAAGCCGAGGGGGACGGTGCTGCCGCCGCCGACGCAGGCGCATTTCAGCGCGCGCTTGTCGATGTAGACCGCCTTGAACACCGACACCGCCCCGATGCCGCCGATGACCAGCGCGACGGGCGCGGCCAGCCAGGTCAGCGCCCCGGCGATCATCAGCACCCCGGCCCCGGCTTCCGCGAAGGGATAGACGTAGCCGTAGCGCACCCAGCGCCGTGCCAGCAGGTCGTAGTTCAGGAACATCGTGCTGAACGTCTCGATATTCTGGAGTTTCTGCACGCCGAGGAAGCACATGGCGATGGCGACGAACCATTCGACCGTGCGCACGATGTCGATGGTGCCGAGCACGGCCCAGCCGACGGCCAGGGCCATCAGGAACGATACGCCGAAGATGGCGATCACGGGCTGGTAGGTCTCGGCGTCCTTGTGCTTCACCTCCTGCCCGAAATGCTCGCGCAGGGCGTCGTATCCGCCGACCCGCGCGTCGCCGACCCAGATCTGCGGCGTCGTCTCGACGCCGTGCTCGACCTTGAAGGCATCGACCTGCGCCCGGGTGGTCAGGTGCCTGTCATCGACGGCATATCCCCTGCGCTCCAGCAGGGCCTTTGCCTTCAGGCCGTAGGGGCAGCGGTGTTCGTCCATCACCATGCGGTGGAGCGTGGCGGTCTTCGCGCGGGGTGCGGTCGTGTCGGGGGGCATGGGTCTGATCCTCGTGTACCTGTGCCGGCACGGGACGTCCGATCGGGACCCGCGCGGGACGTTTCCGCCTGCACCTCGCGGACATCCCGCAGCCGGCTCGACCCGGTGTAGACCAATACGGCGCGGATTTCACCGTCGCTCGACACATCCCGCACCACCCTCCGCTTCTCGCCGCAGGGTGACGCAATCAGCAGCAAGAGCGTTTGACACGTCCGGACCGTCGGGTTAGCAATCCACCAGACGCGGGTGTAGCTCAGTGGTAGAGCGTCAGCTTCCCAAGCTGAATGCCGTGGGTTCGATCCCCATCACCCGCTCCACGGCTTCCGCTACTCCGATGCGGCGGCATTGTTCCTGGCCAGTTCCGCACCGACCTCGTCGAACGTGCCGTTCAGCGAATCCCGGATGCTGCCGACCGATCCGACGACCGTGACCGCCAGGATGACGGCGATGATCGAGTATTCGATGGCGGTCGCGCCGTCGTCCTCGCGCAGGAAGCGCCGGAGATCTTCGAGCAGGATCGTGGTCATGGGGCGGTCCCTTCCGGTGCGGCGGTGTCCATGATAGACGGTCGGGGGTTAAAGGCAGGTGACGGGCGGCATGCGCGGGTCGCCTGCGGTTTCCGGCCCGTATCGCCCCCGGGACGATATCTCGCAGGCCTGCATGCGATCCGGGATCGAAACACTCACTCGACAAAGGCGGCGCAGTCGGATACGCACCGCGTCTGCACCCGGTGCCGCGCGCCCGGCCCCCCGCAACGGAAATTCGGCTCCATGGAAAACGCGATCCTCATCGTCCATCTCGTCCTCGTGGTCTTTCTCGTCGGCATCGTCCTGCTCCAGCGCTCCGAAGGGGGTGCCCTGGGTATGGGCGGTGGCGGCGGGGGGGGCGGCGGCGTGATGACCGGGCGGGGGGCGGCCTCCGCCTTGCAGCGCGCCACGTGGTACATCGCGGCGGGCTTCCTCGCGACCAGCCTGACGCTGACGATCATGGCGACGACCGAGCGGCGTTCCGATTCGGTGTTCGACCAGGCGGTCCCCGGCGTCGTGTCGCCGATGCAGGACGGCGACGTGCCGCTGACCTTCACGCCCCCGACGATCGAGGACGATGCACCGGGGGCGGGCAGCGCCGCCTCGCCGGATGCCGACCCCGACAATATCGTTCCGGTGCCGGAACCTCAGTAACGATCACCGACGATCACTCGTCCTCGTCGTCATCCCCGCCGCCGGGGATGGCCATGCCGATCACGTCCGTCGTGATGTCGACCGAGCCGACGACGATATCGGTCGCCAGTCCGGCGGTCCCCGTGACCACGTTCGTCGCGACCTTCGCGGTGCCGACGACCACGTCGGTCGCCGCGCCGAAGATCGTGCCGATGCAGCCCGACAGGCCGAAGACGAGAAACAGGCTGGCGGCGAGGCGAATCATGGCGTTTCTCCGGATTGCTGGGGTTGCATAATCAGTATACTGCGTAGATCCTTACAAGATGTTTTCCCGGCGGCGTTTCGGGTCTCCGGTTGAGTTGCGTTTTGCTATCACGATACGAACGGCCCGAGACAGGGGCCGCTCTGCCCCGGGCGCGGGGCGTCCTTCCGGAACGACCCCGGAAAGGCGAGCGGAAACCGGGTTTCGTTCCCTCGCCGGCCCGCTACCCCTCCGCCTTCGGCACCATGCGCCCCAGCCAGCGCCCGCCGAGGATGTGCAGGTGGAAATGCGGCACTTCCTGCACCCCGTTCCTTCCCGCATTGGCGATGATCCGGAAGCCTTCGCCCCCGGTCATGGGGGCGATGCCCTCGTCCGAGGCGATCTGTCCGGCGGCGCGGACGAAGGCGACGATCTCGGCATCATCGGCACGGGCGGCGAAATCGTCGAAGGAGACGTACTTTCCCTTCGGGATCACCAGAATATGGGTCGGGGCCTTCTCGCTGATATCGTGGAAGGCGAGGACATGCTCGTTTTCCAGTACCGTACGGTTGGGGATCTCGCCGCGCAGGATCTTCGCGAACACGTTGTCGTCGTCATAGGTCATGGGGCTTCCTTCAGGTCGACGGGGTGGCCGTGGGGGGTGGTCTCGAAGGCGGCGGCCCAGGCATCGCGGCGGCGGGTCACCTCCGGCGCGGGCAGGGTGCCGCCGGTATCGAGCAGGGTTTCCAGCGCGGCGAGGACGGCGTGGTAGTACCCCTCCGTCGTGTCCTCCTGCGCGCGCACGGCATTGCCCAGCGCCCCGGCCCAGTCGGTCGCCGAGAACGTCCCCGCCCTGACGAGGCAATCGGCCATGGCGAGGGCCTGGGCCTGCCACGCCTCCTCGAATACCGGGTCGCCGTCGCGGCGGGCCAGCGGGGCGAGGGGGTCCGCCGGGGCCTCAGGCGCGGGCAAGATAACGCTCCCACAGGTCCAGATGCACCCGGTCGGGGCTGCCCGCCGCCTCCGCGAACAGGTCGCCGCGCGCGAAGGCGACGGTGTAGAGAGGCTCGGCGCGCTCGACCCCCCGCGCGCCGTCATCGGGCATCAGATGCGCGCCGTGCCGGGCGATCACGGTGCCGGTGCAGCCGCGCGCATAGGCGGGTAGGCGGGTATGGCCGGAATGGCCCCGCATCGCCGTGCGCACCCGGTCGCCGGGGGCGAAGGCGGGGGGCGCGGCGGACGGGCGCTCGAAATTCGCGGGCGTGGCCAGCATCGCGCGCACGGTGTCGGGGGTCAGGGGGGCCGGTTTGCGGGTCATGGCCTCGGGCGCGCCGGTCGCCACCTCGACCATCGACAGGTCGCCGGAATCGATGGCCATGGCGAGGGTGGTCTGCAACCACTGGTCGAAATAGGGGCGGGTCAGGTAGTCGACCGGGTCCATGTTCTCGCGGGTATGGCGGAACCAGTCGACCGGGTACCCCCGCTCGGCCCGCAGCGAGACGGACAGGGCATAGGCGCGGGCATCGGCCTCGGTGTGGTAGGGGTCGTCCTCGTGCGCGCGGTCGATCGGGCCGAAGCCCTGCTTGCCGCCGAGATCGTGGATGCCGTCCATCAGGGTGCTCCCGATATACTGACCTGTTCCGGGCAAAGATCCGGAATCTCGACGAGTTGCGCTCCGACTTGCGAGGCCCCGGGTCGTTGCCCGGGGCAGGGGAGTTCGTGCTTCATCGGACGCCTCCCTTCAGATCGTCGGTTCCGATCATCGCATTGCGGGTGACCAGCGCCGCCAGCGCCCCCTCGTCCAGCCCGTCGGTTCCCGCAGGGCGCCGGGGAAGCACCATGTAGCGCAGTTCCGCCGTCGAATCCCAGACGTTCACGGCCACATCCGGGCCGAGGGCCACGCCGAATTCGGCCAGCACCCCGCGCGGGTCGCGCACGGCCCGGGCGCGGTATTCGTTGGCCTTGTACCAGGGCGGGGCCATGCCGAGGATGGCGAAAGGGTAGCAGGAGCACAGGGTGCAGACGACGAGATTGTGGACCGTGTCGGTATTCTCCACCGCCTTCAGATGCCCGCTCGCCTGTCCGGAAAGGCCCATCTCGTCCACCGCCGAGGCCGCATCGGCCAGAAGGCGCGCCCGGAACCCGGCATCCACCCAGGCCCGCGCCACCACCGCCGCCCCGCGCTTCGGCCCGATCCGCTCGGTATACGCCTCGATCCACGCATCGAGCGCGGCGGGGTCGACCAGGCCCTTCTCGACCAGCAGGCTTTCGAGCGCCTTGACCCGCAGGGCCGGTTCGGGGGGCAGGTGGCTGTGCAGGTGGCGGTGGATTTCCGCGACCTTCGCGCCGTCATAGGATGGGTCCGTCATCGTCGCTCCCCCGCATCGGTTCCCCGCGAGCATAGCAGGATCGCGCGCGGTGCAAAGGGGGCAGGGCGGCATGATTCGCTTGTACTTCGCGCGCCGATCCTGCTGACTGTCCGGAACGTGCAGCGGGGAGAGGGCGGAATGAGCCTGGTCGGAAACTGGTCGTATCCAACGACGATGCGCTTCGGCGCGGGGCGGATCGCGGAGCTGGGCGCGGTCTGCGCGGCGGCGGGCATCGCGCGCCCGATGCTGGTCACGGATCGCGGGCTGGCCGACCTGCCGGTCACGCGGCGCGCGCTGGACCTGATGGAGGGGGCGGGGCTGGGCCGCGCGCTCTTCGCGGATGTCGACCCCAACCCGGACGAGCGCAATGTCGCGGCGGGGCTGGCCGCCTATCGCGGCGGGGGGCATGACGGGGTGATCGCGTTCGGCGGCGGGTCGGGGCTGGATCTGGGCAAGGCGCTGGCCTTCATGGTCGGGCAGTCCCGCCCCCTGTGGGATTTCGAGGATGTCGGCGACCGGTGGACCCGGGCCGACGCGGATGCCATCCACCCCGTCATCGCCGTGCCGACCACCGCCGGAACCGGCTCCGAAGTCGGGCGTGCGAGCGTCATCACGAATTCGCGGACCCGGGCGAAGAAGATCGTCTTTCACCCGAAGATGCTGCCCGTCACGGTCATCTGCGACCCCGAACTCACTGTCTCGATGCCCGCCGCGATCACCGCCGGAACCGGCATGGACGCCTTCGCCCATTGTCTGGAGGCGTATTGCTCGCCCCACTACCACCCCATGAGCCAGGGCATCGCGCTGGAGGGGATGCGGCTGGTGAAGGAAAACCTGCCGGTCGCCTATACCGATGGCGGCGATATCGAGGCGCGCGCCCATATGATGAGCGCGGCGGCGATGGGCGCGACGGCGTTCCAGAAGGGTCTCGGGGCCATCCACGCCCTCAGCCATCCGATAGGGGCCATGCACCACACCCACCACGGCACGACGAATGCGGTGGTGATGCAGCCCGTGCTGCGCTTCAACGAAAGCGCGGTGCGCGGGCGGCTGGATGCGGCGGCGGCCTATATGGGGATTGCCGGGGGGTATGACGGGTTCTGCGCCTTCGTCGGCGAGCTGAACGCGATGCTGGGCATCCCCGCCTCGCTGACCGCGCTGGGCGTGACCGATCCCGACATGGACCGGCTGGTGGCCGATGCCCTGACCGACCCCAGCACCGGCGGCAACCCCGTCGCGATGACCGAGGCGAATACCCGGGCGCTGCTGGAGGCGTGTTTCTGATGGCCGGTCTGGCCATCGCGCGGCAGGGGCAGGGCGCGCCCTTGGTTCTGGTCCACGGCTATTTCGGCGGGGCCGGGCATTGGCGGGGCGAGCGCGAGGCGCTGTCCGGTACCTGCGAGGTCATCACCCCCGCACTGGCCGGTTTCGGCGAGAGCGCGCATCTCGCGGCCCCCGATACCATCGCCGGAAACGCCGCGCTGGTCTGGCAGGCGCTGGATGCCGCAGGTATCGACCGCATCGCCCTGCTGGGCCATTCGATGGGCGGCATGGTGGTGCAGGAGATGACGGCCCAGCAACCGCAGCGCGTGGACAAGCTGATCCTCTACGGCACCGGTCCCGTCGGCCTGCTGCCCGGGCGGTTCGAGACGCTGGAGCAATCGCGCCGGCGCATCCGCGATACGGGGGTCGAGGCGACCCTGCGCCGCATCGCCGCCACCTGGTTCGTGGACGGCGAGGACGCCCCCGGTTTCTCGACCTGCATGGACGTGGGCCGGATGGCGAGCGAACAGGCGACGCTTGCGGCCCTGTCGGCGTGGGAGATGTGGAACGGCACCGAAAACCTGCCCCGCATCCCGGCACCGACGCTGGTGGTCTGGGGCGACAAGGACCGCTCCTACCCCCGCGCGCAGGTCGATGCGCTGCTGGGCGGCATCCCGGACGCGCGGCTCGCGGTGCTGGAGGGCTGCGCCCATGCCGCGCATCTGGAGGCACCGGAGGCGTTCCATGCGGCATTGCGCGAGTTCCTGGCCGAGGGTTAGCGCAACCCGTGCGCGAACTGCCTAAAAGAAGGGCAGCGTACCGCAATGCACGGGAAGGGGGCTTGAGTGACCCCGGAAAAGGATGCAGTCTCGCAGGCGTCGTAAGGTCAATGATATGAAAAGGTGCGCCGCGAGGCCGCCGGTCAACCGGGAGAGACAGCTTGAAACTCATGCATTTCATAGGCGGCGCGGCGGTTGCCGCGACCATGGCGGCGGGGGCGGTCGTCCCGCTCGCCGCGAAGGACGGGGGAACCCTCGTCATGCTCGTCCAGCCGGAACCCCCCTCGCTGGCGTCCTACCTGTCCACCTCCGGTCCCATCGGTCTGGTCGCGCCCAAGATCTACGAGGGGCTGCTGGACTACGATGCGGATTTGCAGGCCGTGCCGTCGCTGGCCGAAAGCTACGACGTCAGCGAGGACGGCAAGACCGTCACCTTCAACCTGCAAAAGGGCGTCAAGTGGCATGACGGCGAGGATTTCACCTCCGAGGACGTGCAGTTCACGGTGATGGAGCTGCTGAGCAAGATCCACCCGCGCGGTCCCAACTCCTTCCGCGAAGTCGAATCCATCGACACGCCGGACGATCACACGGCGGTCTTCAACCTCGCCAATCCCGCCCCCTACATGATGCGCGCGCTGTCGGGCTACGAATCCCCGATGGTGCCGAAGCACCTGCTGGAGGGTGAGGACTACCGCTCCGCCGATCTGGTCAACAACCCCGTCGGCACCGGCCCCTTCAAGTTCGTCGAATGGAAGAAGGGCCAGTATATCCGCCTCGACAAGAACGAGGACTACTGGCGCGAGGGTCTGCCCAAACTCGACCGCGTGGTCGGCCGCTTCATCCCCGACGCCTCCACCCGCACGGCGGCGATGGAGAACGGCGAGGTGCATTACGGTGCCTACGGCGCGATCCCGAACGTCGATGTCGTGCGCCTGCGCGAGATGGACAGCATCGGCGTCACGACCGACGGCTACGCGATGATCAACCCCGTCGCGCTGATCGAGTTCAACACGACCAAGCCGCCCTTCGACAAGCCGAAGGTGCGCCAGGCCGTCTCGATGATCCTCGATCGCCAGTTCCTGATCGACAATATCTGGTTCGGCTACGGCAAGCCCGCCACCAGCGCCCTGTCGAGCAGCTTCGCGGCGACCGGTCTCTATGCCGAGGGCCTGCCGAACTACCCCGGCGAACCCGACCTCGACGCGGCAAGGGCGCTGCTGGACGAAGCGGGCCTGACGGTCGACGAGGACGGCGAGCGCGCCAGCATCACGCTCGACCTGATCCCCTACGGCGAGGACTGGCGCCGGGCGGGCGAGTACATGAAGCAGGCGCTGGGCGATGTCGGTATCGATGTCGAGCTGCGCTACGAGGACGTGCCCACATGGCTGAAGCGGATCTACGCCGATTATGATTTCACCATGAACGTCAACTACTTCTACCAGCTTCCCGACCCGGTCCTGGGCGTCCACCGCCACTACGGCACCGACCAGATCCGCCAGGGAACGCATTTCGTGAACTCGTCCCGCTACTCGAACGAGGCGCTCGACGAATTGCTGTCCAAGGGCGGGCAGGAGCCGGATGCGACGAAGCGCGCCGAGATGTACGGCGAAATCCAGAAGATCCTCGCGAACGACATGCCGGTGGCGAACCTGTTCGAGATGAAGTTCCTGACGGTGTTCGATTCCAGCCTGAAGGATCACGACACGTCCGGTCTGGGCGCCTACGGTTCGTTCAACGAAGCGTATTTCGCGGACTGATCTGCGATTGAAAACTGCTCTGCCCCGGGCAACGACCCGGGGCCTCGACGGTCAGCGCGTTGCTGCGCGAGGCCCCGGGTCGTTGCCCGGGGCAGGGATTTTATCATTTTACAACGATAGCAGGACCGCCCATGAGCCGCACCGCCAAGCGCCTGCGCTACGTCTTGAAACGCCTGCTCCAGGCGATTCCCATCGTGCTGATGATCGTCATCGTCAACTTCTTCCTGCTGCAACTGGCCGAGGGCGATGCCGTCGACGTGCTGGCGGGCGAAGCCGGGTCCGCGACGCCGGAATACATGGCCGAACTGCGCGCCAAGTTCGGGCTGGACCAGCCGCTGCCGGTGCAGCTCTTCGTCTATCTCAAGAACGTCCTCAGCTTCGATCTGGGCTATTCCTTCCGGCACGAGATGCCGGTGCTCGATCTCGTGATGGACCGCTTCGGCGCGACCCTGCTGCTGATGGTGTCGACCATCACGCTGGCCGTCGGCTTCGGCATCGTGCTGGGCCTGCTGGCCGCCACGGGGCTGAACACCTGGCGCGACACGCTGATCTCGATCTTCGCGCTGGTCACCTACGCGACCCCGCTGTTCTGGGTCGGGCTGATGTTCATCGTCGTCTTCTCGCTCAATCTGGGGTGGTTTCCGACCAGCGGCATGAAGAACGTCGCCGCCTTCAACGACACGTGGAGCTGGGCCAATATCAAGGATGTCGCCCACCACCTCGTGCTGCCGACCGTCACGCTCTCGCTGTTCTACCTCGCGCTCTACACCCGCCTGATGCGCGCCTCGATGCTGGAGCAGGCGGGCATGGATTACGTCACCACCGCCCGGGCCAAGGGCCTGACCGAAAACCGCATCATGTTCGTCCACGTCCTGCGCAACGCCTTGTTGCCCGTCGTCACGATGGCCGGGGTGCAGGTCGGCGCGCTGATCGGGGGGTCGGTGATCGTGGAATCGGTCTTCGCCTGGCCCGGCCTCGGGATGCTGGCGTTCGAGGCGCTGTTCGCGCGGGATCTGAACCTGCTGCTGGGCATCTTCCTTCTCTCCGCGCTGCTGGTCGTCGCGGTCAATCTGGTGGTCGACATCGTGTATTCGTCGCTCGACCCGCGTATCGAGGTCTGACCGCATGATCCAGTTCTGGCGTCTCTTCCGGCGCAACCGCTCCGCCGTGCTCGGCCTCGTCATCCTCATCCTGATCATCGGCATGGCCGCGACCGCGCATCTGTTCTTTCCCGAAGACCCCTTCCGCCTCGCGGGCCGCTCGATGTCGCCGCCGGGGGAGAACGGGTTTCTGCTCGGCAGCGATTCGCTGGGGCGGGACGTGGCGTCGGGCATCGCCCACGGGGCCAAGACCTCGCTGCTGATCGGGTTGATGGCCACCCTCGTCGCGGTCGGCTTCGGCACCATGATGGGGGGGCTGGCCGGGTACTACGGCGGGTGGATCGACGATATCCTGATGCGCGTGACCGAGATGTTCCAGACCATCCCGTCCTTCATCTTCGCCATCCTGCTGGTCGCGATCATGAAACCCTCCATCGAGAGCATCGTCATCGCCATTGCCGTCGTCTCCTGGCCCGCCGTCGCGCGGCTGGTGCGGGGCGAGTTCCTGTCCCTGCGGGGCCGCGAATTCGTGCAGGCGTGCCACACGCTGGGCATGTCCGACGCGCGGATCATCCTGCGCGAGATCCTGCCCAACTGCCTGTCGCCGATCATCGTCATCGGCTCGCTGATGGTCGCCACCGCGATCCTGATCGAGAGCGGGCTGGCGTTTCTGGGGCTGGGCGATCCCAATATCATGTCCTGGGGGTTCCAGATCGGGGCGGGGCGCACGTTGCTGCGCTCGGCATGGTGGGTCTGCACCTTTCCGGGCATCGCGATCCTGATTACCGTGCTGGCCATCAATCTGGTGGGCGAGGGGTTGAACGATGCCCTCAATCCCCGCCTGAGGGAACGCGCATGAGCACCGTGGAGCGCGCCCCCCTCCTCGAAATCCGCGACCTGCACGTCGCCCTGCCGAAGGGGTCCGAGCGGCCCTATGCCGTGCAGGGCGTCGATGCCGATCTCGCCCCGGGCGAAATCCTGTGCATCGTGGGCGAGAGCGGGTCGGGCAAGTCGCTGATGTCCCGCGCGGTCATGGGCCTGTTGCCCAAACCGCATGTGCATGTGTCGCAGGGGCATATCGCGTTCGGCGGCGAGGACCTCGTGACCATCCCCGACACCCGGATGCGCCAGATACGCGGCAGCGATATCTCGATGATCTTTCAGGAGCCTATGACGGCCCTGAACCCCGTCATGACCATCGGCGAGCAGATCGACGAGGTGTTCCGCTTCCACGAGAAGATGAGCCGTCGGGAGCGCCGCGAGCGGGCCGTGGGCCTCCTGGCCGACGTGCAGTTGCCCGATCCGGTCGCGTCGATGAGCGCCTATCCGCATGAACTCTCCGGCGGCCAGCGCCAGCGCGCGATGATCGCCATGGCGCTGGCACTGGACCCGAAGATCCTGATTGCCGACGAGCCGACGACGGCGCTGGACGTGACGACGCAGGCGCAGATCCTCAGGCTGATCAAGGAGATGCAGGAAAAGCACGATACCGGCGTCCTCTTCATCACCCATGATTTCGGCGTCGTGGCCGATATCGCCGACCGCGTGGCCGTGATGCAGGGCGGCGTGATGGTCGAGACGGGGACGGCGGCGGAAGTGCTGAACGACCCGCAGCATCCCTACACCCGGCGTCTGATCGAGGCCGTCCCGGCCCTCACCCCCCGCCCCCCGCGCGTGCAGGCAGCAGAACCGGTGCTGGAGGTGAAGAACCTGACGAAGACGTTCCGCAGTGGCGGCGGGTTCCTCGGCTTCGGCGGCAAGGAACGCATCGTCCACGCCGCGAAGGATGTGACGCTGGAACTGCGCAAGGGGGAGACGCTGGGCATCGTGGGCGAGAGCGGGTCGGGCAAGTCCACCGTCGCCCGCTGCATCGTGCGGCTGGTCGATGCGGAGGCGGGCGAGATCCTGCTCGGCGGCACCGACCTGCGCCCGCTGGGCCGCGCCGAGATGCGCCCCCACCGGTCGCGCATCCAGATGGTGTTCCAGGACCCCTATGCCTCGCTGAACCCGCGCACAAAGGTCGGCGCGATCATCGCGCAGGGGCCGATCATCCAGGGCATGCCGCGCAGGGAGGCGGAGGCGAAGACCCGCGACCTGCTGAAGGTCGTCGGCCTCGACGAGCGCGCCTACGACCGCTATCCGCATGAATTCTCGGGCGGCCAGCGCCAGCGCATCGGCATCGCCCGCGCGCTGGTCCTCGGCCCCGACGTGCTGGTCGCGGACGAGCCGGTCTCGGCGCTGGACGTGTCGATCCAGGCGCAGATTCTGGAACTGCTGGACGAGATCCGCGAGCGTATGACCCTGTCGATGATCTTCATCACCCACGACCTGCGCGTCGCCGCCCAGGTCTGCGACCGGCTGGCGGTGATGCGCCACGGCGTGGTGGTCGAGACGGGACCGACCGCCGAAATCTTCCGCGCCCCGCAGCACGAATACACCCGCGCGCTGCTGGATGCGGTGCCGGGCAAGGCGTGGCGGGCGGGGTAACCTTTTCGGCGACCCCGGCGATGGCGCGCGGTTTTACGGCATGATCCGCGAGCGGTGCTTCCACGACCCGCGCTGATCGTCCCGCGCCAGCCGGCGGGCGGAGCGGAGGTCTTCGTGGGCCTTGGTCAGGGGGGTCTCCATCGTTGCGGCGGCGTGGTGCCGTCACGGTCGAGTGTACCCGTATCGCCACCGTCCCGAGTCGTACACTTGCAGGTGCCGTCGATCGACACTGCACTCGACCGATATGTGTGCCTCCCGAAAGATCATCTCAGGGTTGAGATTTTCCGAAGAACAGTCTACACTGTAAAGTAGTAAACAGTTTTCACGGGAGTAATCGAAATGGCCGAAGTGTCTTCATTCGAGTTGATCTACAAGAAACAATCACCCGCAGGTGAAGCGGATATCGTGCTTCAGGGGTATTTCCTCAACATTTCGAATCTCGAAGATGTGAGACTTACGTTTCGCGTTGATTTCGTGACATCCCGGGTCGACGACCCGGATCGAAATCTTGCCGGCAACACGATTGCTTTCATCGATACGCCGAACGAAAACAATATCAGGGCAAGGTTGCTGGGGTCGCCCAGTTCGACGAGTTTCCTCCTGTCGCCCAACGTGACGATCCCGGCGCGGGGGACGGCCAAGGTTGCCCTGTTGCCGAGCGACCCCTTCGTGGCTCCCGACGGTCCGGTCGACTTCGAAGCGCGGGGATACGTGCGCCTGACGATGCCGCTGATCTTTCGCAGGCCGCCGAACTCTCCCGTCCGATTCCCTTTTCTAACGCCCCAGCTTCGCCGTCCTGCGCGTGTGCTGCTGACGCCGCAGAACAGGGCCACGTACTTCGCTTCGGGTCCCGAGCGGAAGATCAACGACCAGACCCAGTCGAGCTTGCCGACGGCATCGGGTGCCGCCCTCGCCGAAGTGGAAACATCCGGTTTCGTACGCCCTTTCGTATCCGACCTCGGCGATATGCTGGTGCGGATGGAGGGAATGGTCGCCTCCGAACCGTCATCGGGCGACGTCGCCATGATGCTGGCCATGCTGGCTTCCCCGGAATCCGATCTCGAAGGTCTGAATGCGGAACTGAAAAAGGCGAATATCGGTATTGCAGTGAAGAGGCGGAAATCGTAATGCGGAATTGAAGGGCGGGGCATTGATCGATCGGGCCTGTTCCGGTGCGAAGCGGTCGCAGCTTCGCCGATGTCCCCCGAACGACAGGCCGAGGAGATTCGCGCCATGACCCTCGCCGTTCTGCTGACCTTCGCCCTGACCAGTTTCCTGATCGCCGTGGTCCCCGGCCCGACCGTCACGGTGATCGTGGCGAATTCCCTGCGTGCGGGGGCGCGGGCCGGGGTGCTGAACATCGCGGGGACGCAGGCGGGACTGGCCCCCATGATCCTGATCGTCGCGGCGGGGCTGGAGACGGTGGTGGCGCTGATGGCCGAGTGGTTCTTTCTCGTGAAGATGCTGGGCGCGGCCTATCTAGTGTGGCTGGGGATCAAGCTGTGGCGCTCGGGCGGCGAGATCGGGACGGGCGCGGTGGCCCCGCCCAGGGGCGGCTATTTCTGGCAAGGGGTGCTGGTGATCTGGTCGAACCCCAAGGTGCTGATCCTGCTGGGGGCCATCGTGCCGAACTTCGTCGATCCCGCGCAGGGCGCGTTCTGGCAGACGATCGCGCTGGGCGGCGTGTTCATGGTGGTCGCGACGGCCTGCGACATGGGCTATGCGCTGCTGGCCGGTCGGGCCGGGCGTTTGCTGACGCGGGGCCGCGTGAAGGTGGTCGAGCGGGTCAGCGGCACCCTGCTGATCGGCGGCGGGCTGTGGATGGCGGCGCTGAAGCGGGTATGATCGACGCGGGGCAGGCGTTGCGCGCGGCCCGCGCAGGGTGGGACGTGCCCCCCGGCGCGGTGGCGACGCTGCTCAACGTGTCCGAGAACCTGACCTACCGGATCGAGGCCGGGGCGTGGCGGCGCATCCTGCGGGTGCATCGCCCGGGCTATCATTCGCGCATGGCCATCGAATCCGAACTGGCCTGGCTGGCGGCGGTGGGTGCGCAGACATCCCTGAGCGTGCCGACCGCGATGCCGGGGCGGGACGGGCGGCCGGTGCAGCGGGCGACGCTCGACACCTCGCGTCATCTCGCGATGTTCGCCGTCCTGCCCGGTCGCCACTTCGCCCCCGGCGAGCCGATGGAGCCGCTGTTCCGGCGGCTGGGGGCGCAGACGGCGCATCTGCACGCCCATGCGAAGGGCTGGGCGCGGCCCCCTTGGTTCGAGCGGTTCGCGTGGGATGCGGCGGCGGTCTTCGGCCCGGGGGCGACCTGGGGCGACTGGCGCGATGCGCCGGGGGTGACGCCGGGGGTGCGCGCGGTGCTGGAGCGGGTCGAGGGGGCGGTCGTCCGGCGGCTGGCGGCCTACGGCACGGGCGCGGATCGCTACGGGCTGATCCATGCCGACCTGCGCCTCGCCAACGTGCTGGCACAGGGGGAGCGGCTGCACCTGATCGATTTCGACGATTGCGGGTTCGGCTGGTTCGCCTACGATTTCGCCGCCGCCGTCAGCTTCATGGAGGACGACCCGCAGATCCCGGCGCTCAGGGCGGCATGGGTGGCGGGGTATCGCAGCGTCGGGGCCTTGCCGGATGCGGATGCGGCCATGCTCGACACCTTCGTCATGCTGCGGCGGCTGGCCCTGCTGGCGTGGATCGGCAGCCATGGGGAGGCGACGGAACCGCAGGCGCTGGCCCCCCGTTTCGCCGACGGCACGGCCCGGCTCGGCACCCGCTACCTTGAATCCGCCCGGATTGTCCCCGATATGAAGGGGTGAACAATGGGAGAATCGGGCGGTGATACGGCGTGCGCTCATCGTGGCGGGGGGATTGGCGGGGGCGGTGACGACCTCGCAGGCTCCTGAACTCATGCAGCAATACAAGCAGCGCCTCGGCGGCGCGGCGCAGGAACTGACGCGCGTGGTCGAGGATTTCGACGCCGATGCCGCCGGCGCGGGCCTCTCGCGTCCGCAGGCGCTGGAGCGTTTCGATGCGTCCGGCGAGGCGTTGTTCCGCAGTCGCGGCGTCTCGATGGACCGCACGCTCGTGCGGTTCGAACGGATCACGGCGCATCGGCAGGCACTGGCGGATGCGACCGCGTTCGAGCGACCCGCTTTGTTCTGGAAATACCGGGACCCTGAACTGTTCGAGGGAACCCTCGCCGATTACCGCCCCGCCGTGCCGACGACGGCGGAGGGGGCGGTCTACGCCTTCATCGGCTTCGTGCTGGGCAGTGTCGTCATCGGCCTGCTGCTGGGCGGTCTGGGGCGGGTGTGGCTGTGGCTCAGACGCCCCGGAGAACGCGCTGTCTAATTGAGCGAGATGCTCAGGCCCAGGCTGATGCCGTGCGACTCGTCCTCGTCGGCGAGGGCGGGGTTTTCGGCGGCGATGGCGTAGTCGTACTGCACGTATCCGCCCACTTCGTCCGTGAAGAACAGGTTGCCGCCGACGACCCCCTTGACCGCGTACCCTTCCTCCGTCCCCGGATCGAGCGCGCCGAACTTCGCCGATGCCTGCCCCACGCCGACGCCGATATACGGGCGGAATTCGCCGGTTCCGAAGCTGCGCTTCAGGGTGGCGAAGGCCGGGCGCGACACATCCTGATTGCGGGCCACATCCGCGAGCATGTAGGCCCGGTCGATGCCGTGGTCGTAATCGACCTTCGCGCCCCACTGGCTGTAGGGTACGCCCGCCTTCAGCGGCGCGGCGGGGCGCACGGTGCGGGGGGCGGGGGCCTCGGCAGGCCGGGCCTCGACAGGCGGGGCCACCGTGGCCGGGGCTTCGATGGGCCGGGCCTCGGGGGAGCGCGTCTCGACAGGCGGGGCCGCGACGGTCGATACCTCCCGGGCCTGCAACACGACCGGCGCATTCATCGTCCCGACGATCGTGTGCGCGCCGCCCTGCATCGGTGCAGGCGTCCCCACGCCCGCACAGGCCGATGGCAGCAACAGTAGAATCAATACACGTGCCTTGTACATCGCAGAACCCCCCTCGAAGCCGTGCCATGCCCTGCAAGAAGAATGCAGAACTGTACTACGGCTCTTTCAACGGACCATAGCAGCGAGCCGTTAAGGCCCAGTAAGACGGTACGCCGCACGTTGTTGACAAGTTTAGCGAATTGGGGTCGATAGGGGGCGAAACGGGGGGATACGTCATGATCATCGCATCGCAGGGCTTTCCGCGCACGCGGATGCGGCGCACGCGGCAGGGGGCCTGGGCGCGCGACATGGTGCGCGAGACGACGCTGCACGCCGCCGATTTCATCTGGCCCCTGTTCATCGTGGAGGGCGAGGGGGTGGTCGAGCCGATCGCCTCGATGCCCGGGGTGGACCGGATCAGCATCGATATCGCCGTCGAGCGGACCAAGGAAGCGGCGGATCTGGGCATCCCCTGCATCGCGCTGTTCCCGAATATCGACCGGTTGCTGCGCACCGAGGAATGCGC
>ENA-ORXT01000915-ORXT01000915.1-marine-metagenome-genome-assembly--contig:-NODE-915-length-42524-cov-5.789055_pt1 | contig 42524 bp, 36 predicted proteins | sample MGYA00237868_ERZ511482 | MGnify/ENA metagenome assembly ERZ511482
GGCGCACCGCCCTGGCCGCCCCGCAGCCGGGGGCGGCTAAAGGCAGGAAGGTCCTGGGGTGAAAGGTGAAGTGGAGGTCGAGGGAGTGGCCGACGCGCCGAGGGCAGTCAACGGTTGTCCTCGTCGCTGCGCTCCTGCGGGAACTCTTATGACAGCCCGCGACCCGCCGTCAGGTGGTTGGGAGACCACGGGGACGTGGGAGACCACGGGGGGGGAGACCACGGGGACGGGCAATATATCGGAAAGGAGTTGCGTGGTCGGACGGGAGACCACGGGGAGGGGCAACATATCGGAAAGGAGTTGCGTGGTCGGGTGAACAGTTTTAGGAAGTGTTCATGAGAACGGTTCGGTTGCTGGGCGAGGGGCGGAGTTTCTACCACTGCATGTCGCGGGTGGTGGATCGGCGGTTCATCTTCGAAGATGCCGAGAAGGACTACTTTCTTGGGCTGATGCGGAAGCTGGAAGCGTTTCTGGGGGTGCGGGTGGTGACCTACTGCCTGATGTCGAACCACTTTCATCTATTGCTGGACGTGCCCGATCCTGAGGAGGTGGCGGCGATGACGGCGGGGTGGTCCGATGAAGATCTGCTGGAGCGGCTCTCGCTTCTGTACTCGGAGGAGTACGTGGCGGAGGTACGCAACGAACTGAACCGACTCCGCTTTATCGATCCGAAGACGGGGGCGCTGGGAGCGGGGAACGAGGCGCATATTGAGCGGATCCGCCGTCGCTATCTGGATCGGATGGGGTCGATGGCCTGCTTCATGCAGTCGCTGAAACAGCGCTTTTCGTCCTGGTACAACCGGCTCAACGCCCGTCGCGGCACGCTTTGGGAGGATCGCTACAAGAGCGTGCTGGTGGAGGGCTCAAGGGACGCGCTCTCGACGATGGCGGCATACATCGATCTGAACCCTGTTCGAGCCAGGCTGGTGAAGGATCCCAAGGACTATCGCTGGTGCGGATACGGCGAGGCGGTGGTGGGAGGAGAATTGGCCCGAGCATCCCTTGCCGTGCTTCTGGAGTTCGGAGGCGAGTGCGTGGACCACGAAGACATCCGTACCGATCGTTTCTGGAAGAAGGTGGGATCGGCCTACCGGCTGGTGCTGTACGGGGTCGGGGAGGAGCGGCGCGGGATTGACGACGCGGGCGGTGCGATCCGCGAGGGGTTTTCAAGAGAAGAGGCGATCAAGGTATGGGAAGCGGGTGGCCATCTCTCCACTGCGGAGGTGCTTCGATGCCGGGTGCGCTACTTTGTGGACGGAGTGGCGATCGGGAGCCGTTACTTTGTGGACGATCTGTTCCAGCGGAACCGCAAGTGCTTCGGCCCAAAGCGAAAAAGCGGTGCTCGCAAGATGAAGGGTGCCGAGTGGCCTGATCTCACATCCATGCGGGACTTGCGCAAAGAAGTCGTCGCATGATGGGCACCCCCGAGTTTCTCCCACAGCAGCCCGCCAGAGTCTGCAGACGGCGGCAACGCGTAGACAACAGTGGCAGGCAGGATTGCCTGGCTTTACACGCTCATGCACCGCAGGAGGCATCAACACCCCGTGTGTTTTTTAGTCGTCGTCCTGGGAGAGGTCGAAGCGGGCGACGAGGGGGAGGTGGTCGGAAACCCCTCGGCTGTATTCGGCGAGGGTCATTTCCATTTTTTCGAATAGGGGAATGATCTCGGCGGAGCCGGGTTCGTACTCCTGAGTGGCTACTTTGGAAACGGCGAGCCCATCGAGGTGATTATGGATCGCGTAGGTCTTGGTCTTGCGTTGGTAGCCGATGTGGGTGCCTTGCGTAGAAAAGGGCTCGTCGAGGAAGCGAAGGTCGATGCGGGCGTTGAGACGTTTGAAATTCTCGAGGTCGCGGTCCTCTTCTTCCGTGGGCGGGATCATGTTGAAGTCGCCGGTGACAATGCAGTCGCGCTCGTCTCCCATGAGCGCTGATTCGAGATACTCGGCAATCCGCGTGCACTGCAGGCCGCGGGTTTCGATTCCGCTTTTGGTGCCGCCGGACTTGAGGTGCACCCCGACCATCACGAAGTCGAATTCACCGACCCGGATGCGGGCCGTGATTGCCTTGCGGTACTCGGTGGGGTCGCCGAGTTCGGTGCCGGGGACGAAACCCGCTTCGCTGATCTCGACTCCGCTCCTGCAGAGGAATGCGACGCCGAGTTCGTGTTGCTCGGATGGCTCTCCGCCGAGCCCGGGCATTCGGAAGTAGTACCTGGTTCCGTCTCGATTGAGTTCTCGGATGAGATCGTAGATCCGTTCGTGGGTCGCGATCTCCGTGAGTACGAGGACATCGGCGTCGATGAGTTCGATTCCGCGGGCCAGTTGCTCTACACGGCTCGCCTCAATGGGATAGGGAGCGGCTTTGAGATTCCAGGTGCCGATGATGCCCGTGAAACCTGGGTCAGGAGCGGCCGGATCAGGAGCGACCGGGCCAGGAGCGGCCGGATCAGGAGCGACCGGGTCCGGAGCGGCCTCAGGCACTGGCTCGGGGATCAGTACCTCACGGTCCGCCGCTGTGGATTGTGGCAATCTTGCCGTCTCACCTTCGCACGACAGAAGGCTGAGTAAAAGCAAGGAGGCAAAGGCGGCCGCCCGAGCGGGCCGAGTGAACATGGCGGGGAGCATTCGGCGTATCGGAGAGGCAGAAAGTGACTCGTAGCAAGCCAATGCTGGTTGTCTGTGGCTAAGCCACGGGGACCAAAATCTCACGATATCGACAATGTGACGGGCGCCAATCATTCTCCTTGAGGGTGTCGGGAAATCATCCTTTTCTCTTCAGCGAGGCCTTGATGAGTCCGTCGAAGAGGGGGTGGGGCTTGGTGGGCCGCGAGAGGAACTCGGGGTGGAACTGGCAGGCGATGTAATAGGGGTGATCGGGGATCTCGACGATCTCGACGAGGCCTTCCACCGGATGAACGCCGGAGACCTTGAGTCCGGCGCTCTCGAGCTGCTCGCGGTACTTGCCGTTGAACTCGTAGCGATGGCGGTGCCGCTCGCGGACGAGAGACTTTCCGTAAAGCCGTTCGGCGAGGGTGCCGGGCACGATCTCCGTGTCGTAACCTCCGAGGCGCATGGTCCCGCCTTTGTCGGTGACGTTCTCCTGATCCTCGAGCAGTGCGATGACGGGATGCGGGGTATCCTCGGCAAATTCGGTACTGTGGGCATCCTTAAGCCCGCAGACGTTGCGTGCGTACTCGATCGTGGCGATCTGCATGCCGAGGCAGATCCCGAAATAGGGCACCTGGTTTTCCCGGGCGTACTGCGCAGCGAGGATCTTGCCTTCGATTCCGCGGTCGCCGAATCCGCCTGGGATGAGGATGCCGTGCATCCCCTTGAGGAACTTCGCGGCTCCCTGTGCCTCGACTTCCTCGGGGTCGATCTTCTTGATCTTCACTCGGGCATCGTTGCCGGCGCCGGCGTGAACGAGGGATTCGTAGATGCTCTTGTAGGCGTCCTGGAGGTCGATGTATTTGCCGACGACGGCGATCTTGAGCTTTTTCGAGGGGTTGACCACTTTCTCAACGTAGCCTTCCCAGGCGGAGAGATCCGGGGTGTGGGATTCAAGACCGAGGCGGTCGGAAACGAGGCGGTCGAGCTTGTCGCGGCGCAGGTCGAGCGGGCATTCGTAGATCGTGTTCTCGACGTCGTGGAAGGCGACGACATGCGAGGTTTTCACGTTGCAGAACATGGCGATCTTCGCGCGCTCTTCCTCGGGCATCTCCTTCTCGGCCCGGCAGACGATGATGTCGGGCTGAATGCCGATTTCCCGGAGCTTGGCGACCGATTGCTGGGTTGGCTTGGTCTTCATCTCGCCGGCGGCCTTGATGTAGGGGAGCAGGGTGACGTGGATGAAGCAGACGTTCTCGGGTCCGACCTCGAGGCTGAACTGCCGCAGGGCCTCGAGAAAAAGCTGCCCCTCGATGTCACCCACGGTGCCTCCGATCTCGGTGATGAGAATGTCGCCGCCCATTTCGTTGGTGACGTCGTACATCCGTTTTTTGATCTCGTCGGTGACGTGCGGGATATACTGCACGGTGCTTCCGAGGTACTCGCCGTTACGCTCCTTCCTGAGGACAGTTTCAAAGACCTGTCCGCTGGTGAGGTTGTTGAGCTTGGAGAGACTGGCGCTGGTAAAGCGTTCGTAGTGTCCGAGGTCGAGGTCGGTCTCGGAGCCGTCGTCGAGCACGTAGACTTCGCCGTGTTGGAAAGGGCTCATCGTACCGGGGTCGATGTTCAGGTAGGGATCGAACTTCTGGATGATGACGTCGAGACCACGCGCTTCGAGGAGCGTTCCGAGCGAGGCGGCCGCGAGGCCTTTTCCAAGAGAGCTGACGACGCCCCCGGTTACGAAGATGTATTTCACGAGGTGCTGGCGTTGGAGCTGTGGAGAAGAGATTCGATGGCGGCGGCCTGTTCGGGAGTGTCGACCCCCGGTGAGACGTGGGTAGTGACGGCGACCTCGATGCGTGCCCCGTGGTGGAGGGCTCGAAGCTGCTCGAGGCATTCGGCCTGTTCGAGCGGGGCGGGTGGCCAGGAGACGAAGTCGCGCAGAAAGCTCCGCTGGTATCCATAGATCCCGAGGTGGCGGTAGCGGGTGACCTCGGCCCGGTCGTCGCGGACGAAGGGGATCGGGCTGCGGGAGAAGTAGAGGGCGGCTCGGCTGTCGTCGAGCACCAGCTTGACGACGTTGGGGTCGGCGATTTCGGCAGGGTCGGCAAGGACGGAGGCGGCGGTGACCATTTCCGGTGCGGCGCTGCTGCCGAGAAGGTCGAACAGTTGTCGTATGAGCTGGGGATCGGCGAGCGGTTCGTCGCCCTGGACGTTGACGATTTGCAGGGCGGAGGGATGCATCTCGACCACTTCGGCGACTCGGTCGGTGCCGCTGGGGTGATCGGTTCGGGTGATCGCCACGTCCGCCCCGAATGCGGTCGCGGCCTGCGCGATTCGCTCGTCATCGGTCGCGACGACCACCCTGGGTGATCCTGCCACGAGCCGGCATCTTTCCCAGACGTGCTGAACGAGAGGCTTGCCGGCAATGGGGTGGAGCGGCTTGCCCGGAAAACGGGTCGAGCCCCATCGAGCTGGGACGACAATCAGCTCTTGGGCCGGATTGGTTGAAGCGGGTTCCATCCGGGCTGGACTCTTGTCTTCCCCGGAGGCGTGGAGCAAACGATTTCGTGTTCGATTAAGAAGATTTCCCTTCTTTTCGGCCTAGGGAATGAACCAGTCTTCGGAAACGAGGCGCTCGACCACGACGGTGCGTTCTCCGGGGGCGCCACCGGTCGGGAGGCGCACTTCGATGATTGCGTTCCAGTACCGGCCCTGATCGACTTTCACGATCTTTAAAAAGTGCTCCAGAGCAGGTTCGTCCCGGGGCGCGTAGGCGTTCAGGGTTTCCTTGCCGTGCGGTTCCGTCAGGCGCATTCCGAGGTAGTCTTTTTCAGGAAAAGCAGGGTCACCATATTCGTTGAGTCGACTTCCGTGAACGCGAAAGACATGACTGCCGGACGGCCGTCGGGTGATGAGTTCCGCAAAGCTCATGTCGTTGTGGGCGACGAGGCTTTCCCAGTCGAGCAGGAACCGGTCGTCTTTGCGCTCGATGTAAATGACGACGGGGCGATAGTCCGCGAAGTAGGTCTGGCCTTGGTAGATCTCGGCACCGCTCGATCGAATCCTTGTCGATCTTATGGCCCTATAGGAGAGAAACTTGGGCAGTTCGCCTCTGCGGTTTAGGTAGGTTTTGATCCGTGGCCCTGCCTGCTCGGGGTGTCTGACATGAGAAATCCAGTCTTCGGCTGAAGAGCTTTTGGAAAGCGTGTCGAGGAGCTGGGCTGCTACCCTCTGCAAGTTGGGCACGGGCGTGAGCTCCTCCGGTGATCGGTCGGCGGCCTCCATGCGAGCGAGAGCGGCCGATCCGAGTTCGATGAATTCTTCTTCCTCGGAACTGACGGATTTTGCTCGGGCAGCCATCTCGGCAGCAAAGACGGCGTCCTCTCCGCTGGCACGACTGCTTTGCCCGAGGCTGTTCTTCTTGGACATGCTGCTGCTGCTGATACTTGCTTCCACGGTCTGCTTGGGAGGATCATTCGTTTTCTTCTTGGTGCCGGACTGGGTGCGCTTCTCTTTGACGATGCGCTCGGCGGCCAGTTCGGAGGTGCGGTACTTCGATGCCTTGCGCTGGGCGAGGAGGAAGAGAACGATCGCAGAGAGGGCCACGAGCACGGCGATGATGGGAAGGGCTCGGGTCACCTTGCGCTTCAGCCGCTTCCGTCGCCTCTTCTTCCGCTTCTCGGCGGCACGGCGCAGGTCGCCGGGGGTAGGGGAACCGGCGGCTCTATTTTTATCAGATGCTGGCTGCGCCTCAGGCGCTCTCGGTTCAGCGGGGGTGATGTCGGTTTTCTCGTCCATCGGATCTCAGTCGGAATCATGGGCCAGCTTGGCCCCTGGTGGCGATTCAATTTTACCAGCCTGCTGAAACAGCTTGTCGAAGTGGCGGGAGGTGTTGGCGTAGGGCGGGTAGTGTCGGGTTGCCTGCGGATCTCCGGGAGGTAGATAGCGCCAGTGTTTGTACATCCAGAGCCAGGGCTCGGGTCGCATCGCGATGGTCGGCTCCATCAGATCCCAGCAATGCTGAGCGACCTGGGAGGGGTCGTCCTCGGGCGCTACGCGGATCGGATCGAACATGCGCATCCGGTGTCCACCGTCCTCTCGCGGCATCGCGATGGCGGGCACGAGAGGTTTGCCGGTGCGTCGGGCCAGTTCTGCGTGAATCCGAGTGGCGCTGCAGAAAAAACCGAACTGGCTGAGCGGGACGGCGGCCTGCTTGGGGCTGATGCAGAGGTCGTTGAGCAGGGCGACGTGGCCGCCGACCGCGAGGGTGCGGAAAAGCTTCAGCATCGCTCCGCTGCTTCCGGTGACTTGATGCCCGCTCGCCTCCCGGTTGCTGGTGAAGAACTCGTCGAGCAGCGGGTTCTTGAAGTCCTGGGCGATGAGGAGAAAACGCAGGCCGCGGAAGCCCATGACCAGGCTGATCCACTCGAAATTGCCGTAGTGCGGGGTGACCCAGATGGCGCCGCTGTCGCGGATCTCAGCCTCGACGGCTGGGGTGTCGAACTCGACCGAAACGATCTTTTCGTAGTTGGATGCCGTGAGGTTGCGCGACCAGAAGGCGTCGAGTTGGGCCGAGACGAAATGTCGAAACGAATCCACCGCCATGCTGCGGATTTCCTCACTCGTCTTTTCGTGACCGAACACGGCGTCGAGGTTTTCGATGGCGTTGGTCCGGCCGCGGTAGTCGCAGGCGTAGCCCAGTCTTGCAAGACCAGCGGCAAAGGGATGCAGTTGATCCCGCGACAGGCGTGGAATGAGCCCGGCAGCGCCTTTCAAGGCGAGACGTTCGAGGCGGTAGCGCGCCTGCTTGATGGGGCCTGGCATGAAAAGGCATCCCTATCCCGCAGTCTGGATTCGCGCAACAGTCTGGGCGGCAACCAGACGTTGCCAATCCGAGCGCATTCTCTCATGATCTTCCACCATGATTCGCACGGTCCTTCTCGCCGCCCTGCTCGCCTCTCCGTCGGGCAGGCTTTTCGCCCAGGAGAAATTTCCGCCTCTGAAAGGTTCCACCGGCAAGGTCGCCGTGTCGGCCGAGCGCTTTGTCGCATCGCTGGATGACAGGCAGCGAGCGCTCGCGACCTTTTCGCTCGAGGATCCTGAACGGCAGAACTGGCACTACGTTCCCTTCGAGCGAAATGGACTCGCTTTGAAGGCGATGACCGAGCAGCAGAAGCGCTTCGTCCACGTCCTGCTCAACGGCATCCTGAGTCAGCGCGGCTATGAGAAGGCGCTGCAAGTCATCATGCTCGAGCAGATTCTTGCCGAGATCGAGAACAACCCGGAGCGCCGCGACGCCGGGAAATACTACGTGCTCGTGTTCGGCGAACCCGGCACTGGTCAGCCCTGGGGGCTCCGTTTCGAGGGACACCATCTCTCGATGAACTGGACCTTCACGGAGGACCAGATTGAATCGACTCCCTCCTTCATCGGAGGCAACCCCGGGAAGGTCGCCGAGGGTCCTCTGAAGGGATTTCGGATCCTCGCTTCCGAAGAAGATCTCGCTCGAAAGCTCCTCCTCTCGCTCAGCGAGCAGAATCGTGACCAGGCCATCATTGCGGACAAGGCGCCGAGAGACATTCTCACCAGGGAACTGCCCAAGGCCGAGCGTCTCGCCGACGAGGGGCTTCCGGTCAGTGAGATGACGGAGGAACAGCAGGAAATGCTCGGCAGGGTCGCCTGGCTGTACCTCGGCAGGAACCACTGGAACGTGGCCCGTCGCGAAATGGCCGAGCTTTCCGCGAACGGATGGAAGGACGTTCGCTTTGCGTGGTCGGGCGGCACCAACCAGGGCGAGGGTCACTACTACCGCATTCAGAGCAAGGACATCCTCATTGAATTTGCGAACACGCAGAACGGCGCGGCCCACCCGCACGCGGTGTATCGGAACCTCAGCGACGATTTTGGCGAGGACATGCTGCGCAGACACGTCCAGCGCGACCACGAGAACATCGGCCAGTAACCTGAAACATCATGAACCGACGTCACTTTCTTCATTCCAGCCTCGCCGCTGCCGCCTCACTTCCGACCTCGGGAGCAGCCCCGGGAGCGAAGCCCGAGATCTGCATCTTCACCAAGCCGCTCCAGTCACTCGCACCCGCCGAGTTGGCCCGGTTCGTGAAAGAGATGGGTTTCGACGGTGTCGAGGCGCCCATCCGCCCCAAGGGTCATATCGAGCCGGCTGAGGTGCCCGACAAGCTCCCTGCCTTCGTCGAGGCACTCCACGAGGAGGGCCTCAAGATGACCGTCCTCGCCTCGGGGATCAATGAGGTTTCCAAGGAGCAGCACACTGAAGCCGTCCTCCGCACCGCGGCCGCTCTCGGCGTGAAACGCTACCGGACCTCCTATTTCAAGTACGACCTCGACAAGCCGATCCGCCCTCAACTCGCGGACTTCCGTGCCAAGCTGGTGGATCTTGCCGCGCTCAACGCCGAGCTTGGCATCCAGGCGGTCTACCAGAATCACTCCGGCAAGAACTACCTTGGTGGGGGGATCTGGGATCTCGACGTGGTGCTGGAGGGAATTGATCCTGCCCATCTGGGAGTCGCCTACGACATCGGCCACGCCACCGTCGAGGGCGGCGAAAGCTGGCCCACTCATGCGCGCCTGATCCGCGATCACGTGGGCGTGGTCTACGCCAAGGCCTTTGACTGGGAGAAGGGGAAACGGGTCAAGCGTGCGCTCGGGGACGGCCGAGTCACCAGCGAGTACTTTCGCTACCTCAAGAAGACAGGCTACGAGGGACCGTACTCGCTCCACGTCGAGTACCTCGATCACAAGGATCCAGATCTCCTCGCAAAGGCTCGCGCCGCGATGACTCGCGACCTTGCTCAGTTGCAAGAGTGGATCGGGTAGCCGGAATTTTCAGAGCGGTCGAATCCATCTGCCATTCCACCGAGAGAAGTCCTCTTCGCCTTGCGTTGGATACGCATTGCTTGCTCGACTCGTCCTGTCGATACTGGCGCCCGCCACTTATGAAGACCCAACTTGCCGTCCTCCTCCTCTGCCTCGGCTCGGCCCTTGCCACTGCGGCCGACCGTCCCAACATCCTCTGGCTCACCTGCGAGGACAACAGCGTCGACTGGGTCGGCTGCTACGGCAATCCTCACGCCGATACGCCGAATATCGACAGGCTCGCGACCGAGGGTTTCCAGTACATGCACGCCTACGCGAACGCGCCCGTCTGCGCGCCCCAGCGCTGCACCTGGATCACCGGCGTGCACGCCATTTCCATGGGCACGCATCCGATGCGGAGCCGCTACGAGATTCCCCACGACCGTATCGCCTACTACCCTGACATCCTCAAAGAGGCCGGGTACTTTGTCAGCAACGCCGGTAAGACAGACTACAACGTCGGTGGCCGCGACGACAAGTCACCCTGGGACTCCGGCAAAGTCGAGTGGGACAAGCTCGAGCAGCGCCAGCCCTTCTTCCAGATCATCAACTCGACCAAGTCGCACGAGTCGAAGGCCTTCGGCGACGTCACCAAGACCAACCACAGTCCCGACGACGTCCGTCTCGCCAAGTACCATCCCGATATCCCGGTGATCCGTCAGAACTACGCGCACTACCATGACCAGATCAAGAAGATGGACGCCGACATCGGTGCCGCGCTCGAGGCTCTCGAGAAGAGTGGCCTCGCCGAGAATACGATTGTCATCCACAACTCCGACCACGGCGGCGTCATCGCCCGCAGCAAGCGCTACCTTTTTAATAGCGGCACCCATTGCCCGCTGATCATTCGGATCCCTGAGAAGTACAAGCATCTGCGTCCGGGCACGGGTGAGCCGGGCACGAAGATCAACGACCTTGTCAGCTTCGTCGACATGCCCGCTACCTGGATCTCTCTCGCCGGAGCGGAAATCCCCGCGACCATGCAGGGCCGCGTCTTCCTCGGTGAGAAGGCACAACCACGCGAGTACCACGTCAGCTTCCGCGGCCGTATGGACGAGCGCTGCGACAACGTCCGCGCCGTCCGCGACCGCAAGTTTCTCTACATCCGCAACTACATGCCCTACGCACCGTGGGGGCAGCACCTCAACTACCTCTGGACGATGAAGGCCACGCAGGCCTGGGAAGAGCATGACCAGGCAGGGCTCACGGATGCGGTGACCGGTCGGTACTTTGGCACCAAGCCGATGGAGGAACTCTACGACGTCAGCGCCGACCCCGACAACGTCATCAACCTCGCCGACAGCCCCGAGTATGCCAAGGAGGTCGTGCGGCTGAGTGCTGCTTTGGATGCCTGGCAGGCGAAGCACTTCGACTCAGGCCTGCTCCCCGAGACCGAAGTCGTCAAGATGGCCGCCGATGCGGGGGTCACGATCTACGATCTCGTTCGCGATCCCAGGCTTTATGACGTGCAGGCATTGCAGAATGCCTCGGCTCTGGCACTTCGCGAAGACCCTGCCGACGTCCGCTCCTTCTACGAAGGCCTTGGCAGCGACAACGCCGGGCTCCGGTACTGGGCGGTTGTCGGACTCTTCAACGTGCAGGAAAAAACCGAGCTCGACCCCGCCAGGATCCTTTCTCTGCTCGAGGACCAGAGTCATCACGTTCGAGTCATGGCTGCCTGGATCCTCTATCGGGCCGGCGAAAAGTCTGCGGCTCAGGCCTGCTGGAACGAACTTCTGGAGAGCAGTTCCTACGCCTCACTCAAAGTGTGCAACGTCATCGACTGGATCGGTGACGGCATCGACCCCTACAAGGCCTCCCTCGAGGCCTGCCAGTTCGACCACGGTGGCTACGTCGATCGCATGAAGGAGTACCTCGAGGTTCCCATCAGGAAGGCTGGCAAAGAGAAGAAGGCTAGGGGGGAGAGTAAATAGCAGAAGTTAGCCGCGCTCGCATCAAGTCCGACAGACTCCTAGGGCCAATGGCGCTTGGTTAGTGGGGGGTGTCGAGGATTCTGGGCGGGATTTCTTCCTCCGGGATTGAACCGGATCGACCCTACCTTGCCGCTTGAAGCGATCGCAAAACGGCTTGCCTTGAGGTAGGGACGAGGGTCCCTCCTCGTCCGGGGAGGAGCGAAGCGACGGACCGCCGAGGCCCAAGGCTGCCCCGTAGCAAGTGGGTCGATGCTATCGGGACGGATGAGGGCGTCGTTGGTCGCCGTGGGCTCCCTGCGGAGGCGCAGGGACGAACCTCCCTTCCTCTCGCCAACCCCATACCCGAATCGCCCGGGGGTTCTTAACCAAGCGCCATTGCTCCTATGGCAGAAAAGTAGGGATGCCGGCGAAGCCGGCTGCGGAGCGCAACGGCTCGGCTGCACCCCGATCCGCTCGGAGCACTCGTTTCAAACCAAGTGCCAAGGGATCTTGGTGGAACGATGAAATCGGAGTGGGGCTGTGGATTCAGCGCCTGAGGCGAAGAATTCTGAAGGCCGGGTCTTTCCCCCGCTGAGGGTGTTGGGTCCTCGTCACGGGGCAGGCCCCGCTCCTCGTCCGCGCCTACTCAGCAGCAAAATACCTCGCCGATTGCAACCATCCCCCACTTGTAAATGGTCTTAGAAGTACAGTCGAAGCCCGATCAGAAAGCTGTTGGCCTCGTAGTCGTAGGAATCGATATCGACTCCTACGCTGTCGCCGAGGCTCTCCAGGGCATCAAATCCGAAGTCCGAGCTGGCCTTGTAGTAACGGTACTCTCCGTACACCGAAACATTCGGGCTGAGAGCGAACTCCAGTCCGGCGATGAACTGGTAGGAGAAAGAGCCGCTGATCGTCTCGTCAAAGTTGGCGCCGCCGATCGAGACGTCCGCATCAAGCTTCGAGACACCGATTCCGGCACCGCCGTAGACGGTGACCATGCGGCCCAGCGGAATGCCGAGGTAGCCGTTGAGATGCACGCCGAGTGCTGTGAGGTCACCGTCCCCACCGCTGAGACCCAGCAGATCCACTGATTCCAAATCGTTGGATCGGTAGCTGCCCTCGATTTCGAAGCGGGTGTACATTCCGGTGCCTCCATGGATGGCGGTGCCGAAGGCTGCTCCGAAGACGGTGCCGTCGTCGGTCTCCGCAGTGGCGGAAAGCCCCGCCCCGCTGACGTCGAGATCGTCCAGGGTGTTGAGACCGCCAAAGACTCCGAAGTAGCGACCTCCGCCCACCGCGCGAGTCGTGCGAGTTGGTGAAGAATTGGTCCAACCCTGCTGGACCTGCTGCTGTGGGGCGGGTGCCGTCCGAAGCTGCGGGGTTCGGTAGACCGGGGCCTGCTGGCGTGGAACTGAAACCGCCGGAGACTGATAGGCAGGTGCCTGATAGGTCGGGGCCTGCAGCGCAGGAAGCTGGGGACGCGGAGCGGGCGGAGCGGGCGGGTAGCCTTGCTGTGCAAGAGCGGAGCCGGCAGCGACGGCCGTGAGAACAACGGGGAGGGCGAGTGGGTTCATGGGCGTTACTTAAACATTCTTAATCATTATTGGCAAGCTTCTTGCCAGCAGGCTTGCCGCGCCCTCCGGAGAGTGTAGCTTCGGCGCTTCCGCGAACCATGGACCACCTGCTTTCCATCGAAGAACTCACTGGGCCCGAGATCGCTGCCCTGGTCGAACGAGGAGCCGAACTCAAGGCCCTGCGCGGGACCCCCGCGCATCCGCAGCCTCTCACCGGGCAATGCTGGGCGCTCATCTTCCGCAAGTCATCGACACGAACCCGCGTCAGCTTCGAGGTCGGCGTCCGGGAACTCGGAGGACACGTCATGTTTCTCTCCGAGAACGACATCCAGTTGGGCCGAGGTGAACCGATCGAGGACACCGCTCGGGTTCTTGGTCGCATGGTGCACGGCGCCATCATCCGCACCTACGACCAGGACGAGATCGTCCGCTTTGCCAAGGACAGCCGGATTCCGACGATCAACGCCCTTACCGACCAGGAACATCCCTGTCAGATCATCGCCGACCTCCTCACCATCAAGGAGACCTGCGGTGGCTGGGACCGAAAAAAGGTCGTCTTTCTGGGCGACGGAGACTGCAACGTCGCCTGGTCCTGGATCTGGGCTGCCGAGCGACTGGGCTTCGACCTCGTGGTGGCTGCGCCCGAGGAGTTCCGGCCGGACCCGAGCCGTCTTGCGGGGTTGGCACGCACCACCTGGGAGCCGGACGCCGGCAAGGCGGTCGCCGGAGCCCACGCCCTCTACACCGACGTCTGGGTGAGCATGGGCAAGGAAGAGGAGGCGCGGGAGCGGATCAAGGTCATGTCGCCCTATCAGGTCAATGCCGGTCTCCTCGCCGACGCCGCCAAGGGTGCCGTCGTCATGCATTGCCTCCCCGCCTACCGGGAGAAGGAAATCACCGCCGAGGTTTTCGAAGCGCAGGCGGAGGTCATCTTCACACAGGCCGAGAACCGCCTGCACGCTCAGAAGGCCGTCCTCGAGGCCGTCGCCGCTGGTCCGTCCGGTCGGTCACCGCTGTCGTAAGGCAAAGTCTCGCCATCCGTCACAAATCGTGGCAGTCTGGCCGCTATTGAACTGATGCTCACCCGTTTCCTCCTTCTTCTGTGGCTGAGCCTGAACTCCGTCCTCGCCCAGTTCGGTGGCCCCTCCCACGTTCGGGCCCAGTTCCTCACCATCTCGGACGGCGTGGTCGCCGGTGAGCCGCTACTAGTCGCCATCGAGCTCGATCACGATGATCACTGGCATACCTACTGGACCAACCCGGGCGACACCGGGCAGCGGACGACGTTCGTCCTGAGCGTGCCGGAAGGCTTCGAGGCTGGGCCGGTCATCTTCCCCGTGCCCACGGAGATCCTCAGCATGAAAACGCCGGCTCTCGCCTACGAGGGCAAGGTCTTGCTGCTATTCGAGCTTCGCCCGCCCGCCGGGATCACGGCCTCCGAAGTCGAGATTGGCGCCAAGATCGACTGGCTCGTCTGCAGCCCGGAATCCTGTGTTCCCGGCGACGCCCAGATCTCCCTCACCCTGCCGGTGAAGGACAAGGCCGATCTTGCGCGCACCGCCGCCGCCGAGCGGATCGAAGCCGCCGATCTGGCGCTTCCTCTCTCGATGCCCGATGCGATTTTCTACGTCAGCAAGGACGAAGAGGAAATCGTCCTCGAAGGCGAGATTCTCGACGGCGTCCTTCCCGAAGGCAGCCTCGAGGGCATCCGCTTCTATCCGGATGCGCAGATCATGGGACTCGCAGCGCCGCAGAAGATTGAGCGCGAAGGAAATGCGATCGTCATTCGAGGGAGTGAGAATCCCCTCTTTTTCGGTGATCTCCCTGACGAGACGGGAGTCTTGATTGTCTTCCCTGATGGCAAGGCCATTCATGCAGGCGGACCCATGCTCGAAGGAGGGGAGGAAGACTCTGCTGCAGAGGAGGCTGTTGCCTCCTCCGCGGGGACCTCTCTCGCAATGACCCCCGAGGCCGAGGCGGCCATCGAGAAGTTATCAGCACGCGGCTGGGTGACGCTGGGTGGCGCGCAGAGTGGAGACGCCTCTGCGAGCGAGTCGAAAGAAGGGACGAGTTTGGTGGTGATGACCCTCTTCGCGTTTCTTGGAGGAATGATCCTCAATCTCATGCCCTGCGTCTTTCCCGTGCTCGCGATCAAGATTCTTGGCTTCGTCAAGCAGGCCGGAGAAGAGCCTGGCGAGATTCGCAAGCACGGCCTGGTCTTTGCCCTTGGTGTGCTGATTTCACTCTGGACGCTCGTATGCGTCATGCTGGTCTTGAAGAGAGTGCTTGGCTCCGACGTCGGTTGGGGATTCCAGCTTCAAAATCCTTACTTCGTGCTTGGGATGATCGCGCTCCTGTTCCTCTTTGGTCTTAGCCTGAGTGGGGTCTTTGAGTTTGGTACCTCGCTGGCAAGCGTGGGTGGAGGACTCGCGCACAGACAGGGGGTCAGCGGATCCTTTTTCTCAGGTGTCCTCGCCATCCTGCTCGCGACGCCCTGCACCGGCCCCTTTATGGCTCCGGCGATTGCCTTCGCCTTCAAGCAGCCGGCCGCGCTCACTTTCCTCGTGTTTACTGCGCTCGGGCTCGGGCTCGCCTTGCCCTACGTCATCCTCAGCTTTGTTCCCGCCCTCATCCAAAAACTACCCAAGCCCGGTGCTTGGATGGAGACCTTCAAGCAGGCCATGGCGTTTCTGCTGTATGCCACGGCAGCCTGGCTCGCCGTGGTCTTCGGCAACCTCACGGGCGTCGGTGGAATGAGCAAACTTCTGTTTGGCGCCGTGATTGGAGCCCTCGGTGTATGGGCCTACGGACGCTTTGCGACGCCGATTCGGAGCAAGGGTACCCAGTGGACAGCGAAGATTGCTGCTCTTGCCCTAGTCGGAGGATTCCTTTGGCTCGGAATTCAAGGTGCAAAAGAGCGGCCTCCCGCGAGCAACCTTGCCACCGCAGAGAAATACGGGGTGACCTGGGATCTGCTCTCGGCAGGAACTTTGCCCGCCATCATGGAGCAGGGAGCGAAGGGAAAGACCGTGTTCATCGACTTCACGGCCCACTGGTGACTGCAGTGCAAAGCGAATGAGACGGTCGTCTTCAAAAAACCAGGAAAGGAAACAGTCATCGCAGCCCTCAACTCGGAAGGGGTCGTGCCAGTTCTCGCGGACTGGACCAACGATCAGAACGAAGTGATCGGAAAGTTCGTCAGGGCCTACGAGCGTGAGGGAATCCCTCTCTATCTCGTGATCCCCGCCGACGAATCAAAGCCCGTCATCGTGCTGCCGCAGGTGATCACCGGAAACACGATCCTTGAGGCTCTAGAGGCCGCGAAGTCCTAGGGAGAGCATTCACCGCGCCGCCGGGACGATGCGAGCCTGAGCTGCCAAGCTCTGGCGGACCGCCCTGACGCCGGGAACTGCCAGCCTGCTCAAACGAGGCATCGGAAGTACCGGTCAAACGACCAGTGGTGCCTAGCTGTCCTGAGCCGCTTCGGCCAACGATGCCACCTCGGCGAGCGACATCCGAACCGCCTGCTCAAGCATCTCGTAGGGTAGGGACGCGTAGCAGCGGTCACTTCGAACCGAGAGTTTCACGATCTCTTCCGTGGAGTGGGGGAGATGCACAAAAAGCGCCCTCCCCGTCCGTCCGCGTTCCTCCAGCCAGCGAAGGGAGAGATAGTAGATGAAGTTGCAGAGGTAAGTGCCCGCGTGAAGCGACTGTGTCGCAGGAAGGCCCCGTCGGCGCAGCTTTGATGCCAGCCTGTGAAGATCGACCGCCGTTTCCAGACCGGCTGGTCCAGCGAGTTGAATGGGCGGCCCCTTTCGCTCGCGATCATCGCCAAAGCGGCTCGCCATTCTCTCCAGCCGGATCACGCCGCTATCCGCAGCCAGACCAAGATGCAGAATCGCGTCCGGGTTTTCCCGGTCGAGCCAACGCAGGTAGCGTTTCTCCAGCCCCCGAAAACTCACACCTAAAACCTTCTTCGCGAGCGAGTGGTCCGGCGGCTCTTCCGCCTCTTTCGCCAGGACTGCGGTGACGTTTTCCTCATGGTCGCCAAATGGACCGAAACCAGTAATCGCAAGGTGCATCGGGTCGAAAATATTGAATCCTAAGTAAACTACTGAGGTAACCGATGTTTTACGGCTTGCAATTCGTCGCTGCCCGTATCTCTTAGGCCCCGCTCCACCCTTGGTCTCAAGTCGTTCCGCCGTCAATCCGCACTCTCATGAGCAAAGCCACCAACATTCATCCCGAGTTCGAGCGCCAGGTGGCGCGCGAGGAAAAGGAGGTTCTCCTCGGCCAGCGCGGTGTGGTGGTCTGGATGTATGGACTCTCCGGCTCCGGCAAATCCACGCTGGCCAATGCGCTCGAGCGACGGCTCCATGACTCGGGACGCCTGGTCGCGATGCTTGATGGCGACAATCTCCGGAGCGGGCTCAACAGCAACCTCGGGTTTTCCGATGAGGACCGCTGCGAAAACGTCCGCCGCGTCACCGAGGTGGCCAAGTCGATTCTTCGCACCGGAGCGATCGTACTCGTGTCGGTGATCACACCCCGGGAGGAATTCCGTCAGTCCGCTCGTGCCATCATCGGCGATGCCGATCTGCTCGAGGTCTACGTGAAGGCCGCCTTCGAGACCTGCCGTGCCCGCGACGTCAAAGGTCTCTACGCCAAGGCCGACGCCGGCGAGATCCCCGGCTTCACCGGCAAGACCTCGGATTTCGAGGAACCCGCCGCCCCCGACCTGGTACTCGACACCGAGGAAAACGACGTCGAGACCTGCCTTCAGCTGCTCCTTTCCACCGTCCTGGGACGAATCACTCTTTCCTAGCCGCTCCCCGCACCCGCACCCGCACCCGCACCCGCTCCCCTCTCATGTCCGTCTACGCTCTCAGTCACCTCGATCACCTCGAGTCCGAAGCGATCTTCATCCTTCGCGAGACCGCCGCCCAGTTCGACAACCCGACCCTGCTCTTCTCCGGTGGCAAGGATTCCATCGTCATGGCCCATCTCGCTGCCAAGGCCTTCGCTCCCGCGCGGGTCCCCTTCACCCTCCTGCATGTCGATACAGGTCACAATTTCCCCGAGACCATCGAGTTCCGGGACTCTTTCGTGGAGAAGATCGGAGCCCGCCTCATCGTGGCGAGTGTCCAGAAGTCGATCGACGACGGCCTAGTCACCGAGGAGACCGGAGTCAACGCCAGCCGTAACGGACTCCAGACCGTGACTCTTCTCGACGCCATCGAGGAACAGCAGTTCGACGCCGCTCTCGGAGGCGGTCGCCGCGATGAGGAGAAGGCCCGTGCCAAGGAACGCTTCTTCTCGCACCGCAACGACTTCGGCGAATGGGACCCCAAGAACCAGCGCCCCGAGCTGTGGAATCTCTTCAACGGAAGAAAGCAGCACGGCGAGCACTTCCGCGTCTTCCCGCTCTCCAACTGGACGGAGATGGACATCTGGCAGTACATCAAGAAGGAGAGTATTGATCTGCCCCATCTCTACTTTTCCCATGACCGCGAGGTCTTTGAACGGGCCGGCTCGCTTCTTGCGGTGACGGAATTCGTGACCGTGCAGCCCAACGAAAGCGTCGAGACCAAGACCGTGCGCTTCCGTACCATCGGCGACGCCACCTGCACCGGCGCCGTCGAGTCTCCCGCCCACGACATCGACGCGGTCATTCAGGAAGTCGCCTCCGTGCGCCAGACCGAACGCGGCACCCGTTCCGACGACCGCCGCTCCGAGACCGCCATGGAGGACCGCAAGAAGGAAGGCTACTTCTAGACCGGCTTGCCCTCCCCCCGACTCATCTCACGCACCCTTTTCCAAATTTCATTTCATGAGTTCCGAAGACGTTTCCGGATACCTCGACATGGACCTCCTGCGATTCACCACCGCAGGCAGCGTCGATGACGGCAAATCCACTCTCATTGGCCGCCTCCTCTACGATTCGAAGAACACCTTCGAGGATCAAATGGAAGCCGTCGAGCATTCCAGCAAGCAGCGCGGCGACGAGCACGTCAATCTCGCGCTTCTCACCGACGGCCTCAAGGCCGAGCGGGAGCAGGGGATCACCATCGACGTCGCCTACCGGTACTTTGCGACCCCGAAGCGAAAGTTCATCATCGCCGACACGCCCGGTCACCTCCAGTACACGAGGAACATGGTCACCGGCGCCTCGACCGCCAACCTCGCCATCATCCTCGTCGATGCTCGCAAGGGTGTCATCGAGCAGACCTGCCGCCACTCCTTCATTGCGAGCCTGCTCCGCATCCAGCACGTCGTGGTGGCGGTCAACAAGATGGACCTCGTCGATTACTCCGAAGAGGTCTTCGACAACATCGTCTCGCAGTACAAGGACTTCGCCTCGCGGCTCGGCGGCTTCGTCGACATCACCTTCATCCCCCTCTCTGCCCTCAACGGCGACAACGTCGTCGACAAGTCCACGAATATGGACTGGTACCAGGGCTCCTCGCTTCTCTACCACTTGGAGACCGTCTACGTCGGCAACCAGGAGAACCACGTCGAGGCGCGGTTCCCCGTTCAGTGGGTGATCCGCCCGCAGAACGACGAGTGGCACGACTTCCGCGGCTACGCGGGCCGGGTCGCGGGAGGCGTGTTCAAGCCGGGCGACGAAGTCCAGGTTCTTCCTTCCGGGTTCACCACGAAGATCAAGGCGATCCACGCCGATGGCAAGGAACTGGAGGAAGCCTTCAGTCCACTTTCCGTGGCCATCACTCTCGAGGACGAAATCGACATCTCGCGGGGTGACATGATCGCCAAGACCAACAACCCGCCCGAGGTCAGTCAGGACATCGACGCCATGATTTGCTGGTTCTCCGACAAGCCGATGAACCCGCGCGGCAAGTTCCTCCTTCGTCACACCTCGCGCGAGGTGAAGGCCGTCATCAAGACCGTCGCCTACAAGGTCGACATCAACACGCTCCACAAGGTCGAGGACGACCTCGAGTTCAAGTTCAACGACATCGGCCGCATCAGCCTGCGCACCTCGGCGCCCTTGATCCACGATCCCTACAAGAGCAATCGGAGCACCGGTTCCTTCATCCTGATCGACTCCCAGACCAACGAGACCGTGGCGGCGGGCATGATTGCGTAGTCCACCTTGCAAGGTTGGGAGGGGCCTCCGGACCGCCGAAGGGGGCACTCAGCGGCCGTTCCTGCCGTAGCCGAATTCGTGAGAATTTTGCGGTGAACCAAAGAGGACTTAAGGGCCCGACGGGCTCGCAGACCCCTCAGGTTCCGTCCAATGGTTTGAGAATCCAGCTTCGAAAACGGAATGGATTCTCTCGAAGATCTCTCACGCCTTCCCTGCCATGGCGGCACTGTCAGTTGCCGACCGCCACCTCCTGTGTAGCCTCCCCCGCATGTCCGAACTCATCGAGCAACTCAACTGGCGGTACGCAACGAAGGCCTTCGATCCCGGAGAAAAACTGTCCGACCAACAAGTCGATCTGCTGAAGGAATCGCTTCGTCTGACCGCTTCTTCCTTCGGCCTCCAGCCTTGGAAGTTCCTCTTTGTCACGGATCAGGAAACTCGTGACAAGATGCCGCCCGTGAGTTGGGGGCAGCGTCAGCCGGCGGACTGCTCTCACCTCATCGTGATGTGCGCGCCCCGCTCCTTTGGCGAAGCCGACATTGATCGTTTTCTCGACAGCATCGTCGAGCAGCGTGCGGTCGGGTTGGATTCACTCTCCGAGTACTCGCAAGTGATGAAAGGGTTTCTCGCCAGCATGGACGAGGACGCCATCAATGCCTGGGTGCGCAATCAGATCTACCTCGCCCTCGGCTCTCTCCTCGTCGTGTGTGCCACCGAGGGAATCGATGCCTGCCCGATGGAGGGCTTCGATGCCGATGCCTACGACAGGATCCTTGGCCTCGAGGAGCAGGGCCTCCGCGCCGTGGTGCTGTGCCCCGTTGGCTTCCGCAGCGCTGATGACAAGTACGCTGAGTTTGCGAAGGTCCGCTACGCCGAGAGCGAAGTCATCGGGTAGGATCTCCGGTGCCGAATTTAAACGTGGTTCCGAGTTGATCTTCTACCTGTAGGAGGTCCGCACCGTCGGGCCGATGTCGGCGCCTTGCGCCGACCCCCGAGGAAAGCGCGGTCCGCCGGAGCTTGGCAGCTCCGGCTCCCATCGTTCCGGCGGTGCGGAACTCCTACACGGTGAAGTCTGATGCACGAGATGGGAGGTGACCCCTCGCGCCTACATTGGGGCGATGCGCTCGGCCCCTACATCGGTGTTCTTGAGGACGTGATCGTCGAAGGCGGCGAGGAGGAGTTCGCTCTTGAATGCGAGCGAGTCGGGGTCGTCCCAGAGGTTACGGTGCTCGCCGGGGTCGGCCTCAAGGTCAAAGAGTTGGCCGGTGCCGTAGCCGTGGTAGACGCAGAGCTTGTGGCGCTCGGTGCGGTACATGGTGCCGAAGGCGCCGGTGCCTTGGGTGAAGTAGGCATCCAATGAATCGAAGTACTCGCAGCGGACGGACTCCCGATGCGCGTCGGCTTCACCCCTGAGCAGGGGAACGAGTGACTGGCCCTGATGGTGATCGGGGAGATCGACGCCCGCCGCCTCGAGCAGGGTCGCGTTGATGTCCAGAAGCTCAACGAGGGCGTCGGAGAGAAGACCGGGTTGTGCTGTTCCCGGCCAGCGGATGAGGAGTGGCACACGGACCAGGCCCTCGTAGAAGCGGCAGCCTTTCGCCATGAGTCCGTGATCGCCAAGGGTCTCGCCGTGGTCGCTGGTGAAGACGACGATGGTGTTCTCGGCCTGACCGCATTGGTCCAGGTACTCGAGCAGGCGGCTGAACTGATCGTCAATCTGCGCGATCATCGCATAATATCTCGCCTGGGCTGCCTTGGCGCCGTGGGCATCGGGCGTGTCGGGTTCGCCTTGGAAATCGATGCCCAGTTCCAAAAGGCGGCGTTCCTCCTCCAGATCGCCCGGTTCAAAGATCGGCCCGGGCATGTCCTCGGGATCGAATCGGTCCGAGTACGATTTCGGGGGGACGAAGGGAGGGTGGGGGTCGTAGGGATTGATCGTCAGCATCCACGGCTGGTCGGGGGTGGTTTCCTGTTCGCGGAGGAACTCGATCGAAGCCTCGGTCGCCCAGGTAGTCTGATGCAGCTCGGTCGGCACGCCTTCCGGCCTGGCGCGCAGGGCGTCGAGATCGCCTCCGTTGGCGCGCACCCAGTCGGCATAGTCATGACCCTCCTTCCAGTCATCGCGCGGCGCGTGACTGAAGCGCCAGAACGAGTAGCCGTCGTCTTTCATGCGCGGCTCGGTGCGCTGGCCCGAGCTTTGCAGGTGGAATTTCCCGACGTTGCCGCATCGGTAGCCGACTTCCGCGAGGAGTTGCGAGATGAGGGGTGGTGCGTGGTCGAAGTGAGCGTTGCCGTTGCGCGTGCTGCGCAGGCGTGCGGGGTATTGACCGGTCAGAAAGCTCGACCGGCTCGGGGTGCAGATCGGGCTCTGGCAGAAGGCGTGCGTGAGAGCGACACCCTCCTCCACGAACCGGTCGAGGCGCGGGGTCTGGACGTGCGGATTCCCCAGGGCGCCGATGGTGTCGAAGCGCTGCTGGTCGGTGCAGTACCAGAGGATGTTGGGCGGGCGGTTCATGGGCGTGCTTTTCGTAGATGCGGCCAGAGGAGCAGGGCCAGGGCGATCAGGACGAGGACCAGACTGATCGGGCGGGTGAACAGCGGCGTGAGATTGCCACCACTGGCGGCGAGGCCGGAGAGCAGGTTCTCCTCGGCCACGGGGGCGAGGACAAAGCCGATCACCAGCGGAGCCAATGGGATACGGTATCTCTCGAGCACGAAGCCGAGGATGCCGAAGCCGATCATCACCCAGACGTCGAAGGCGCGGTTGGCGAGGGCGTAGGTGCCGAGCACGCAGAAAGTGAGGATGCTCGGCAGCAGCAGCCACTTGGGCACGGTGGCCAGTTTGGCGATCCAGCGAACGCCGGCGGCCATGACGACGACCATCGCGAAGTTGGCGAGCAGGTAGGAACCGGTGATCGCGTGGACCACCTCGGGATGGTTGGTAAAAAGCATGCGACCCGGCTGGACGCCGTGAATGACGAAGGCTCCCAAGAGGACGGCATCGACAACGCTGCCGGGGATGCCGAGTGAGACGAGCGGCACGAGCGCACCGCCGACCGTGGCGTTGTTGGCGGCCTCGCTGGCGACGATGCCGCTGTCCGCGCCCTTTCCGAATCGCGTTTCCTCTTCTGGCGTGGCTCCGGCCTTGGCAGCTGAGTAGGCGACCACGGATCCGACATTGGCGCCGACTCCGGGCAGGATGCCGATCACGGTTCCTAGGAAGGAGGAACGGAGCAGATTGATCCATTGCCGAATCCAGGTGGTCAGACCAGGAAGCTCACCCGCAGTCTTGCTCGCGGTGGCGGTCTCGCTTTCGACGGATCGAGAGGCTTCGCGGATGACTTGAGCCAGGGCGAAGAGTCCGATGAGAACGGGGAGGACCTTGAATCCGTCGGCCATCGCGGGAAGTCCGAAGGTCATCCGGGCGACACCTGTGGCAGGGTTAGGCCCCGGCATGGCGAGAAGCGCGCCAAGGGCGCCGGCGAACAGCCCGACGAGCATCTGGCCACGGCTGATCGACGCGATGAGAACGAGGGCCACGAGAATGAGCGAGAACATCTCCCAGGGGCCAAGCTTCACGGAGGCAGCTGCGGCGGGACCTGCGATCAGGACAAGCAGGATCCAGGAGACCAGTCCCCCGACAAAGGAGGCGCCGATTCCGAGGGCGAGGGCGCGGCGGGACTCGCCTCGTTCGGCCATCGGATAGCCGTCGAGGGTGGTCATGATGGAGGCGGGAGTTCCGGGCATGCGCAGCAGAGTCGCCGTGATCAGTCCGCCACCGACCGCCCCGACGTACATCGAGACGAGCAGGACGAGAGCTTCCACCTTGTCCATGCCGTAGGTGACGGGGACCGTCAGCGCGATGACCATGGCGCCAGTGAGACCGGGAATGGCACCTGCCATGACACCGAGCAGAGTGCCGACGAGGACCAGGCCGAGAACCGACCACGAGAGGACCGAGACGGGAGAGAGAAGTCCGTCGATCATGGCAGATCGATGACGAGGATTTCCGTGAACAGCCAGTGGAGCCCGAAGCCGAGCAGGAGTCCGAGGCCGGCGAGCAGCAGGGTGCCACGCAGGTTGCGTGGGCCGAGGAGCGACCCGGCGAGGAGGACGAAGACGAGGGTCGAGTAGGCAAAGGGGAGACGCAGAACGGTGAGGCCGACGACGTAGGCTGTCAGCAGACCTCCAAGCACCAGAGGACGCAGCGGATGAGCGGCGCGGTTTTCTCCCAGTGCAGGACGAAGACCTCCGCTGCAGAAGGCCCCGATTCCCAGCAGGGCACAGACCGCGGCGAGGGCGGGGGTGATGTCGGGCACGTCGACTGGTTCGGTCATTTTCATGGCTCGCACTCGCTCGTCCTCCCGGGCGACGTGGGTTCGGAGTTCCTCGCCTTCCAGGAAGAATGGAGAGACCTGGAGAGCGCGAAGCCGTTCGGCGGCGTCGGGCTGGGCGATCGCCTGCTTGAGCAGGTCAGCCAGGTAGGCGATCCGCTCGGGCGGAGTGCCCTTGGGCGCCCACCAGTACTGGGTGGTCGATCGTTCCAGCGCATAGCCCTGTTCGATGGCGGTGGGGATGTCGGGCAGCGACGGGTGGCGTTCCGCCGAGAGAATGGCGAGGGTGCGAAGTCCGCCGCCTTCTTCCTGGAGAATCTCGGAGAGGGAGAAGGCGGAGGCTTCGAGGTGACCGCCGACGAGAGCCTTGGAGCGGCTGCTCCCGCCACCCGTAGGCACGTAGCGGAAGGCCGCGCCTTCGACGAGAGCCTGAAGTTCGAGTCCGGTGAGGTGGCTCGGTGCCCCGAGATTAGCGCCCATCGTGATGGTGTCCGGTTCCCTCGCGGCGGCCTCGAGGAGATCCTTCAGCGTCTGGTAGGGGGAGGTCGCGGCGACCGCGATGACGGAAGGAACCTGACCCGTGGCGGCGATCGGTTCGAAGGCTTCGGGGCCGTAGAGGCATTTGCCGGCGTGACGGGCGGTGAAGATTCCGTCGTGGAGATTGAGGATGACGTAGCCATCGGGTCGCGCGTTTTTGACTCGGTAGCTCCCAATCGTTCCACCTGCGCCGGGTACGTTGAGGACGACGGCGGACTCGGGAAGGAACTTGCCGCGTTCCAGCCCGAGCTGAAGGACTCGCACGAAGGTGTCGCTTCCTCCACCGACCCCGAAGGGCACGACAATCTTCACAGGCTTCGAGGGGAAGGTGTCCTCGCTCCATGCGGCCCCGACCCCGCTGAGGCAAAGAAGGCCAACGCACATCAGCCGGATCAGGCGCTGTCGGTGACTCTGGCTCAAGGTTTCGAGAGTCCGTAGACGCGTTCCGCGTTTTTCGAGAACAGCTTCTCGACCGCTGCGGGATCGCTGGCTGCGAAGGCCGTGGCAAGAATGGATAGAAGTTCATCGTAGGTGCCTTCGCCGTGGCGGATGACCGGCCAGTTGCTTCCGAAGATCAGGCGGTCTTCGCCAAAGGCTTCCTGCACGACTTCGAGAGCGGGGAGGTAGTGCGCGGGATCCTTGGGTGCGGGAATTTCCCAGCTATGCTCGAAGAGGCCGGACACCTTGCAGTTCACGTTGCTGAAGGAGGCGGCCCTTCTGACGCCCGCCGTCCACTCCGCGCTCATGGCCTGGCCCTGGTGATGAGCCCCGGCGACGTGATCGAGAACGATGGTGAGCTGGGGCAGCCGCTCGGCGATGGTGGCGGCGTCGGCGAGGCTGACGTTTCGGATCAGCAGGTCGAGCGACAGCTTCTTCTCCGCGAGCAGGGCGAGATCGGCGAAGGCTGCCTCGTCGAGTCCGTTTTCGGGGAGGCTGCGCATGCGGATTCCGCGGAAGCGCGGGTCGGCGGAGAGACGCGCCAGATTTTCAGCGAAGGCGGGCGTGCCGACGGGGAGGTGCCCGACGAAGCCTCGAAAGAAATTCGGATGATCCTCAACAAGATCGAGAATCCACTGGTTGTCCTCGATCCGCCCGCTTGCCTCCACAACGATGGCTCCGGTGACTCCATTTCGCCTGGCGACCTCGAGGAATTCGGCGGGGAGAATCGGCCGGTGGATCCGGGGCAAGTTCTCATCGGGCCAGTCGATGCCTTCGGGTCGGGTGGGATCCCAGAGATGAACGTGGGTATCAATCACGGAAGGAACAGGGAGTGGTGGACGGATAACCTTCCGTGACTCGGTGCAGGAGAGGCTGACCAATCCAAAAAGCAGGACGGCCAGTCCATGCTGCAGGCTGCGGAAGACGAAACCGGAATTCATGTGCGAGCGCGGAGCCTCGCAGAAACGCAGAGTTACGTCGACCTTGCGTCTACGCAGCCTTCTTCAGTGTAGGCGGAGTGAGCGTATTGGTTTCGCGCTCCTTCACAAGGCGGCGTGCTTCGGCGAAGCTGACGAGCCGGCGGTCTTCCTGGTCCCAGAGTGCGAGGAAGGTGGCTTTCAGAGCTTGGCGCGTATTGACCCGGTTGGTGCCCTCGAGGGTCTCGAAGTGCTCGATGCAATCGGGCAGGCGATAGAAGGGAATCCGGGAATTGAGGTGGTGGACATGGTGGATGCCGATGTTGCCGGTGAGCCACTCCAGCGGGCGCGGCAGCTGGTAGTAGGAACTGCCCTCGAGCGCGGCCTCCTGATGTTCCCAGTCCGCATCGTCCTCCCAGTGGGTGTCCTCGAACTGATGCTGGATGTAGAACATCCAGACACCAGTCACATGAGCCACGAAGTACATCGGGAAGTGGAGCAGGAAGAAGTTCTTGAGGCCGAGCCAGTACGCAAGCGAGCCGAACAGCGCCATCATACCGACATTGGTCCACATGACGGAACTCCAGACTTTTTTCGTCGGCACACCGTGAATGAAAGGGATCCTCATCTTGATCATGAAGTACCAGATCGGTCCGAATCCGAGCAGAATGATCGGGTGTCGATAAACCCAGTACCCGAACTTCTGAAGCTTACTCTTTGCCTTGTACTCCTTGAGAGTGAGCGTGTCGACGTCGCCCGTGCCTCGGCGGTCGAGGTTGCCGTGTCCGGCATGATGATGGGCGTGCGCCCCCCGCCAGCAGTCGTAAGGCACCATGGTGATGACGCCGAGAATGCGCCCGAGGAGGCGATTGCGGCTCGCCTTGCGGAAGTAGGACCCATGTCCGCAATCGTGTTGAATGATGAAAATCCGGATGATGAATCCCCCTGCCAGAAGAGAAATGAGCAGGGTGAGAGGGTAGGAAAAACTGATCGTCCAGAGCATCGCGCCCCAGCAGAGAAGGAGGCCGCCGACCGTCAATCCGAGCTCGGTCAGGCTTCGGGAAAGGGTCGGGGTGGCAAAGGTTCCCAGCTTCTGTGCCCACTTCTTCTGGGCAGGATCAGGCGCTGGGATGGGGGGGATACTCATAAGAAAGATTGTCACGCGTGAGGCGTGAGAATTGCCATTCCTACCCTACGAGGACGGAATAGGAAGGGAAAAGGTCGTGACGGAGCAGGCGTGAAAACCGTTTGACGAGAGCGAACATCTTGGTCCGCAGGAGGCCGGGCGCGCCATCACCTGACCTCCGGCGCAAAGTGATGAAGCCGCGCATCATTCTCGGCTTGCGCATCGGCGAGCGCTTCGAGGTTCCAGTGATCGCGGCCGCAGGGGCATCCCGTGGCCCACCGGTCCTCGAACAGTTCCTGCGTGGACCAGAATCGCTCCATCTTGGTCTCGTCCCTGGCGGGTGGCGAACCGAGCATGCGCGTGTGCCGCACCTCGATTCCGCGGAAATAGCGAGCCGCCCGGGGTAGATCACCGGGCTCCATTTCAGCCAGCCAGCCGGGGCGGAGCAGTTGAGAGAATTGATGGCGGAGATCCGTCGTCGATTCGCTGTAGCCGGGGGCGTCCTGCGCAAGGGCGGGAATGATCGACCGCGTCGCCTCCAGGAGGGAGCGCAGCGGCGGGCAAAGCCGTTCGGCGGAGGCAAAAAGCGGGCCATGAAGATCGGCGACCAGTGCTTGAAAGGAATCCGCGTCGTCGGGCAGGCCGGACCCCAGCACCTCGCGAAGAATCAGATCCACGAAGTCATCGAGATGCGTGGAAGGGTCACTCCCGATCGCTCTCAGTTGTAGGACGTCATCACGGCAGAGAAGGCCCGCTCCGGTTGGCGATAGCTCCTCGGGCTCGTCCTTCACATTGGCCGGCTCAGCCGGTCCGGTGGGAAGCGTGCCCAGATCACCAAAGGCATCCCCGAGAGAAAAACCGCTGCTCGGCAATGGGTTCGACGCCGCAGGGCGAGGGCGCGGCGCAGATTTCGGAGAGGGAGCGGACGACCCCTGAGCCAGCGCCCTGCGAAGATCGCCGACGACGTCGGCGGCCGTTTCTCGAAGGAGAGCCGCCAGTCCCCGCAGATGGTGCCACTCCGCCTCCTCTGCGGTGGCGAAGACCCTCAGCCCGCACCCGCTCTCAAGAACGCAGAGCGCCGGATAGCCGGCTCGTCCACCGCCCAGCGCCACCGTTTCCGGCAAGGTTCCAAAGTCCCAGGCGCGAATTTCGTCGCGATGAAAATCGTTCTGCTGCGACACCTTCGAAAAGTGCTCCTCGATGCGCTCCTGCATCTGGCCCTGGAGTGCCGGGAAATCTCGACCGGAACGGAGGGCTCGCCCTTTCGCGTCCCGAATCAGATAGCGGATCTGCAACGGCACGGGAACCCTTTCCTCGTCGAAGCTGCTCGCGCTGATCGGCAGCTCCCAGTCGTCTTCAAGATGGTTCGCCAGCGCTTCCGTCAGGGAAAGCTGCGGCGCATAGCCATCCCAAGAGGCAAGAAACGCCTCCACCACTTCCGACATCGGCGGCAGCATCCGCCGCGAATCCTTCGGCAGACTGCGAAGCAGTGACTCGGCCCGCTGCGGCAGGAGCCCCGGCACCAGCCACGAGCCGAACCAACTCGGCAGCTGTCCGAGTTCGTCGATGGGGATCTCCACGGTGACTCCATCGGCGTTGCGCTCGTCTTCGTCGATCGCGTGCAGGTAGGTGAGAGGATACCGCGAGTCCTCCACCTCCGAGCCCTGCGGTCCATCGAGGTGATCCGGAAACCCTTCATCCGTGACCGGCTCAGTCTGCGCGAAAATGCAGTCATCGACCGTGAGTTCAAAATTCTCGGGACCGGTTTTGATCCACTCCTCGAAGCCTTTCACGGTGCAGACGACGGCGGGAAGCCGCGAGTCGTAGAAGTCGAAGATGGCCTCGGGAAAGACGAGTCCTTCGCGGCGGCGCAGCTTGTGTTCCATCCACTCGATGCGGTCGCGCAGCTCCCAGTGCTGCTCCAATCCGGCGACCGCCCTTTTGGTCCTGCCGTGGATGAGCGCCTCCCAGATGAAGATCCGCCTCGCCTCGTCTGGCACGAGTCGCCCGTAGTGAATGCGGCGCCCTTCCTCGAGAACGAGCCCGTAGGCGGTGACCCGCTCCTTGCCGTAGACCACCCCCGCGTCCTCGTTCCACTCGGCTCCGCTGTGACGGTAGCTCACGACGTGCGGGCAGCATTCCTCCACCCAGGCGGGATCAAACTTCGCAAGGTTGCGCGCGTAGAGTCGCGTGGTCTCGACCACCTCGAAAGCCATCACCCAGACCGGTGTCGCCCCTTTCAGATTCGAGGCCGGATGAATGAAGAACTCTCGGTCGCGAGCGCCCTTGTAGCCCTTGCCCTTCTTGCCGATATGCATCCCGATCTGACTCGGGATCGAGGTGAGAATGGCCCGGTGGAGGGCCTCTGAATAACTGCCCTTCGGATCATCCATCGGCTTCCGCTCGTCGGGGAGATCCCACTTCATGCCCCGCAGGACCGACCGGATCTCGCGGTGCAGATTGATCCATTCCTGCGTGCGGCGGAAGTTGAGAAAAGAACTCTTCCCGAAACGGCGGAGACCGTTATTGGATGACTTCGCCTCACGCCGAGCCTTGTCGAGTGCGTGCCAGAGGCGAAGCCAGCTGGTGAAGTCGCTCTGGTCGTCCCGGAATTTCGCGTGCGCCTGGTCCGCCTGCGTCTGCTTGTCTTGCGGACGCTCCTTCGGGTCCTGCACCGTGAGTGCGGCAGCGATCACGATGCCCTCCCGCAGGCAGCCCTGGTCGCGCGCGCCGAGGAGCAGGCGCCCGATCCTCGGATCGAGAGGAAGCCGCGCCAGTGTCTTGCCGATCCTGGTCAGCTCCCAGGGATGCGAGCCCTTCTTCTGGACGCCCTTCCGGATCGCGCCGATCTCCTCCAGCGTGCGGTAGGCCTGAGTGACCCGGTTCGGCTGGGGCGGATCCAGAAACGGAAAATCCTGTGGGGCACCGAGTCCGAGATGCTCCATCGACAGGACCACTCCCGCGAGGTTGGTGCGGAGAATCTCAGGGTCGGTGAACTCAGCCCGGCTGTCGAAGTCCTCTTCCTCGTAGAGCCGAAGACAGACGCCCTCGCTGACTCGCCCGCAGCGACCCTTCCGCTGGTTGGCCGAAGCCTGCGACACTTTCTCGATCTGCAGGCGCTGGATGCCCGAGGAGGGATGGAAACGGTTCACCCGCGCGATTCCCGAATCGATCACCGAGCGGATGTCGGGGATCGTCAGTGAGGTCTCGGCGACGTTCGTAGCCAGGATGATCCGCCGCCTGGAAGGCATCGGGCGGAAGACCTGCTGCTGCTCCTGACCGGCCTGTCGGGCAAAGAGCGGAAGGATGAGAGAGTGAGGGAGCCGCCGACCCTCGAGCAGTTCCGCGCATTCGCGGATCTCGCGCTCCCCCGGCAGGAAGACGAGCGTGTCGCCGAGCGGATCGAGCTGCCCGAGGAACTGCGCAGCGCGGAAGACGTGCTCCCGGAGCTGCTCGCGCTGGTGCTCGGCGGGCATGTATTCGACCGTCACCGGAAAGGTCCGCCCCTCCACCGAGATCACCGGCGCCCCTCCGAAGAACACCGAGAAGCTCGTGGCATCGAGAGTCGCCGAAGAAATCACCACCTTCAGGTCCGGACGTTTCGGCAGGATCTGGCTGAGATAGCCGAGGATGAAATCGACGTTCAACGAGCGCTCGTGCGCTTCATCGATGATCAGCACGGAGTACTGCCGGAGCAAGGCGTCACGCTGGGTCTCGGCGAGAAGGATCCCGTCGGTCATGAACTTGACCATCGTGCTCTCGCTCGTCCGGTCCTGAAAGCGGATCTGGTAGCCGACCTCCTTGCCGCACTCCACGCTCATTTCTTCGGCCACCCGAGTTGCCACCGAGGTCGCGGCGATCCGCCGCGGCTGGGTGCAGCCGATCCGTCCCGGTTGCGTCCCCGCAATCCCCTGCGCCGCCTTCACCACTTCGAGCGCGATCTTCGGCAGCTGTGTGGTCTTTCCCGAGCCCGTGTCGCCGCAGACGATCACGACCTGATGGTCGAGCATCGCACGCCCGATCTCGTCGCGATGCCGCGAGACCGGAAGCGCTTCTGGGTAGGATAGCTTCATGGTTGCCGGTGGTCACCCATCTAAGGCCGCGCGATTTGGGAATCAACCGGTCGAGGGTCGCCATTGACCCCGTGCCAAGAACGCCGTAACTGAATTCATGAAAACAGCATCCCTCATTCTCTGTGTCCTCGGTTTCGCCCTTTGCAGCTGCGCCAAGAAGCCCACGCCTCCCTCGGTCGAGGCGGCTGGTGAAGAAGTCGCAGACGGACTCTCCGTCCCCAGCGTCGATCTCGGTGGTCCGCCCGCTGTCGTGGCTCCTGCTGACAACGACCAGAGCGACGGGCTCAGCGTCCCCACGATCGATATTCCGGCGGTCGAATAGAGTCTGAAGAAGTGGATTGACCTGACGCCTCTCTGGAGTCAGGCGCTTCCTTCCGTCGTCTTCCCTTATCTTCGTGGCACCAAGCAAGGCGATTCCCTTGGGTGCCGTTTGTCTGGGATGTGCGGCCTTCGTGCAGGCGGTGGGAATTGCGCTCTCTGTGCAGCGACTGAAACACGCCACGGAAGGGCTCGGAGCGACGACCGAGCCGGATCGCCTCAAGGACGCGATTGGCCAGGTCACTGGTGATTTGGCCGACGCCTACCACCCGGCGATGATCGCAGGGGGAATGGCCATCCCGCTCTTCCTCTTCGGGGCCGGTCTGCTCATCCACGCATCCGTCGGGATGGCACGAAAACTCGAAAGTCCATGAATCGCTCCAACGCAGTCGGCTTCGGCTTGATCGCCGCGCTCTGTGTCTTCATCGGAGTGTGCCTTTGGCTTCGCCGCGGTACCGATTCACCCACCGTAGAGTCGATGGCCCGCCTCAACGAAGTGAAGGAGCTGCTGCTGAACTACGCGGAGGAGCAGGGCGAGCTGCCGGGAAAACTCTCCGATCTTGCTGAAGCAGGTCAGGTCGACACGGAGCCGCTTGACCGACGGGGGAAGCCCTTCCGCTACCAGCGGATTAGCAAAGGGAGCGCCGAGCTCACCGATCTCGGCGCGGACGGAGCCCGCGGCGGCCACATGTTCAAGGCCGACCGGACCATTGAGATCCGGGTGAATTAGCAGCCTCTGCGCTGTTCTCAGCGGATGCCTCAAACGCTGACGAAAGCACGAACGTGCATTTCATCGTGGCCGTGGGCACGGCGAGGTGGGCGCTGGGCGCCACCGTGTGCGGGACCGGAGGGCCGGCGTCCACCAGACAGCTCTGGGGGGCTCCAGTCGAAAGGGAGCCCACGCGCTCTAGGCGCCTGGAAGCAGATCCTTGCTCCGCGATGGTGCCCGGCTGGTGAAGAGTTCGGTGAAGGCCCCGCGACGGAACCAGGCGATGGCGAGCGTGATGATCGCGAGCAGCGCGCCGCCACCGACGTGACCGATGCTGTCATCGACGACGAGGTGGAAGGCGAGAATGTGAACGATGATGGAGGAAAGCAGGACTAGAGCGAACGGCACCGCGCGGTTTACGAAGAGAAGCACGGCGGACAGGACGAACACGACACCGATCAGCGGGAAGACGTAGCCCGAGGCAGCGAGCGCTCCGAGGAAGGGCCCGCCGGTCTCGGTCGGAGCTGGTGGGGTCCAGAAGTGGAAGAAGTTGTTGAGGCCAAAAAAGGCCAGCATGGCGCCAAGGAGATAACGGAGGATTCGTTCAATGAGCGTTGGGTTCATGAGAAAGTCTTAGCACGACAGCGAGGGCAGAAGCCAAGGGTTTCCCATGACGATCTCCGACCGTCACGCTGCCCTTGACTTGGTCGAGCGCGTTCGGTCATTCTTCTGTCCTACTTTGATCATGATGATGAAGAAGCTTCTACCCTCCGTTCTCTCTCTCTGCGTCCTCGCCGTTCTCTCCTCCTGTTCCAAGGAAGGCGGGGGTTCCAACGACAGCGATGCTGCTGGTGCTGCGGCAACCGCCGGCAAGGGAGGCGGACCGACCTATGCGCTGGTGACCAATGTCAGCGATCCCTGGTGGCTCGCCTGCAAGAGCGGCATCAACAAGGCGGGCGTCGATCTCGGCGTGAACGTTCTCTTCGTCATGCCCAACGGCGAAGCCAGCGACCAGAAGGCCAAGGTCGAGGATCTCCTCAGCCAGGGCGTGCAAGGCATCGCCATCAGTCCCACCGATCCTTCAAACCAGACACGTCTGCTCAACTCGGTGGCGGCGAAGATCCCGCTGATCACCCAGGATTCCGATGCTCCGGAGAGCGACCGCCGCTGCTTCATCGGAGTCGACAACTACGAGGCGGGTCGCATGTGCGGCGCGCTGGTGGAGGAAGCGATTCCCGATGGCGGCAAGGTCGCGATCTTCGTGGCCGACCTGGCCAAGCACAATGCCATCCGTCGCAGGCAGGGGGTCATCGACGAACTCCTCGGCCGTGACTACGACTCCGAGCGCTTCGACAAGCCGGGCACCGTTCTGGAAGGCAACGGGTACCAGATTCTCTTGACCGCGCTCGATGATGCCGACAACGGCCGGGCCAAGGCCAACGTCGAGGACGCCTACGTCAGCAACCCCGACATCGCCTGCTATGTCGGACTTTACGCCTACAACGCGCCCGCCATTCTCGAGGCGCTCAAGTCCGCCGACATGCTCGGCAAGGCCAAGATCGTCAGCTTCGATGAGGCGCCTGCGACGCTGGCCGGGATCAAGGCTGGCACCGTTCATGGCACGGTGGTGCAGAACCCCTACGAGTACGGCTACCAGTCCATCACGATGCTCCACAAACTGCACATGGGTGAAGACGCGGGCATCCCCGACAACCAGTTCGTCAAGATCGAGGCCCGACAGATCCGCGCCGACAACGTCGAGGAGTTCGAGATCGACATGAAGAAAAAGCAGTCGGGCGAGTAGGGGCGCTACCCCCTCTTGCGTCGTGCGTGCTGTCCTCGTGCTTGACCCTTCCAGATGCCCGCTCCTGATCTCGAAGTCCGCGGCATCGGCAAGTCCTTCCCCGGCGTCCGAGCACTTCATCAGGTCGATCTTCATCTCGCCCGAGGCGAAGCCCTGGGTCTGATCGGCGAGAACGGCGCGGGCAAGAGCACGCTGATGAAGATCCTCGCCGGGGTGCAGCCCCCCGACGAAGGCGAGATCCTGCTGGACGGGGTGCCGGTCCGATTCGACGGCGTGGTCGACTCGCTCGCAGCGGGCATTTTTCTGGTCCATCAGGAGCTCAATCTGGCGACCAACCTGACCGTCGCCGAGAACCTGTTCCTGGGGCGGGAGAAGCACGGCTCTCTCGGGCTCGTGAGGCAGGCCGAAATGAATGCCGACACCGCTCGCTTCCTGCAAAGCGTCGGGCTCGACGTCGATCCACGTACCCCCGTGGGCGAACTCTCCATCGGCAAACAGCAGCTCGTCGAGATTGCCAAGGGTCTCTCCTTTGATGCGCGCGTCATGATTATGGATGAACCCACTTCAAGCCTGTCGCAGGGCGAGGCGGAGCGGCTTTACGAGGTCATTCGCGACCTCTCGGCCAAGGGCGTTGCCGTCATCTACGTCTCGCACCGTCTCGGAGAGGTGAAGGAGCTCGCTGACCGGGTCACCGTGCTGCGCGACGGAGCGAACTCGGGCGACCTCGACAAGGCGGAGATCACCCACGACGCGATGGTCCAGCTCATGGTCGGCCGCGAACTCTCGCAGTATTATCCGCATAAAGAACATCCGGCTGGCGAGGTCGTGCTCGAGGCGAGAGGGATCCGCACCAGCGAGTTTCCCGAGCACGAGATCAGCTTCTCGATTCGCAGTGGAGAGGTGGTCGGCATCGCCGGCCTGGTGGGCGCTGGGCGCACGGCACTGGTGAGGACCCTGTTCGGAGCCGACCTGCCATTGGCTGGTGAGCTGCGTGTTCGTGGCAAGGCGCTCGCCCTCGGATCTCCCGGCGATGCCATCGAGGCCGGCATTGCCCTGGTGCCGGAAGATCGCAAGGCCGAGGGCCTGCTCCTCGCGATGAACATCCGCGACAATGTCAGCCTGGCAGCCCTGCGCCGCGACGCCAGAGGGGGCCTGCGAAACGTCAGAGCCGAAGTCGATCTGGGTGCGGAGATGATCGGGCGTCTGCGCATCAAGACACCTTCCGACCAGCAGGAGTGCGGCAACCTCTCGGGCGGCAATCAGCAGAAGGTGGCGCTCGGCAAATGGCTCGCGCTCCGGCCACGGGTCCTGATCCTCGACGAGCCGACCCGCGGCGTCGACATCGGCGCCAAGCAGGAGATTTATGCTATCATGGAAGACCTTGCCCGTGACGGGGTCGCCGTGCTCTTCGTCTCCAGCGAGATGGAGGAAATCCTCGGCATGTCCGACCGCGCCCTGGTCATGCATGAAGGCAGACTCACCGGCGAACTCGGCCGCAAACAACTCAGCGAGGAAGCCGTCATGCGCCTCGCCACCTCCACCAACCCAGTCCAGTCTTGAACCGCATCTTAGGCATCCTCGGTCTCCTCGTCGCCGTCTACTTCGCCACCTGGTATTTTCAGCAGGGGGAGGGCTTCATGAGCGCCTTCAACCAGACCAACCTGATCCGCCGGATCGTGCCCTTCGCCATCATCAGCATCGGCGTGAGCTTCGTCATCATCACTGGTGGAATCGATCTGTCCATCGGATCGGTGATCTGCCTGCTGGGCCTGAGCATTCCCTATCTCGCGGTCGAGCGTGGCCTGCCTCTGCCTTTGGTCCTGGTGATCATTGCGACGACCGCCGTCGCCATCGGACTGGCGCACGGGCTGCTCATCACGAAACTCGATCTGCCCCCCTTCGTGGTGACGCTCTGCGGGCTGCTCATCTACCGTGGCCTGATGCGCTCGATCGATGACCAGGGCGGAGGGTTCGAGGGGCAATACGAGGGATTCAGACAGATCGTGACCGGTGAGCTGCCGGTCGCCGGCGGCTTCGGGATTCCCTGGTCCTTCTTCATCCTTCTCGTCGTCGGAATCGCAGCCGCCATCTTCCTCAACAAGACGATCTGGGGACGATACCTGCTCGCACTCGGCAACAACGCCGAGGCAGCCCGGTTGAGCGGGGTGAACGTCGACCGCCTCACGATTGTCGCCTACGTCATCTGCGCGCTGCTTGCCGCGCTCGGCGGGATCCTGATGATCTGCGACGACGGCTCCGGAAAGCCGGTCAACTACGGCAACTTCCTCGAGCTCTGGGCCATCGCGGGCGCGGTGCTCGGCGGTTGCAGCCTTCGCGGCGGAAGCGGAACCATTCTTGGCGCCGTCATCGGCGCGGCCCTCATGATCATGCTTCGCAACATGATCAATCTGGTGTTCCCCGGAAGGAGCTACCTCGAGTTCCTGGTCATCGGCATCGTTCTCCTCGTCGGGGTGATCCTCGACGAAGTGGTCCGCAAGGCGGTGGCCCGCCGACGCAAGGTCGTCGCGTAGATATTGGAAGGTAGGGCGACAACGAGAGGGGACCGGCGTCTCGCCGGTCGGCTGAGCCTTCGCTGACCGGCGAGACGCCGGTCCCCCTCTCTGGCTCCGCTGGCAGGGTCGCGGATCTTCCAAGCCTACGCGTCCAAATTCTAGCAGAACTTTGGCTGCGCGACCAAAGTCTGGCGACTTCGGCTACGACTCCGATCGCAAAGGTCTGCCCCATTAACCACTTGCCCAAGGCGCACCTCAGGAGTTTGCTCGACACCGACCGCAGCTTGCGGACTCCGACCCGATTCCTAGACCCATGGCCGACTCACGCCCACGCATCATCTACACTCTCACGGACGAGGCGCCCGCCCTCGCCACCCACTCGCTCCTCCCGATTCTGCGGAGTTTTGCCTCGACCTCAGGCGTGGACATCGAGACCCGCGACATCTCGCTGGCAGCACGCATTCTCAGCCAGTTTCCCGAGCGGTTGACACCCGAGCAGCAGGTGCCCGACGCCCTCACGGAACTCGGTAATCTCGCCAAGACGCCCGAGGCCAACATCATCAAGCTGCCCAACGTCAGCGCTTCCGTTCCCCAGCTCAGGGACGCCATCACCGAGCTTCAGGATCAAGGCTACGATCTCCCCGACTACCCCGATGAGCCGGAGACCGAAGAAGAAGAGGATATCCGTGCTCGCTACGACAAGGTCAAGGGCAGTGCCGTGAACCCCGTCCTCCGCGAGGGAAACTCCGACCGGCGCGCTCCCAAGGCGGTCAAGGAATTCGCCCGCAGCAATCCGCACTCGATGGGCGAATGGGACGACCGTTCCCTCACTCACGTCGCCACCATGAAGAAGGGCGACTTCCGCTCGAACGAGAAGTCGGTCACCGTGGCCGAGGACACCGACGTCCGCATCGAGCACGTCGCCGCCGACGGCGGAGCGGTCACCGTTCTCAAGGCATCCACGCCACTTCTCGCCGGAGAAATTCTCGACGGCACCTTCATGAGCCGCGACGCTCTGGTCGCCTTCCTCGAGGAACAGGTCGCCGACGCCCGGAAGAAAGACGTCCTCTTCTCACTCCACATGAAGGCGACCATGATGAAGGTCTCCGACCCAATCATTTTCGGCCACGCCGTGCGCGTCTATTTCGCCGACTTCATCAAGAAGCACGCCGCCCTCATTGAAGAATTCGGCTGCGACTTCAACAACGGCTTTGGCGGGCTCGACGCCAGGATCAAGGAACTGCCCGACGAGCAGCGCAAGGAGATCGAAGCCGATCTCGCCGCCTGCTACGAAGCCCAGCCCGATCTGGCCATGGTCAACTCCGACGAGGGCATCACCAACCTGCACGTTCCCAGCGACGTCATCGTCGATGCCTCCATGCCCGCGATGATTCGCAGTTCGGGCAAGATGTGGAACAAAGAGGGCAAGCTTCAGGATACCAAAGCCGTCATCCCCGACAGTTCCTACGCCGGCGTCTACGCGGCCACGATCGACTTCTGCCGCGAGCACGGCGCCTTCGATCCCACCACCATGGGCACCGTCCCCAACGTCGGTCTCATGGCTCAGAAAGCCGAGGAATACGGATCTCACGACAAGACCTTCGTCGTCCCTGCGGCGGGCACGGTACGGGTCGTGGAAGAGGACGGCACGGTGCTCATGGAGCACGAGGTCGAGGAGGGCGACATCTGGCGTGCCTGCCAGACCAAGGACGCTCCGATCCGCAACTGGGTCGAACTCGCGGTGAAGCGTGCCCGCGCCACGGATACCCCCGCCGTCTTCTGGCTCGACGACGCCCGCGCCCACGACGACCAGGTCTTCCGCAAGGTGCGTGTCTATCTGCAGGACCACGACATCAGCGGACTCGACATCCAGATTCTCCCGCCCGTCGAGGCGACCCAGTTCACGCTCGAGAGGATCAAGAACGGCGAGGACACCATCTCAGTGACCGGCAACGTCCTCCGCGACTATCTCACCGATCTGTTCCCGATTCTCGAATTGGGAACGAGCGCCAAGATGCTGTCCATCGTCCCGCTCATGAACGGCGGCGGACTCTTCGAGACCGGTGCTGGCGGATCCGCCCCCAAGCACGTGCAGCAGTTCGTGGCGGAGAACCATCTCCGCTGGGATTCGCTTGGCGAGTTCCTCGCCCTCGCTGCCAGCTTCGAGCACCTCGCCGAAAAGTTCGACAACCCGAAGGCCGCCATCCTCGGCAAAACCCTCGACGACGCCACCTCGCGCTTCCTCATGGAGAACCGGTCCCCGAGCCGCAAGGTCAACGAGATCGACAACCGCGGCAGCCACTTCTACCTCGCGCTTTACTGGGCAGAAGCGCTGGCCGCCCAAGACCAGGATGCGGAACTGAAGGAGCGCTTCGCCGCGATCGCGACCTTGCTGGCCGAGAAGGAAGACGTCATCTGCAAGGAACTCCTCGAGGCTCAGGGGCAGCCCGTCGATCTCGGCGGCTACTTCCATGCCGATCCCCAACGCACCGAGGCCGCGATGCGCCCCAGCGCGACCCTCAATGCCATCCTCGGCTAGCTGGCCGGAGTGTCGGCGGAACCACCGTTCAGCCACACCGGGCTGTGGCCTGAGCTGCTTGCCCGGCCGAGGGTCGCGGTCCTCACCGTCTCATGAAAAAGTCCTTCCCGCTCTCGCACCCCCGCCATCAGCCCGCCCGCGTCGTCGAGCGGATCAAGGGCGAAGTGGCAAAGTACGTCAAGCGCGAGCGTCGCAAGGAGCTGCCCGAGGGGGTCGATTTCTGGGATTTCCAATGCCGTGCCGGCAAGGACGAACCTAGTGCCGCCGCGGTGCACCAGGCCGAGATTGGTGCCGAGATCGATGCCGCCGCGGCCGAGGGATGGGAAGCCGTCTACCTCGAGATCCTCGCCAAGCCCGGGAAGCGGCAGAAAAAGCCCAAGAGGTAAGAGGGCAATTCAGAGGAATTCGAGGTCACTCGCACTGCGACTTCTTGTCCCGAAGTAGTATCCAGGGACATCGCGCTGGCGAGCCGTACCACCCTCAGTTCGATGGGAGGCAGGTTCTTCAAGAATCGAGGCGGCTTGAGTGGCCTGGAGATCGGCGGTGCCGTCTATTTCTCAAGTCCCAGCCCGGAGGATGACCAAATCGAGGCCGCACTCAGATCTTAGATCGAGTTTCAAGCCGGACTAGGAATTCTGGAGGATCTTGAAGAAGGGGCTGCCTTGGCCGACCCGCTTCGATACCCATTCTCCGGCTGAGGCGGCTGCTCTTTTCTCGCCGAAATAGCAAACGACCTACCAGCTGACTTGAAGCCCGAGAGTCATCGACCAGGAGCGGCTTAGGCCGATCCCGTTCAGATCCTCGTAGACGGGAACGAGCGCTTCGACGGCGAGCCGCGTGCCGGCCAGGGGTCCGGCTGCTCTCGGCAACCGGAAGTTCGCGCCGATGCCGAGATCGATCCGCTCGCCCCCGTAGTTCTCGGTGAAATGAGGCGGTGCCAGGTGCGGGTGGGGAACGTTGTAGTGACCGGAAATCGAATCCTCGTGCAGGAAGCTGATACGACCGGACAGGCTGCAGTCGTTGGTGATCGGCTTGGCCACCCAGCTGGTCAGCTCGAAGCGGTCTCCGCGAGCGTAGCCGGCGTCGTTCTCATCCTCGAGGGGGAGCGTCGCACTGGCCTGCGCTCCGTAGGACCAGCTTCGCTGATGCCCGAGCCAGGTGAGGCTCGGCTTCAGATCGTAGGTACCGCTGCCGAGCTGCATTCCGTAGGGCAGAACGGCGCCGGTGTTGCTGTCACGCTCGAGTTCACCACCGGTCGGAAAAGAGAGATGAAGTCCGAGATGCGCGTTCTGGCTGGGCGTGCGCAGCAGGCGGAAGAGCGCACCCGCGCTCACGTCTCCCCAGCCCGAACTCGAGTGTCCGAAGGTCGATGAGCCGTGACCGGATCCATGGCTTGATCCGTGACCCCCATGTCCGCCATGTCCGCCAAGGGCACTGCCCCCATGACCGGAAGAGGGAGCGGTTTTCAGGCGCATGTCCTTTTCGACGTAGCTGGTCATTGCCGTGAAGGTGATCTGGTCGATCGGTGCCCACATGGCGCCGAACATGTGCATGTGCGAGTCCATCTCGAGGGCGCTGACGGCAAAACCGCGGTGAAAGACTTCCTCGCTGCGCAGGTCGTTGGTGCCGGCGCGCTGACCGTCCATCTCCATGTACATGTAGCGGTAGGAGAGCATCGCCTCGCCCGCGTCGTGCATGTGGTCGGCCATGACCCCGATCGGGGCGTGACTGTCGATCCGATGGTTTGCGTGCGAGTGGGAAGAGCCGTGGGTGCGTGCTGTGCTCGCGATTCCCATGGTGCCCGGCTGAGGAGAGAGAGGTAGGGTACTGGGCCCACTTTCGCCGGCAATAGCGGAGCAGCTGAGAGTCGAGGTGAGAACGAAAAGAATCGTATATGAGATGTCCATGAGTCTCCGATTTGAGCAAAAAGTGCCAGAGGCGGGGACCTTTGATGAGATTGGTGACAGGTCAAGCCCAACTCTTTGGTTGATGCCTTCGCTCGTCGCTTTTCGACCTCGTAGGTCAGTTGAAGCAGAGCTGGTTTTCCCCATTGTAGCCGAAGTCGTGAGACTTTGGGGGCGGGGCCAAAGTCCGGCGAATTCTGCTGCAAACTTGGCTTCCGACCCTAGCTCTTCGGGTTGGGAGGCCATTGCCTGGGAATCCAGAACTGCCACCAGCGGCGATTCGCCACACGCTGCTGCCAGTCGTTTTCCCAAAGCGCCATCTCCTCTTGGACTGCTGCGATTTCATCCAGAAATTCGGAGAACGGCAGCACCGCGATGCGCTCCGTATCTTCCATGGAAGAGGGCATGTTTTCGTGATCACAATAGAACACCCTCGAGTCAGGCTCCCTCGTATCGATGAAGTAGAATCCGCCGAGGCCATCCCCGCCGGTCATCCAGTAGTCGGGGCGCCAGGGGAAGCCCCAGGGATCCTCCTCCCGGCAGTCCGTGTTGAAAATCCGCAGACTCTCGGCGTCGTCGGACAGTTCTTCGCTGGGTATGGAAAATGGGTACCCGTCGGTCACCGCTTTTCGGTACCCCCTTGGGAAACGAACTCCGAATTCGCTCTCGAGGTCGGTGGCTTCCTGCTCGGTCACTGATTGCACATGGGGTTAGTGGGTCGGTCGGATTGATTGAGGAGCGGGGGAAAACCCGAATTGTCTGTCGGGCACCAAGTTCAAATCTACCTGCCTTCGATTTGATCGAGAATCCATGCCGGATCTCTCCGCAGATCAATCACGGCCCAGACTGCCGCGATGCCGTCGGACCATGTGTAGTAAATGCCAAACGGGAACACTCGACTCACCACATGGAAGTAGTCGCGATGCACGATTCGGTGTGCACCCGCCGAAATCTTGAGACGCTCGACATCTGCTCTCAGGGAGGAAACGAAATAGTCTCCGAGGCCAGGGCCCTGCGTCTCGTAAAAGAGAAAACCCTCGTTGAGGTCGTCCAATGCCTCGTTGGAGATTCGAACGCGAGTCATGAACGGCCAATCGCCGCCTTTGTCGGCCTCGCCGTTCACTTAGCGCCTTAGACGTCCTCAAGGACGCTGCCTTCAGGCTCGGGCACACCACCACCACGAACGAATTCCGCGAGAACCAGCAGCACGATTT